>Ga0215265_1024_pt1 | contig 55875 bp, 50 predicted proteins | sample JAMX8_100Endo3_C_FD_182615 | JGI IMG/M metagenome (GOLD analysis project Ga0215265, IMG submission 182615) | Enriched cells of freshwater protists from Biology Centre CAS, Ceske Budejovice, Czech Republic - JAMX8_100Endo3_C3 | ecosystem: Environmental > Aquatic > Freshwater > Unclassified ... | reverse complement strand
CCTATTTCCCCTCCCCCATATACTGAATTAAATCCAAAGAGAAATAATCAAGAGGTCGACTGTGACTACCATTGTATCTGTACGTCGAAATAATAAAGTCGTCATCGCGGGTGATGGCCAAGTATCTCTAGGCAATACCGTAATGAAAGGTAATGCGCGCAAAGTTCGCCGCTTATATAACAACCAAGTACTAGCGGGCTTTGCTGGCGGCACTGCGGATGCCTTCACCCTTTTTGAGCGCTTCGAAAGCAAGCTGCAAATGCACCAAGGCCACCTAACTAAGGCTGCGGTTGAGCTAGCCAAAGACTGGCGTAGCGATCGTGCTCTGCGCAAGCTCGAAGCCTTGCTTGCCGTTGCCGACGAAACCGCATCGTTAATCATTACCGGTAATGGTGATGTCGTACAGCCAGAACACGACCTGATTGCGATTGGCTCTGGTGGTGCTTACGCACAAGCTGCAGCAACCGCCCTACTAGAAAACACAGATCTAGATGCTCGTGAGATCGCGGAAAAAGCCCTCAACATCGCGGGTGATATTTGTGTCTTCACCAACCACCACCACACAGTAGAAGAGCTAGACTCAACGGTAGAGCCTGAAAAACCAACCGCGTAATCGTAACGAAGTAAGGAAAGAATATGTCTGAAATGACGCCTCGCGAAATCGTTCATGAATTGAACCGCCACATTATCGGTCAAGAAAAAGCCAAGCGTTCGGTTGCGATTGCACTTCGTAACCGCTGGCGCCGTATGCAGCTTGAAGAAAGTTTGCGTGCCGAAGTGACGCCAAAAAACATTTTGATGATTGGTCCTACTGGTGTTGGTAAGACTGAAATAGCACGCCGCCTAGCAAAACTGGCAAATGCACCATTCATCAAAGTTGAAGCGACAAAATTCACAGAAGTGGGTTACGTTGGTAAAGAAGTTGAAACCATCATCCGTGACCTGACTGATGTCGCGGTAAAAATGACGCATCAACAAGCGATGGAAAAAGTAAAATTCCGCGCTGAAGAGCAAGCGGAAGAACGCATTCTTGATGCGCTACTGCCACCAGCACGTGATAGCTGGGGTCAAGCAGAGCAAACGGAAGAGTCTTCTCACACTCGCCAGATCTTCCGTAAGAAACTGCGTGAAGGCCAACTAGACGATAAAGAAATTGAAATCGACGTAGCCGCACCACAAATGGGCGTAGAGATCATGGCGCCCCCAGGTATGGAAGAGATGACTAACCAGCTGCAAGGCATGTTCCAAAACCTGGCAGGCGACACTAAGAAAAAGCGTAAGCTGAAAATCAAAGACGCAATGAAAGCGTTAGCGGAAGAAGAAGCGGCGAAACTGGTAAACCAAGAAGAGCTAAAAGAAGCTGCGATTTTCAACGTTGAAAACAACGGCATCGTATTTATCGATGAGATCGACAAGATCTGTAAACGCGGTGAGAGCTCAGGCCCAGACGTTTCACGCGAAGGTGTTCAGCGCGATCTACTTCCATTGATTGAAGGCAGCACGGTATCAACCAAGCACGGCATGGTAAAAACAGACCACATTCTGTTTGTTGCATCTGGTGCATTCCAAGTGGCAAAACCATCTGACTTGATCCCAGAATTGCAAGGTCGTCTACCAATTCGCGTTGAGCTAGAAGCACTAAGCAGCAACGACTTCAAACGCATTCTGACAGAGCCAAAAGCCTCTCTAACAGAGCAGTACGTTGCGTTGATGAAAACGGAAGATGTGGACATCGAGTTCACAGAAGATGGCATCACGCAAATTGCGGAAGCGGCATGGACGGTCAACGAAAGCACAGAAAACATCGGTGCTCGTCGCTTACACACCGTTATGGAACGCTTAATGGATGAAATCTCTTACGACGCGGCGGAGCAATCTGGCGCGAAGTTTGTTATTGATGCCGCTTATGTGAAAGAGCGCCTAGGCGACACGATTGAAGATGAAGATCTAAGCCGCTTTATTCTTTAACCGCAATCTATCCCACCAAAGCCCAGAACCTTGTTTCTGGGCTTTTTGTTTAGAGTGGCGGTGACTTTGACTACGCCTAAATCAAAAGATCTCGTCATTCTAGCGAGCTCAAGCGAGACTAAGAATCTAGTAACAGCACACCCTATTCTTTCCAGCTCATCTTAACCACTGCACAATCGGACGATAGATTCTGAATCACACTCGTTCCTCGTTGTTCAGAATGGCGGTGACTTTGACAAAGTCATAAATCAAAAGGCCTGGTCATTCTAGCGAGCTCAAGCGAGACTAAGAATCTGCTAACAGCAAACAACAATTCTTTCGAACTCGCCTTCACCACTGCACAATCGGATGATAGATTCTGAATCACCTCGTTCCTCGCTGTTCAGAATGACGGTGACTTTAATAAGCTCTAAATCGAAAGAACTCGTCATTCTAGCGAGCTCAAGCGAGACTAAGAATCTGCTAACAGCAGACGCCTATTCTTTCCAACTCACCTTCACCACTGCACAACCGGCCGATAGATTCTGAATCACACTCGTTCCTCGTTGTTCAGAATGACGGTCACTTAAACAACATCTAAATCAAAAGATCTGGTCATTCTAGCGAGCTCCAGCGAGACTAAGAATCTGGTAACAGCAGACTCTTATTCTTTCCTATTCGCCTTAATCACAGCACAACCAGACGATAGATTCTGAATCAAAATCGTTCCTCGTTGTTCAGAATGGCGGTGACTTTGACAACATCTAAATCAAAAAACCTAGTCATTCTAGCGAGCTCCAGCGAGACTAAGAATCTAATAGCGGCGTTATCCGTATCCTTCACTTTCCAAAAAGAGGGCTATTTTATCGCCTCAAATATCGAAACTGCTTTCCTTCTACTTCACCCTTTGACTTTTAGTTGAGTTGTTTTAGGTCAATAGCGTATCTGCCTCTTTGTGCTTATACTGGGCACATTGGTTACTAGCACGAAATTTCCATGAAACAATCTTTACAGATCTGGCTTGAAGCCGCTCGCCCAAAAACACTACCTCTGGCGTTAGTCTCTATCTTAACGGGTAGCGTGCTCGCCTACTCGGCGGGTCATTTTTCACTGACAATTGCCATCATGGCTTTCGTAACCGCGACGTTGCTGCAAATTCTGTCCAACCTGGCAAACGACTACGGCGATGCCGTTCAAGGTACAGATAACGACAAACGCCTTGGCCCATTACGAGCGATGCAGTCTGGCGCGGTAAGTGCGAAACAGATGAAACAGGCGATTATCTTTAACATCGTTCTGACCGCTATTTCTGGCTTAGTGTTAGTTTTCTATTCACTAAGCTCACTGGAAAGCATTGTGACGTTTATCGGACTGGGAATTTTAGCCATCCTCGCGGCGATTGCTTACACCATGGGTAGCAAGCCATACGGTTACGTGGGGCTTGGCGATATTTCAGTTTTCTTGTTTTTTGGTTTACTCGGCGTATCCGGTACCTACTTCTTGCATACCGGTCACGTAGACACCACGCTATTCTTACCTGCTTTAGGCTGCGGTTTACTCGCTGTTGCAGTACTCAACATCAACAATATGCGTGATATCGAGAACGACCGAGAGTGTGGTAAACGCACGGTCGCAGTACGCTTGGGTCAACGTAAAGCCAAGCAGTACCACTTTATCTTACTTGGCGGAGCTATCCTTGCCTTTGCGGCTTACTTGTTAATTCAAGACAAACCCGTTTGGATTAGCTTGCCATTTTTACTTAGTATTTATTTCGTGGCCGATCATGGTAAAGCGGTTTGGCATACACAAAAGCCCGCTCAGATAGCACCAATGATGCCAGTCATCGTGAAATGCTCTTTAGTCACCAACGTTTTGTTTGCAACAATTGTGGTAGCTCAAACTCTAGTAAGTTAAAAAAGGATTGTCATTGCATTGACTTAATGCCTAGATATACTCAAAGACAACCAATTTCTGTTTAGAAAGGTACGCTATGGAATACAATACCTCAGCACTCTGTGATATCTACCTCGATCAGGTAGATGTGGTTGAACCAATGTTCAGTAATTTTGGCGGTCGCGCTTCATTTGCCGGGCAAATCACCACCATCAAGTGTTTTGAAGATAATTCGTTGATCCGCGAGACATTAGAGCAAGATGGACTTGGTCGCGTTTTGTTAATTGACGGTGGCGGTTCCCTACGTAAAGCCCTTATCGATGCAGAAATTGCAACTATTGCGGAAGAAAATGAGTGGGAAGGCATTGTCGTTTACGGCTGTGTTCGTGAAGTAGATGAACTTGAAGATATGAACTTAGGCATTCAAGCCCTCGCTTCGATTCCTGTTGGTGCGACCAACCAGGGTATTGGCGAATTAGATGTACCAGTCAATTTTGGCGGCGTCAGCTTTCTACCTGAAGATTATATTTATGCCGATAGCACCGGAATTATCCTGTCGCCTGAGCCATTGAATATTGATTTAGAGTTGGATGAAGAAGAATAACGAGTCTTAGGTACCTAAGTTATAGGACCTTCTCTTGGCTATCAGAATCGAGCTTGTCCTAACGATTTTCAACTTGCCCAAAACACAAACACCCGCTTAACGCGGGTGTTTTTAATTTGGAATGAAGAAGCCGGATTATTCCACTTCGTCCATTTTGCCAAGTAGTGCACGAATGCGCTCTTGCCATTGCGCGTGCTCTTGTTGTGCTTGCTGTGCTTTTTGCTCTAGCTCTTCACGTTGAGAGCGAAGCTCGTTCGCTTCTTCCGCAAGTTTTGCTTTATCTTCTTTCAGCTCTTCGACTTCCATCTGAAGAAGAGTGATTGTGTCAACTGCAGTTTGAATTTTAGATTCTAGTTGTTCTAGTACTTCAAAAGACATCTTGGCCTACCTATGTTATTCCGTTGGGACGATGTGCGAGATTGATGCACACCTAACCTATATAAGGTTCATTCTACTCAGCGTCGCGATGAGAAACACTCACTATATTCGATATTTCGCATCATTCGGTCAAAAAATCGGCGCAATCTCACTAAACGCTGACTTTTCTTATCGCCGAAGCATTTTTGAGCAAGGATTTTGCCTCCCGCCACGCTGAAAATCGTCCTAAGTATTGATCAAATTCAAGTTAGATAAAGTAAAAGCTCCGCAAAAAGGCAAACGTTTACCCTACGTTGTGATAGAATCGCCGCGCAAATTCTTCTTCCCTCTTGCTTACTTGGAGACATCATGAAACGCGATTTAGCAATGGCATTTTCCCGTGTGACTGAAGGTGCAGCTTTGGCTGGTTACAAATGGCTTGGCCGTGGCGATAAAAATGCAGCCGATGGCGCAGCTGTTGAAGTTATGCGCACCCTACTGAACAAAACAGATATCAGTGGTGAAATTGTCATTGGTGAGGGTGAAATCGATGATGCGCCAATGCTATACATTGGTGAGCAAGTGGGTATTGGTGGTGATGAAGTAGATATTGCAGTCGACCCGATTGAAGGGACGCGTATGACGGCAATGGGGCAATCAAACGCACTAGCCGTACTTGCCGCAGGTGAGAAAGGCAGCTTTCTTAAAGCGCCAGATATGTACATGGAAAAACTGGTTGTTGGCCCTGGTGCAAAAGGCGTGATTGACTTAGAAAAGCCGTTAAAAGAGAACCTAGAGAACGTAGCAAAAGCCCTGAACAAACCACTTGATACCTTAGTCGTTATTACCCTTGCGAAACCTCGCCACGATGACGTTATTGCAGAAATGCAAGCAATGGGCGTACGTGTCTTTGCGGTGCCTGATGGTGACGTGGCTGCCTCTATTCTGACTTGTATGCCAGACAGTGAAGTGGACATGATGTACTGTATTGGCGGCGCGCCAGAAGGGGTCGTATCAGCCGCGGTGATTCGAGCGCTAGACGGTGACATGCACGGTCGTCTACTTCCTCGTCATGAAGTAAAAGGCGATACTGAAGAAAACCGCATTTACGGCGCAGACGAACTAAAACGCTGCAATGAAATGGGCGTAAAAGCGAATGTTGTCCTCAAAATGGAAGACATGGCACGCAGCGACAACGTGGTATTCTCAGCAACAGGCATTACTAAAGGTGACTTGCTAGAAGGCATCTCTCGCCAAGGCAATATCGCAACCACAGAAACGCTTCTCGTGCGTGGTCGATGCCGTACTATTCGTCGCATTAAATCGACTCACTACCTAGATCGTAAAGATCCAGAAGTACGCGATATTATTCTTTAAGCATTTCTCGAGGCTCTAGCCAATCTGAGTTGGAGCCTTTCTTTCTCACACTCGTTCCTCGCTGTTCAGAATGACGGTGACTTTAATAAGCTCTAAATCAAAAGAACTCGTCATTCTAGCGAGACTAAGAATCTAATAACAGCAAACTCCTATTCTCTCCCTCTCACCATAACCATTGCACAACCGAACGATAGATTCTGAAGCACACTCGTTTCTCGCTGTTCAGAGTGGCGATATATATTGGTTCGCATGAACATAGACCCAACAGATCCCCACTCAAACTAAGTCAACACTTTTCTTTACTAACCCTATCGCGCATAATATGTACTGACGTATAAATGGTGGGTATATGAAGACTGTAGATAGGATATTGCAAATCGTTAAGCGTGATGGTTCCGTCACTGCAAAACAACTCTCTTCTGAGCTGGGTATGACAACTATGGGGGCACGTCAGCACCTTCAGAGTTTAGAAGATAATGGCATCCTGTCTATTCATGACGTCAAAGTCAAAGTGGGTCGCCCCGCTCGCCATTGGTCTCTCACTCAAAAAGGTCATGAGCAATTTGCTGACCGTCACGGTGAGTTGACCATTCAGTTTATAGAGGCTGTCGAACACATTTTTGGCAAAGATGGACTGGACAAAGTCACATCGGAAAGAGAAAAACTCACGTTACAAAGTTATCGTCAGCACCTTGAGCAATGCAACTCTCTGCAAAGCAAACTAGAAACTCTTGTGACACTCAGAGAACAAGAAGGCTATATGGCCGAGCTTGAGCAAGATGAGAACGGATTTATCTTGATCGAAAATCACTGCCCGATTTGTAAAGCCGCAACTCGCTGCCCAAGCTTGTGCCAATCAGAATTAAATGTCTTTCAGTCTTTACTTGGACGTGACACCAAAGTAGAGCGTACCGAGCATATCATCAGCGGCCAACGACGCTGCGTTTACCGCATCCAACAACTGCAGTAACCACCACAAACAAACATCGACATGCCACACTTATTCAATCTCAAGCCTGAAAGCTTCTCTTATAAATGAGACGGCTGAAGAATTCATCCTCTCTCCTCTTTCTAGTGGTATAGGCTTTTAGTAACTAAAGGCAATTTCCATAAGGATTTGGAGAACATTGATGTCTACTCTACGTCACTACTCTTCTCAAACGCTTCCGCCATTCGATGAAATGGTTCGAATGGCAGAGCGAGATCCAGAAGCTTTTGAGCAATTTCGTCATGAAATGGCGAAAGAGATGATCGAAAGCGCATCAGAAAACATGCAAGAAAGACTGTGGGCTCAGCAAAGCCACATCGATCGGGTCATCAGCAAGTGTAAAAACCCTCACCACACCAATGTGGTATTGATGAACGAATTACAAAAACAGGTCGTGAAGTTCAGAGCGGCGCTACAAGGGGAAACGGCACCGACTCAAAAAGCGGATGTGGTTAGCTTAAATGCGTTTAAAGATAGGGACGATTTTTACTGATTCTCAGTAGATAGATCGAGAAAGTTAGGATTCGTTTCTCTTACCAAGTCTAACTTCCATTTACGTTTCCACTGCTTGAGCTGCTTCTCTCGGGTTATGGCAGTTGCCATATCTTCGAATAACTCAAAGTAAACGAGCTTATGAACGTTGTATTTCTTGGTAAATCCCTCAACTACTCCGTTTTTATGCTGCCATATTCTTTGAGGCAGCTGACTGGTAACACCAATGTAAAGAACGGCGTTGTTGTTTGACGTTAGGATATAAACGCAAGGTGTCCTATCGATGATTCATTCTCCTTCATTATTCGCTTTTACTTTTCCATTGTAATTCGCAAGCTCAGGCAGTTTATTTCAAACTCGGAGCACTCTGCGCGTAGATTCTGAATCACGCTCGTCCCTCGCTGTTCAGAATGACGGTGACTTTAATAAGCTCGCTCTAGGTCAAAAGCGTTCGTCATTCTAGCGAGACTAAGAATCAAGTAACAGCAAACTCCTATTCTTTCCCACTCACCTTAGCCACTGCTCAAGCGGACGATAGATTCTGAATCACACTCGTCCCTCGCTGTTCAGAATGACGGTGAGTTTAACAGCCTCTAAATCAAAAGAGCTCGTCACTCTATCGAGCCTTAGCGAGACTAAGAATCTGGTAACAGCAAGCTCCTATTCTCTCCCGCTCACCTTAGCCACTGCTCAAGCAGACGATAGATTCTGGATCACGCTCGTACCTCGTTGTTCAGAATGACAGTGGCTTTAACAGTCTCTAAATCAAAAAAGCTCGTCATTCTAGCGAGCTCCAGCGAGACTAAGAGTCAAGTAACAGCAAACTCCTATTATTTCCCACTCACCTTAGCTACTGCTCAAGCGGACGATAGATTCTGAATCATGCTCATCCCTCCCACTGTTCAGAATGACGGTGGCTTTAACAAGCTCTAGAGTATAGAAGTTCGTCATTCTAGCGAGCCTCAGCAAGACTAAGAATCTACTTTCAGCGCGCACGTTACTTAAAGCGATTACTCAGGCTCAGGGCCATATTGGTTTGGTCCTGATGTCCCCTTTAAGAAGCCACATTCAATTAGAATCCATAAACCACAAATCAGAGAAATGGATGCGACGAACATTTGCGGTGTCGACGGCTCTTGTGCGACAGGGCTGGTCATTGGCGTGGCGATTCGCCCGATAATCAGCGGAATATTCAGTGCTAGCCAATAGATTGATTTGTTGCGGTCATGCCAACGCTTGGTGGTGATCGCCAAATCAGGGATTAACAAAATCACCAAGAAAATAGGGAGAAGTAAATAGGAGAAAGTAGGAAATAGCTTACTGATTCCAGCACCAAAACCTAGAATAGAGACATAGTAAATGACGTTCCAAATCCAGTAGGTTTTACGGTTTATACGTCCTTGAAAAGAAAACAGTAACTCTTTAGTCGACATCAAATTTTACCCCAAAATAGAAAGGTTATAGATTAGCCGAGTCGATATGGTTTGGAAAGTACACCTGTAGTGTAAGCGCCAACAACGCCGTTCTAACAAGCAGAGCAAGACTAAGCTCAAGCAACGATAAACGCTCGATAAGTCCTATTAGCTTTCAGCTCCCTTGCATCTCACGGTGCTTAACCCTGCCTGCTACTCTCAAGAAACTCGGTTTAACCTAATTCACTACCTTCTGGAAACTGTCTACGTCCATGTCTCGGATATTGACCGTTAAGCTGTACACGTGACTGGCTTGCTCTTGAAGTGTCGCCATCAAGGCTCGTGACAGTTCTCTCTTCTGCTCTTGGGAACGGCCAGATAGCAAATCAAAGTTGATATGGATAAAGTCGAGGCTATCGCCCTCTTCCCCAATTAACCAATTGTGGCACCGGAGCGTTCTAGATTTCACTGACGCGAGCTCAAAAAGGCCACTCTCTAACGCCGTTTTATGTAAATCCTCCAGCAACCCCTGAACATTGACACGTTCTTCCACCGAGTTTGAATACTCTAAAACGAGATTTGGCATTTTGATTCCTTTCTACAACTATTAATTCCAGCGCGTAGTAATACCAATCTCAGCAGCAATTTCCGAGGAATGAACTATCATTCTGTCTACGTGATCACCAATCGATTGCTTTTGACAAAAATAACAGGATCGATGCTTGGTCGAATCTGTAAAGAAAGCCGGACAAGACATGACGCCAATCATGATCTGTTCACATTATTCTGTTATATTCCTACGTAGATTTTTTACATTAATTGACTATTTACATTAAAGATAAGGGAGATATTCCTATGCGTCGTCCTGTAGTGATGGGTAACTGGAAACTAAACGGCAGCAAAGCAATGGTAACTGAGCTGCTAACTGGTCTTAACGCTGAGCTTGAAGGCGTTGAAGGTGTTGACGTAGCAGTCGCTCCACCAGCACTTTACATCGACCTAGCAGAGCGCGTAATCGCTGAAGGCGGTAACAAGATCATCCTAGGTGCTCAAAACACTGACCTAAACAACAGCGGTGCGTTCACTGGCGATATGTCTCCAGAAATGCTGAAAGATTTCGGTGCTACTCACATCATCATCGGTCACTCAGAGCGTCGTGAATACCACAACGAATCTGACGAGTTCATCGCGAAGAAATTCAACTTCCTAAAAGAAAACGGCCTAACTCCTGTTTTCTGTATCGGTGAATCTGAAGCGCAAAACGAAGCTGGCGAAACTGAAGCTGTATGTGCACGTCAAATCAACGCAGTTATCGACACTTACGGTGTTGAAGCTCTAAACGGCGCAATCATCGCTTACGAACCAATCTGGGCTATCGGTACTGGTAAAGCAGCAACCGCTGAAGATGCACAACGCATCCACGCTTCTATCCGCGCACTTATCGCTGCGAAAGACGAAGCAGTTGCAGCACAAGTAATCATCCAATACGGTGGTTCTGTTAAGCCAGAAAACGCTGAAGCTTACTTCTCACAACCAGACATCGACGGTGCTCTAGTTGGCGGCGCTTCTCTAGACGCGAAAAGCTTCGCAGCAATCGCTAAAGCAGCGGCAAAAGCAAAAGCGTAATCTCGTTTTTACTCAGAGTCGAAATAACAAAGGGATGCATCATGCATCCCTTTTTGTTTGCGTGTTATCCACTCGGAGTACACCGATAGGAAGTTCTGAATTATGCTGGCTCGGCAATTTTCACGGTTGGTTTTTTCGCGAGCTCCGCACTGGAGTCTTTCTTATAAAGGTTCTCGTAGCAGTAATTTGTGGCTTCAATGTAGCCTTCTACACTACCGCAATCAAAGCGTTGTCCTTTAAATTTGTATGCCAAGACACAACCAGATTGAGCTTGTTGCATCAACGCATCGGTGATTTGAATCTCGCCACCTTTGCCCGGCTCTGTATTTTCAATCAGCTCAAAGATATCAGGGGTCAGAATGTAGCGACCAATAATCGCTAGATTGCTAGGTGCAGTGCCTAGCTCTGGCTTTTCCACCATGTTATCAATGCGGAAGATATCATCTTTGATCATCTCGCCAGCAATCACACCGTATTTATGCGTTTCTGATTCCGGTACTTCTTGTACCGCAACGATTGAACAGCGGAACTGTTTGTACAGCTCAACCATTTGCGCTAGAACACCTTTGTCTTCATTCACACAAAGGTCATCCGCGAGCACGACAGCAAACGGTTCATCACCGACCAATTCACGTCCCGTAAGAATAGCGTGACCTAAGCCTTTCATTTCACGCTGACGGATGTAAGTGTAACTCGCAGAATCAATCAAAGAACGAATATCATCAAGCAGCGCTTCTTTACTTGTACCGCTAATTTGATGCTCTAGCTCGTAGTTTTTATCAAAGTGATCCATCAGGGAGTGTTTGCCACGACCTGTAACAATACACATTCCATCCATGCCCGCTTCAATGGCTTCTTCAACACCGTATTCAATCAATGGCTTGTTCACCACTGGCATCATTTCTTTCGGCATCGACTTAGTTGCAGGAAGGAAACGTGTACCGTAACCCGCCGCAGGGAATAAACATTTTTTAATCATAACCATTACCAACTAAAAAAGGCTCCTCTGAGGGAGCCTGTTATATTATTTTGAATATAAATACGAATTAATCGCTACCAAACAGATCACGGGTGTAGACTTTATCAGCAACATCAGCAAGTTCCTCAACCATGCGGTTAGAAACAATAACATCAGACATTTGTTTGAACTCTTCAATATCGCGGATAACGGCAGAGTGGAAGAACTCATCTTCCTTAAGTACTGGCTCATACACCACGACTTCGATACCTTTTGCCTTAATACGCTTCATAATGCCTTGAATAGACGAAGCGCGGAAATTGTCTGAGCCAGCCTTCATAATTAAGCGGTAAATGCCCACAACTTTTGGTTCTCGCTTGAGAATAGACTCTGCGACAAAATCTTTACGAGTGCGGTTTGCATCAACAATCGCTCCGATAATGTTATTTGGAACATCTTGGTAGTTTGCTAGCAATTGCTTTGTATCTTTCGGTAAGCAGTAACCACCATAACCGAATGAAGGGTTGTTGTAGTGATTGCCAATACGAGGGTCTAAGCCGACACCTTCAATAATTTGGCGAGCATCAAGGTTATGTGCTTCAGCATAAGAATCTAATTCATTGAAATAAGCCACGCGCATCGCAAGATACGTGTTTGAAAACAGCTTAACCGCTTCCGCTTCTGTAGAGTCAGTAAACAGAACCGAGATTTCTTCTTTTACCGCGCCTTCAACCAAAAGGTTAGCGAACTTCTCTGCACGTTCGCTGCGTTCCCCAACGATGATGCGAGACGGGTGTAGGTTATCGTAAAGTGCTTTACCTTCGCGAAGAAACTCTGGAGAGAACATGACATTCTGACAACCGAGTTCTTCTTTAATACGCGCTGTGTAACCTACTGGTACAGTCGACTTAATAACCATAACCGCATCTGGGTTAATTGACATCACATCTTTAATCACTGCTTCAACTGAAGAGGTGTTAAAGTAGTTTGTTTGAGGATCGTAATCCGTTGGTGTAGCAATGACAACAAACTCTGCGTCTTTGTAAGCAAGTTCTTTATCTAACGTTGCGACAAAGTTTAACTCTTTGTTTGTTAAAAAATCCTCAATTTCGGCATCCGCAATTGGAGATTGCTTGTTATTCAACAAATCCACTTTACCTTGGATAATGTCAACTGCTACCACCTGATGATTTTGAGCTAAAAGCATAGCATTGGACAGACCTACGTAGCCGGTACCTGCAACTGCAACTTTCATTTTTATTTCCTATTATTTAACTGACGCTAGCATATCAAAACACCTACACTCTCGGTAGAGTACAGTGATTAACTCAAAGCCTAACTAGCAACACAACTTAATTCAATTGAGTACCCAAGTAACGCAAATAAGCGTTGCGGATGCGCTGCCTGTTCTGCTCAAAGTACTCTTGACCATAACGGCCTCGGTTAAAGTAGCGACGAAGCATGCTATTATCCATCACAAGTTCATCCCCTTGGCCTGCCGCTAAGTAATTATAATCATTGCCAACTCGTGTCGTAACGTTGAAATCATAAGCCTCGTTACCACGAACTTGTATCACACTCGGCGACATATCACGCCATGGCGTTAATGGCAGCTTTACCGACACAGTGACAAACTGCTCTTCGTCTGTATCGTTAAACTTCGTCATCTGATAACTTGCGGATACTTCTATGTCTTCAAACCAATGTGATGTCGTGAATTTTGCGCCAACATCCCCTTTCCAAAACTCGCCAGCAGTTGCGTTAAACTGCCAATCCCACTCTGGCATAGAGAATGTGTAACGAGTTAAAAAGGTTTGGCGATCTGGGTTCGCATAACCATTTTTGTCTTTTTCGTCTTGATGTTGGAAATAGCTCATCTCTAATCCCAACCAATGGTTGCCCGATTGAGAGAACCAAGCTGATTCACTACGCGCACCGATATAGTCCGATTTAACCAAGCCTAGAGATACTTGGTTGGCTATATCGACATATGGCAAACGGAAGAACTGATGTACCATTGCACGCTCAATCTCGTTCTCGTATACGCTGTCTTCGAAATACCCGCCCTCTTCAAAATCATCACTTTCTGCTAAAGGTAAAATATGACGAACATCTATTGCCGCGCCAGACCATAGGTAGGTGTATAAGTTACTGGACATGGCAAAAGAGTAATCATACACACCGTACTCGGTTGCTACGCCATGCCTTACCATAGGGGAAAATACGATCTGCGAATCTAAAGTGCCTGAATTGACTCGTTCCGTTTTCCAATCAACCATGTCTAATCTTTCCGACAAGTCGCGCGTGATAAACTGAATGTCATCACAAGATGCGCTACCATTGACAAAACTTTGATAACAGTTTGAGTTAGACAAAACGCTGACCACTGGTTTTTGGTTGGCAAGCATCACAAGTTCAAATTGATCCGATGCAGCGCCAATATCTTGCGCTGCATTTTGACCAAAATGACTCGATACAATCCCCAGAGCTACACCTAATCCATCTGCTTGATTATGGTTGTATCGACGGTTTTCAAGCGAGACTACAACCGACTTATTTAATGTACCAATTTGAATATTAACAAAGCCTTCATTACGCAACGTATTTATCAAAGCAGATATTGATGCGTTATTGGCTTTACCTTGCTCTAGAGCTAGCCCTTCCATCAGCGACCCATTGCCACGCGCATAATCTCGAGAGCGGGTGTAATTAGTAATAAGTGGAACAGATAAAGCGGCATTCCAAATGGCCTGATCATCCGTATCATGATCAGAATAGACTTGATAGCTCAACGAGGCGGTCATATCGTATGGAAGAAGAGACTCCGGCGTAAAGAATTTAACCGACGAGTTAAACTCGGCAGAATCGTACTCACCCGTAAATTGAACAAAATCAAAGGGCTGGTATTCAATACTACCGAATACCCCGTCTAATGCCCCTAATACATTATCGGATTTACCATAGCCTATAGATAAACGTAAAGGGATATCCTCTAAAGTATAATCAGCCACTCCATAGTATGCGTCAAAGTAACTCAACTCACCGCCGAAATCTTCCACACCAACTGCAATATTAAAGTTATCAGTAGACCAGTAGTTGGGAATTTGATATTTAAAAGACATCGAAAGATCGCGTATTCCACAACCATCTACAAAGCAATTAGCACTATAGTTTGTTGTGATGATTCGTCCATGAGCCTCCAATCCCTCAAGTAATCCCAAAGAAAAATTAAGAGAGTCAGAAGCCTGAACTACACCTTCGGCGGGCAGTCCTTGTGCAAAGGTAAACCTAAATAGCCCATACTCCAATGTCTGTGCATTAGGTGTGTAAATAACACCAGTAAAACTTTGATTTGAAGGTAAATCTTGCAGATTAGATAGATCAGCAAAGGCAATTGCAGAAAGAGGCAGCGAACATGCTACCGTCCCTAGTATTTTTATTTTTTTGTCCATTTTTATTAAGCTTGATCGTAATAGTTGGAAGAAGGTCGTCAGTCAAAAACACCTTTTTGATTGGTCGTCATCAATTTATCAAACATCAATTATAGACTCGAGCTATACGGCCAGTAGATGTCATTTTGTAATTTTTAGAATATGCCGGTATAAACGCCGACTCCCCTTTTTTTAGTCGTAGTAACTCTCCAGAGGAATGCATGATGTGAACCTCCGCATCAATAGCAAAAATAATTTCAGCACTCTTAACCTCAAATATATCATTCTCAGCTGACTCAATACATTCAAAGCAAAAGTCTGGAGTAGGCACATTATAAATATTTTTTTTCTCAACTTTCCTAGGCTTAAAAATTAGCTCTTCTTGAGATTTAGGCTCAAATAGTGTGCACTTAGAGAGCTCTTTCACATTCACATTTTTTGAAGTCAATCCAGCGCGAAGTACATTATCAGAGCTAGCCATAACCTCCAATCCTGTACCTTTTATATATGCATGAGGAGTTCTGGCTTCCAAAAACATTGCCTCTCCAGGCTTTAGTGTTATTACATTTAAAAAAAAAGGAGCAAAAAGACCAACATCATTAGGGTAGGATTCAGCAAGTTCCAAAATCAAAGAAAATAAATCATCTTCATTTTCTTGCTTTCTTTGTGTCGAAAATGTTAATAAAACATCTAGGGCTTTGTTTTTATCCTCACCGGATAGAGAGAGTAATTCAATAAAAAAATACTTAAGACCCTCAGTGTTTCTATTGTTTTTAAAAAACAAAATTAACTCTAAAAGCTTTGACTCCCTCATACCGTTCGATAATTCTAAGAATAAAGCTACTATTTCTTTTAAATCTCTGAAGCCATTCATCGCTTTATAAGGTGTCAACGCATAAACTAGCTCCGGCTTATGATTAGTATCCTTAAAGTTCCGATTAGGGTCTTCTAAATCAATACCGAGTTCGTTCTCTTTCAAAAAGCCTCTTACAGCCTCCTCTTTGCTGGGATGAACTTGAACTGAAAGTGCAGTATCTGCTGCCAACACTTTAAATAGGTAAGGTAAATCACCAAAATGCTCAACTGTATATTTAGATAAATAACCCACTTTATTTGTATTGATCAGATCAGATAACAACACAGTTTTATTATCCACCCAAGCTTTTGAGCACCCGTTAGGATGTACTCCCATCCACATTTCTGCTTGTGGCTCTTTGTTTATATTGCTGATTCCAAATAAATTATAAAATGATGTTTTACTACCCCAAGCATAATTATGAATCACGTTGTCTAGTTTAAATAAGAATTTTGCCATAATTAAAACCTAAAAAGCTTGACTTAACGTCAAGCTTTATTTTTGCCAAAAATCTCTACGCGAGATACTGTACTCTTTCTAAAACTTGGTCGACTATCATTTTCGCTTTTTGGATTGAATCAGCTTCAGCATAACATCTAAGTTCTGGAGCATTACCTGATGGGCGAAGATGACAAATGTCTGCCCCACTTAACGTCAGCCTTAAACCATCAGTCTGATCTATATGTTCAATAAATGAATTAAAACCGAGGTTTGATATGAGCTCCTCTGGGTTTTGCACTCCTTTTTCTAGAATTGCGCGGCTTTTTTCAACAGCGAAGCTTTGTATACGATCACTATGAGTAAAACGCTTTGGTAAGCCTCCAACAAGCTGAGAAATCGATGACCGCTTAGAGGCAGCAAGTAACATAAGAGCGGGCAAAACAGCGTCTCTTGTTGGTAATGCTTTAATTCTTCTTCCATTAACAAAGACATCAGAACCTAGCAAAAAGCCTCCATTTGCTTCAAATCCTGCAACCGTGGAATAACGTTTATTCAGTGAAGCGAATTCAGCAATAACGTAAGGAGAGCCAATCTTGGTCTTGACTATCTCTTTAAAGCCTCGATAAGAAGAAATAATTGTGTTACAGCTTACAGGTATAGCTAGTGCTTCAATGTTCATTTCTCTAGCACAAAGCAAACCTAAAATATCACCACGAAGCCAATCACCATTTTCATCAGCGACTAGAGGCCTATCCCCATCTCCATCTGTTGAGAAGATAAAGTCTAGAGAATATTCTTTAGACCAACATTGCGCTTTCAACTTATCTGACTCGGCAACGGCTTCTGTATCAATAGGAACAAAGTTATCACTCCTCTCTAAGGAAACAACAATAGCACCTAATCTTTCAAATAGAGGTCGATATAAGTCACGCCCAGCACTTGAATGCTCGTATACTCCGATTCTCTTCCCAGAAAGAAAATCATTTGGAAACAACCCTGTGTATCTTTCCACATATTGTTCTGATGCTTCTGGATCTACAACTAATTCAGGCAATGTCTTTGGCAAAGCAAAATGACACTCTTTGGTTAAGATGGATTGCTCATCTGCCTTTGTAACCTCGCCATCTGGGCGATAAAACTTAATCCCGTTTCTATCAAAAGGAATATGACTTCCTGTAACCATAATACTAGGAATCGTATTAGACATCGCAGAATAAGCAAGAGCAGGAGTTGGTATCACACCATAAAAACTAACTTGTAAATTCATGCTCTCCAAAGCAGCAGCAATTGCGCGAGCCATGGTCGAACTGCTTGGGCGATTATCTATAGCAATAGCTACTCGTTTAAACTGAAAGTTCGGTTTTAAACATTCGATAAAGGACACCGCAAACGCAGCACACACTTCCGGAGTAAAATCTTCAACGAGTCCTCTTGCCCCACTCGTACCAAACTGAACGCCAGACATTTCTATAACATGTTTCGAGCTAAGCACTATTTTTCCCCATCAACTTCGCACGGTAGAGGTCAAACAAAAAAATGGGAGCAGAGACAAAAGTCCTCTTCCATAAACGCTTGGGCTCCCCCAAAAGCCGAACAAACCACTCAAGGTGCATGTCCAACCAAATCTGCTTTGGTCTATTTACGCTGCCCGCATAAAAGTCGAACACTGCACCTATTCCTGAAACCATTTGACCTTGTATCTTGGCTGATATGTCATGAATTAATTTTTCTTGCTTCGGTGCGGTTAATCCAACAAATATCACATCTGAAGATGAACGGTTTATAGAGTCAATAAAGCTCTGTTTGTCTTCGTCAGAAAACTCTGGCTTGTACGGTGGAGAAAGCACCTCTACAGCCACATTGGGAAACTCAATTGCAGCTCGATTCTTTATTTTTTCTAGTACTTCATCAGTACTTCCTAAAAAGAATACCTTTCCCGATATTGAATTCAACGAGGTCATAGTTTCAAAAAATAAGTCTGCTCCTGCAACCTTTCTTAGATTAACTCCATGCAGTTTTTTGGCAGCTAAGACTATACCGCTTCCATCAGGAATAATTACGTCAGAGCGTTTTAATGCTGTTCTGAAAATTTTATCTTTCTTTGCTTCTACATATGAGTGAGGGTTAATTGTATTAACTATAGATAATTTACTACCTGTAAGCGCTTCAGATACAATTGACTCTATACTTTTACTTGAAACGTTATAACCAAGAATATTTATATTTTCAGACATTTAATACCCCACTCCATATTCTTCTAAACGCACAATATCATCTTCTTCAAGATAACTACCCGATCGAACTTCAATTAAATGTAAATCGACCTTACCAGGATTCTCAATACGGTGGGCCGCACCTAAAGGGATATAAGTTGATTCGTTCTCAGTCAATAAATAACTTCTATCTCCATTTGTAACTTTGGCAGTTCCTTCAACTACAATCCAATGTTCTGCACGGTGATAATGCAGTTGTAATGCAGTTTCTTCTCCTGGCTTTACTCGCAAATGTTTAACGTGGTACCGGTTACCTTGAGCAATTTCATCGTGAGAACCCCACGGACGAAATACTTCACGATGCTGTAGTGCCTCACCTCTTTTCTGATTTTTGAGCGCATTAACAATGTTCTTAACATCTTGCACTTTATCTTTATCTGCAACCAAAACTGCATCTTTGGTCTCTATAACGACTAAATTGCTAACACCAACAGTCGAAACTAGTTTACTCTGCGAATAAATATAACTGCCATATGTTTGCTCCGTTAAGACATCACCTGTGGTGACATTACCTTGCTCGTCTTTTTCTGATACTTCCCATAACGCACTAAATGAACCGACATCACTCCATCCTGCATCCAGAGGAACGACAAGTGCACTATTCGTTGTTTCCATAACTGCATAGTCGATTGACTCATCGGGACAAGATAAAAAAGCATTTTCATCAAGCCGGATAAAGTCAAGATCATTCCGAGCACCTAAAAATGCTTTATCGCATGCTTCAAAAATATCAGGACGATGTGTCTTAAGCTCCTCTAGATATCGAGAAGCTTTAAACAAAAACATTCCACTATTCCAGTAATACTCACCACTCTCAAAATACCCTTGAGCTCGAGCTATATCTGGCTTTTCAACAAATTGTTCTACTTGATATACACCACTAAAAGGTTGACCTTTCTTGATATAGCCATAGCCTGTTTCAGGCTTATTCGGAACAATACCAAAGGTTAAGAGATATCCTTCATTAGCAGGGGGAACCGCTTGCTTTACTGAATCTATGAATGCGCAAGGATCATTTATTACATGATCTGCCGCCAAAACCAAAAGTAATGGGTCATGTCCATCTTGAATAGCTTTCATTGCAGCAAGAGCAATTGCTGGGGCGGTATTCCGCCCAGTGGGCTCCAAGATTATTCCATCACACTTTAGAGATTGTTGACGAATCTGTTCAGCAACAAGGAAGCGATGCTCCTCATTGCAAATTACGATTGGCTCTGAGTGTTCAATGCTTTTGAGACGCATCATCGTCTCTTGAAGCATTGTTAAATCACTGGCCAAGCTAATAAATTGTTTTGGGAACAAACTGCGTGAAAGTGGCCACAAACGACTACCTGTGCCACCAGCCATAATTACGGGAAGTATCATTTTTTACCTTTTGGGGTATTAGCCATGTGCCAATATTAGGCACTTTTCTGACGCGAAAAAGTTATAAAATAAGAAGTTTAGGAACGAGAGGAATTCAAATATAAGCTCGCCCCTCGCACCTTAAGAGCACTTAGGCTTAAGAATTATTGGAAAAATATGCCTTCGTATTGCAATGAACATATTTAGAAGTCAAAAGCTCATTTACATCCCACCACTGATACCGACTGTGCTGTTCGAGCGGTAGGTCAGACAACTCTCCTTTCCAAATCAATTCGTAACCGAGAACAATGTAATGTGTAGAAAAAGGCTCCCCACTAAAGTTATCCTCATACAAATGCTCATATACACCAATAAAGTCTGCCTTGGATAATGCAAAAGCCTCGCCTAGCTCAGAACGAGTTAGGCGTTGAAATGCAACGTCAAGCTTTTCGTCTTTGAGAATACGGCCACCAGGTACGAACCAAAACCCTTTTGCTGGACGGTTTTTTCTACTTCCAAGTAGAACTTTCCCTTCGCTACTCTTAACAACTAAATCTATAGAAATAAGCGGAGTTGATGCAACCACCGTTTTAAATATGTTGATATCTAGCATCGTTATTTTCGAAAGTTATCTTGGTTAGCAAGAAACCATTGATATGTGCTTCTTAATCCATCTTTCAGCTCTATCGAGTAAGTCCACCCCAACTCTCTTAAACGAGAGACATTCATCAATTTGCGAGGAGCGCCATCAGGTTTACTTGTATCGAATATGATCGAACCTTGGTACTCGACCACTTCTGCAACCGTTTCAACCAATTCTTTAATAGTACAATCAATGCCGGTACCTACATTAATATGACTAAGCATCGATTCAGTATTAGCTTTATATACCGTATCATTCAGGTTCATCACAAATATGGAAGCAGCTGCCATATCATCGACATGTAAGAACTCCCGCATTGGATTCCCGCTACCCCATGCAACAACTTCTTTATCTCCATTGATTTTGGCTTCGTGGAAACGACGTAATAATGCTGGGATAACGTGAGAGTTCTCTGGGTGAAAATTATCGTTCTCACCGTATAAATTCGTAGGCATCACACTGCGATAGTTTCGACCATACTGGCGGTTATAACTTTCACACATCTTGATACCAGCGATTTTTGCGATCGCATAAGGTTCATTTGTTGGCTCTAGCGTACCAGTCAACAGTGCGTTTTCACTCATTGGCTGTTCCGCAAACTTAGGATAAATGCATGACGACCCCAAAAATAACAGATCCTGAACACCCGCAAGATGAGCGCTATGAATAACATTATTCTGTATGGTCAGATTTTCATAAATAAAGTCAGCAGGGTACGTATTATTACCAACAATCCCACCTACTTTAGCTGCAGCAAGGTAAACTTGATCAATATGTTGTTCCTGAAAAAAGCGAATTACTTCTGACTGGTCAAGCAAGTCAAGTTCAGAGCGGTTTCGGGTAATAACGTTATAGTTTTTGGACTTTTCTAGCAATCTGACAATTGCACTACCGACCATACCATTGTGGCCAGCAACGAATACATTAGTAATCACGCTTACACCCTAGTTTTCAAGAGAAAGTGAAACATCAAACCCATGCTCTTTTAATAGCACATGCTGTTTTGCTTTACTGATATCGGCTTGAACCATTTCGGCACACATTGCTTCAACGGTAATTTCAGGAACCCATCCTAGTTTCTCTTTTGCTTTGGTCGGATCACCTAATAGGGTTTCAACTTCAGCAGGGCGGTAGAATCTAGGGTTAACACGAACGATAACATCACCAACAGTTACACCAGGTGCTTTGTCAGAATCCACTTGTATAACTGTCGCAATTTCATTTACCCCTTCGCCAGAAAACTCAATATCGATCCCTGCCTCTTTAGCGGACATACGAACGAACTCACGAACAGAAATTTGCTTGCCAGTGGCGATTACAAAGTCATCAGCAATGTCTTGTTGCAGCATCATCCATTGCATTCGAACATAGTCTTTTGCGTGCCCCCAATCTCTCAGCGCATCCATATTGCCAAGCTCGAGTACGCTCTCTAATCCTTGAGAGATATTTGCTATTGCACGGGTAATCTTACGAGTAACAAACGTTTCACCTCGGCGAGGAGATTCATGATTAAACAAAATTCCGTTACATGCATACATCCCATAAGACTCGCGATAGTTTACCGTAATCCAATAAGCGTACATTTTAGCGACTGCATAAGGAGAACGAGGATGGAATGGCGTAGTTTCTCGTTGAGGGATTTCTTGTACTTCACCATATAACTCAGATGTTGATGCTTGATAAAAGCGAGTTTTGTTTTCTAAACCATTAATACGAATAGCTTCTAATAAGCGGATGGTTCCCATCGCATCAACATCCGCAGCATATTCAGGAGATTCGAATGACACTGCAACATGAGACATTGCTCCGAGGTTATAAACTTCATCCGGTTGAATTTCTTTAATTAGACGAATGAGATTAGATGAATCTGTCAAATCACCATAATGGAGTTGGATATTTGAGTTTGAGTTGCAAAGTTCATCAACACGCTCTGTGTTATATGAAGAAGCACGACGGATCAAACCGTGAACCTCATACCCTTTATCTATAAGAAGTTCCGCTAAATATGAACCATCTTGGCCTGTAATACCTGTGATCAGCGCCTTTTTCATTTTAATACCTCTTTATATAGTTTTGAAATCTTATCTAAAAATACTTTCTGAGAGGAAAAGCTAGGTACACCAAACTCTCTTTCATAATCAATGACATTCATGAAATAATCATCTGTTAATACTTTTATATCATTCTCGACAATTATATTCTCACTATTGTTTTTAAACATAGCAATACCAACATTATCATTCACTATTATTTTGCAACCGCTACATAATGCCTCTAAGCCCGACAGACTAAAAGTTTCAAACGTCGTTGGATGAATTATAACCACATCCATTTCTGACAATTTTAAAAGTAAATCAGACCTTTCTAACTTACCTAATACGGTAACATTCTTATCATTACATTCCACTTGACCACTGCCAATTAAAAAGAACTCAGTATTTGGACAAACGCTAGCAACAGATAGAAATTTATGAACTCCTTTTTCAGTAGTAAACCTTCCTACAAAACATACACGAGGAGAGCCAGCCTTTCTCTTTAACTTTCTTTGATAAAAAAACTTATCTTCGTCAATAGAGGTTATAAAGTTAGGAATAACGGTCGAAGCCTTCCATTTTTCATCATGTGAAACATATATTTTTTTCTGAGCGTCACTAACATGTATAAAAGCATCTACTCGATTGAACATTCTAAATAACGACTCTGACTTAAATCTAAGGTAATACCCAAAAGATTTAAAAAAGTCAGACTGAACATTATCATATACTGTGTATATTGGGCCAAACCTCAAAGAATTAAAATACGGTTTACCATCATTAGTGAGTGTAGAGCTAGGGCATATATGCTTAAAGTTATGCAATGTGAATATCACTTTAGCACCAGCTAGACTAGCCCCTATGACAGCAGAGTTTGAAATCCACGGATATATATTATGAAAATGGACGATCTTAATATTGTCTTTCTTCACTTTTCTATAGAACCAAAATAGATGATAGAAGGAAAATATTCCTGAGAATAGAGAGTGAATTTTATTAAATATATTAGTTGGGGTTTTAGATGAGCTAACTATGTATGTTTCTACATTATACATACCTGATAATGCACTTCTATAGCTTTCGAATACAACTTCCTCGCCACTTAGTGCTCCATATTCATTATGCACCAGCAAAATATTCATATAAGACCTAATTTAAAAAACAGCTTGTATTTATTACTGTGGTAGAAATTAACCTGATTTAGTACTTCCTTTCGATAAATCACATTATTGTCAAAGGTAAAGTTAGACAAGTCTGAATCAGAAAAATTAGTAGGAAAAGGATTTACTCCCTTGCAGTGAGTAGCATCCTCACCAAAACCTATATTCTTAACTTTAGATTGATAAGGATAAACAACATGAAGAGATTTAAGCAAATGATTAACAGTCCAAATTATTGCCCAGCTATTAATCTTTCCTCTTAATTGATTCTGGTACATTCTATAAACATCCTGACCTGCTTTGTATGCACTAAGCTTTAGTCTTAATTTTTGATTAATATCACTTGGTATATAATCCCAATCACATGATTCCCAGCGATCTTTCCAAGTTGCCCATCCCCAAGAACAAGGTCGCGGGTGAAAATAATTGTCATATTGAGAGGAAGTACTCAGTTTAGTTGTAAAGCCAGATATAGAACCAACCCTTTTATCATCTTGATAAAAGCTCAAAGCTTGATTCATATATGTCAAGAAGTCTTTCGACAAAACAAGATCATCTTCTAGAACAATGATTTTATCATGAAGCTCTAATACGTCTGATATGCCAGACTTCAGAGATTTAGCCAATCCCAAGTTTTCATTCCTTCGAATTATCTTCACACTTTTGAAACAATTCAGATACTCCAAACATGTGCTGTATGTACGATGAACGACCTTTTGTTCACTAAGCTCTCTGTGACCATCGATATAAATATATACTTCTGTATACTTACTACCATCACATTTCATCAAACTACTTAAAAGACTGCGAACATTATTAGGCCTATTAAATGCAAATATTACTATCGGTGCATTTTTCATCTTCAATTTCTCTTGTAAGGAACGTAATAGCTAGAAGGTAGACTATAAATAGTGATGGAAAAATATCACTATAAAATCCATATGATAAAAATAAAGAAGAGCAAAACAATCTCTTCTTGGAGTTAATAAAATAAATAAATGATGCCAAGAAGATAATCAAGAATATAACACCAAAATCATTGATAATCCTTAGGTAAAAATTATCAATGGCAAGCTCTTGATCTTTTATATAATCTTCTATTCTTACCCCTGAGAACCAAAACTCCAAACTGTCATATTTAGAGAAAAACTCTGTCAAACTTAAAACTCGAGCATTAAAAGTCCCATAAACAGCTAGTCTACTTTCACTTGAAATATTGAAAAAGCTCAATATAGCTTCACTATATAATGGATATACATATACAATAAAACTATAAACAACAAGACTAATAACTATACTAAAGATAGCTTTTATACTGAAGCTCATTCCAGGAATACAAACTAACACAAAGTATGATATTACAGTTGCAAATAAAACACCTCGACTACCAACGACAACTATTCCTACAATAGCGAGGGTAAACATTATCCAATTCTTCTTACTAAGAAAGTAGTAAGATAGAATTGAAAAAAAAATGGCAGCTTCAGGTATACCAGAAAAAAAAGAAAACGGCCTTATATCTTCAGTAAATGTAAAGTGAACTTCTCCAACATACCCTAAACCAGATCTCATCCATCCTAATTCAAAGATTGTATAACCAAATAACTTCTGATAAATAGCATACGACAATGCTAACATGAGCAGAATCTTAGCATTAGAAAAATGGTCATCCAAATTAGTTTTCTTAATCCAAGTAGATGATATAAAAAGTACAACTATTACAGGTGCATATTGCATTATGTTTAAATCAAAAACTACGACTAATAAAAAGACAAGAATAAAAGAAGAAACCACTTTAACAATTTCTATGCTTCTTGAAAAAAGAAAGCATAAAGGAATAAGTGATAATAAAAAATACAATGTTGAATTAAAGTAAAAAATCCTTTTTAAAAATGGACTAAACTCTATGAAAATTAATCTCGCCAACTCCATAAATACTCGATATTTTAAAGGTTAACTATTTTTTTAATAATTGGTAATCTAAATACTTTTAAAAATGAAACAAAATAAGAATAAAAATAAATTCTAGTGTTTTTTCTAAGGGCGTAAAAGAACAAGTCAGATGATGCAAAACTTATTACTGATGCAATAGCGGCACCTTTGGCTCCATACTTGGGTATGAAAACTAAGTTGAGAACAATATTAATAATAGCTCCAAACATTGAACGAAATAAAACATCTAATGACTTTCCTTCAATTACAACAATTTTCATAATAAGCGCTCCTCTGACAACAAATAACCAAGAGAAGGCTAATATACTTATAACATCTGATACTAATCCATCTCCTGAGAATAAAATCAAAGAAATTAAATCCGAACTGACGAAGAATAATACAAAAAATAAAACTGAAGCTATAGTTGTATATACTTCCATCTTTGCAAGATTATTCAGTCGCTCTTTGGAACATGTTACTTTATTATAGTAGGGAGCTATAAGATTGGAGAAAACTACAGATAATGTAATTGCTGGTAAGAAAACCTTCATTCCCACAGCAAATGCTGCCACGTTACTTTCACTAGAAAAGTTCTTTAGCATTATTGTATCGGAATGAAAATAGACAGAAGATATAGCAGAAGAAGCCGCTAGTGGTATACATTCTTTAAGAATATCTTTAGTTTTTTTTAAAAAAGAAAGATTAACGACATTTTCTTTTAATGAACACTGAAAAAAAAACAATCGTGAAATTATATTTAGCATCGATATAATAATATATTCCAAAAGAAAACAAACAGCTAGTCCCTCTGGTTTACTTCCATTTAAAAAAAGTATAAATGCCACACCAAGTGTAATAACTTTGGCTATAATGATAATGATTGATGATATATGGTTTTTTCTTTCTGCAATGTAACAATATGAAATTATATCAAAAATTTTAAGTATAGATGCAAAGTACAATATAAATAAAACCTTAACATGAATATCTTCTATACTTAATTTAAAAACAAAGACGATCGCAGAATATAGTAAAATCCCTAAAAATCCCACAACAAAGCAGGAGATTATGTAACTGCTTGACAAATATCCATTTTCTATTTTTTCTTTAATAATAATTGAAGGCAAACCAAGAACTAACAAAAATGAAGTTATACCAAGGAGGGATTGTACGTAAAAAAAATCACTCACCTCAATAGAACTACCAGATTTAAAGATCATGGATACGATCATTACGTTTACAGCTAAGCTAATGAACTTTTCCGAGAAAACCACAACTGCGTGATGTTTGTTAATCATACTCATCGTTTAAATCTATCTTTAAGATATTTTTTATTTTATACAGAAGATTAAACATTAAATAATATTTACCTTATGCTTCTCTTTTAGTTTTATGAGATTCAATATTTTTACGAATAACTGCTACTTTTATTATCGAAGAAATTTTCCATATATGATTTATAGTGGAAAAATACAAACCAAATAGAACCAAGAAAGCTACAAACATTACTGATTCACTAATGCCAACAAAGTCAGCCCACAAGCCGATAACGGCACAAATTGATGCCATCGAACAGATGAAAATTAACGTTGCACCTGGAGAAAGCCCAATACGCTGACAAATATGGTGTAAATGTTCTCTGTCTGGTTGGAATGGTGACTGACCTTTACGAACGCGACGAATCATAATGGTTGCCATGTCCATCAATGGTAAGGCAATTAACCACAGAGCGGTGACTGGCTTGAAGGCTACAGCTCCTGGTTCTTGCGTGCCACGAATTAGCATCCAGACCACGGTAAAGCCGATGAACATACTGCCTGCATCACCCATGAAGATCTTAAAGCGACGACCTAGTGGGAAACCTAAGTTCAGGAAGATATAAGGGAGCATCGCAGTCACGATTAATAAACAGATCGTGGCTAAGTATTCGTTTCCGTTGTAGGCAAACACAATACCTAAAGCTGTAAAGGTGACCGAGGCTAACCCGCCCAGCAAGCCATCTATACCATCAACCATATTAAATGCGTTAATGGCGCCTATTACCGCAATCACGGTGATCACCGCGCCAGTAACTTCATTCAGGGCAATGGTTTCGCTTCCCATTAGATAACCTAAATCGTGTAGGCTGTGGCCCCCGATGTAAATCATCGCAAGGGATATTCCCGCTTGAATAATAAGGCGAATTTTGAAACTTACATCGTAATAGTCATCTAATGCGCCGAGCACGATGAGTACAGCCGAACAAGATAAGTAGAGTGATAGGTTGTCATTCATTGGTAAGAACAGAAGGAACCCCACCAGTATAGTAGAGAAAATGGAGATCCCTCCTACAAGTGGCACCACACCTTGGTGAAGCTTTCTTGCATTGGGTTTATCTACTAGACCTACGCGCTTAGCGACCTTGCGCATAACAAAAAGTAGAACGAACGACAAAATAAATACAAATAAATATGCATTATTCATGATAGCCAACTGTGTTATTAAATAAGTTTGAAGTAAATCTATAACGCATCCGACTGATTCCCTTTACGGATTCCATTGCATCACAGGTCCGATACTGCTGATTCTTTTTCGCTCATATCTGAATAAGCCGAACCTAAGAACAAGCAGGTGATTTTTTGGCGTGACAAAACCACATTAGACAACATGGGTTGTAACGCACAGCAAACGCTAATTTTTAATATTGAATATGTAAGTAACTGAATCACCCCGATACTCGCTCATGACGGTCACGGGTTCACAGCTTTTTATAGGCAGGCCAAATACAAAGCTTGTATATGCTAACTGACAGTTTGAGTCGATAGTTAACTACTTCTACACGCTTAGTGCTTGGTTTTGATAGGTATGAGAAATGGAGATTTAAATTGTAACCTATGCCTAACCAACATTCGCTCGCCACTTTGTTAGCTTTGAGCATCCCTCTGACAAAAGGGAATTACATAAATTTGTAATAGTTCTCGTTTTTTATAAATCAATCTTGCCAGAAATGCACTTAGGTGCTTATTATTATTGCAAATTCTTTAGTTTGACCTCTTTCTTTTATTAGGAAGGAGGCTTCAACGGTGATTTGGGCACGCTACCGCCCCTAGGTCTGGCTCCTAGAAGCAAGTTTTTGCACGTAATGTTAACGGTTGCATTTCCAAACAGGAGACGAATTGTATAGTAAACACGTTGCAACTAAAAGTAGAACGTGTAAAAAGCTTACAAAAAAATGTCTTTTTTCTGACACTTATGCCGTCATAAATGTGGCGTGTTTTATAAAATTATAATTATCAGACACCCATTTACGCAGCGAGCACTAAACAGTCAGTGACGATGATTTCAAAAGCTTAAATGAAAATAGTTGCAATAATATGAATTGCATCACAAGCAGTTGCAATGAAACATAGTCAAATTTATGACGAATATCTAAGTCTCTCTAAACTTTCAGTTTTGCCATTTTCTTTCTCCTATTTTGCTTGCCTACAATACGCTCACTTATTCACTATCTGCCTGCTTACCCTACCTACTGAGCGATTTACCGAATCACTGCCAAATAGTGAGGTTTGGCTATGTGTAAAATAGATACTCTCAAGCGTAAGCTAGCAAAGGTAAAAGCGTCGTTTTGTTATGAAAGTACTGCACCACGGTGGGAAAAATACGGTTACTGGCTCTTGTCACGAGCTCGTGTTACAAAATGGAAGTGTGCTGATCGACTGTGGTTTGCTACAAGGCCAAGACCATGCTCAGCAGCAGAGTTGGGATATCGATTTTTCTATCGCTCATCTCAAAGCGGTAGTGCTGACCCATTCTCATATCGATCATATTGGTAGGCTGCCTTGGCTATTAGCAGCTGGCTATAAGGGCCCTATCTACTGTACGGAAGCCACCGCTGAGCTCGTGCCGCTTATGTTAGAAGATGGTTTAAAGCTCCAATTGGGTATGCGGCGTCATCAAAGAGAGAAAGTGCTCGATTTTATTCGAGCGCTTATTCGTCCTTGTCCTTACTCAGTGTGGGTAGAAATAGAAGAGAGTACTTCTCTTCGCTTTCAACCTGCTGGGCACATTTTAGGCTCAGCATATGTTGAATTTCATTTATCAAACCAAGAGGTTGTTGTTTTCTCCGGGGATTTGGGACCTCGCAACACACCTCTCCTACCGGATCCCTTATCACCGGAAAAAGCTGACTACCTGTTTATCGAGTCGACTTACGGCAATAAAACTCACGAGGATGTAGAGTCTCGCAGCAGGAGATTACTTTCTATTATTGAGCACGCCCTTGGGGATGGTGGCGTAATTGTGATACCAGCTTTTAGTGTCGGGAGAACCCAAGAGTTACTCTTTGATATAGAGCAGCTTATACATGAGCACGCTTTGCAAGATTCACTGCCTATTATTCTCGACTCTCCTTTGGCTAAAAAGGTGACCAATACCTATCGCCAATTTAAAAAACTTTGGGGATCTGAAGCGAAAGAGCGACTCGATCATCATCGACACCCTCTCGCGTTTGACCAATGTATTACAATCGAAAGCCACGCAGACCATTTACAGCTCGTTAACCGTCTCGCAAGTACATCAGAAGCCGCTATCGTGGTTGCAGCCTCCGGAATGTGTGAAGGTGGCCGTGTCGTCAATTATTTGGAAGCTTTACTACCTGATGAAAGAAATGATGTTCTATTTGCTGGCTATCAAGCGGAAGGGACTTTAGGTCGGCGTATCCAGGATGGAGAAGAAAGTGTATTGATTGAAGGTAAGCGCGTGAAAGTGAAAGCTCAAGTTCATACGATGTCAGGCTACTCTGCGCATGCCGATATGAACGACTTAATACAATTTGTAACTGCCATTCCTACTCCTCCTAAAGAGGTTCACCTTATACATGGTGAGGGAGATTCGAAAAAAGCGCTTTATCAAAAAACTAATCAAACTCGGATATAACTGCGTAATATAGTGAATTAGATAATCATTTAATTTCGAGGCAACATAATATATCGCAAACATAGTTTGTCGAATTCATTGATATAGTTACGTCAAGATTCAAAAACAAGCCATAAGTAAGGACTCAGGTTCAAGAAAATTAACAAAGTTACAAGCATGTTCTGGATTAAGGGATATAATTTCTATACGAATTAAATTATAATCGCCGACTTGTAAGCAATTGGCTAGTCGAAAACAACTTATTCCATTCCTATGACAGACAGTATGAGCGACACGCTTCAAGAACGAGAAGCTTCTGAATTAACTAAAAATAATTCTATCAGCATAACATCAGCATTGGACGAGTTATCCGCAAGTGAAACCGACGCTTGCCTTTATATCTACTGTCCAAAAGAAGACGAAGCAAAGATTGCTCAAGTACTTAAGAGACACCCTGAGATTAACGCACAAGTTAATAACTATGCTCTTAGGGATTTCAAGAGTAAAACGCTTTGCCACTTCAAAAGCTCACATCTAAACCCTGAGCAGCAAGCGTTTCTTGTAGCTGCGACAGAACTAGGTGCTTGGGTTGAGCCTCTAGTGAGCTACTTTGATCGTTCACTTGGCTACACTGAAACTGAGCTCTTGCATAGCGGCTACTTCTTACACCAAAAAGCTTTTTCTATCCTCTCTAATCGTAAGAACAGCTGGCAAAAGCGCTTCATCGATCTCTTGTTTGTTTTTATGCTGTCGTGGGTTGCTATCCCAGTAGGGCTTATTACGGCACTGCTCATTAAGCTTGAGTCACCAGGTCCGGTATTCTTTAAGCAGCGTCGTACTGGCCAATATAATGAAGAGTTTGACGTGATTAAGTTTCGCTCGATGCGAAACGATGCGGAAAAGAACGGAGCCCAATGGGCGACCAAGAACGACGCTCGCGTAACGAAAGTCGGCTGTTTTATTCGTAAAACTCGCATAGATGAGCTCCCTCAGTTAATCAATGTACTAAAGGGAGAGATGTCGATGGTTGGTCCTCGCCCAGAACGCGAGGTGTTCATTTCTGAATTGGAAAAAGCCATTCCTTACTACCGCTTTCGTCATGCAGTGAAGCCTGGTGTAACTGGTCTAGCTCAAGTAAAATACCCTTATGGCGCATCGGTAGAAGACGCTATCTGGAAGCATAAATACGATATCTACTACATCAAACACCAAAACTGGATGATGGAAGTGAAGATTCTTTTCCTTACGGTTAAAACGGTGTTGTTTGGGATGGGCAGGTAAATTGTCACATTCTAAAGAAGAGGGGGATTACAATAGCGCGATTTAGCACTATTGTAATTATCACTAGTTCTTACACAAAAACTGTACTATATCTACTAATGCTGTTTAACTCCTTAAAAATCAAAAGAAGATTCTGCTGACAAAAACTAGCGAAGGAGAATCACCTACTAAAATAGGTGGTTGAGACTGAAAATAAAAAGCCACCTTAACTAATATGGCTTTTTATTTATATTGACCAGTTCTAAAAAATTGACAATTTTCAACTATAGAGTTGGTGAGTATTACGAAGTCAATGAGTAAAGAAAACTTAATAGCAAACCTTTAAGAGGCAACCATAATATGTTTGACTAACACTAAGTTTACAAATCTATAGAGAGTCTTTATAACATCACCTAAGTACTAACACTTTTACACTTAAAAACTAATGTTCTCGAGATTAGCTTTTTAAAAACCACTGTAGTGAGCATAGCCATATCTATTTAGAGAGTGTTGATGATTTAAGATGCCGTTTGAAACCCTCTCAAGCCCACCACCACCCACAAAACAGAGGGACTTGCGCAGCAACTATGCTATAGAGAAAATAGTGAACAGATATGTACATTGAGTTCTTATCAACAAAACCGAGAGGTTACGTATAAACAAGAGTGGTGGTTATAGATCTCTTGTATGTAGGCTTGTAATCAAGAGTCCCGACATGCGTATTTAATAGTCAATATACCTAATGTGGTACATCGAGCGCTGTAAGTAAAACGACTACCCCACTCTTGGAAGGATCATTTTTTTAGAATACCGACAAGCATTCCCTCATCTTCAACTAACAATGACGTAATTCTCTTATGCTCCATCATTTCTAGGGCAAGTTGAATGTTTGCATTCGCGGACACTACAGCTGGGCTCTTAGAAGATATATCAGAAGCAGTTAGATCAAAAACATCTTTACATTTTGATTCCATGGCTCGCCTTACATCTCCATCAGTAATAATTTCCCAAGCACTACCAGTCTGTATTAATGCTAAACCTAAAGCCCCTTCAGTGATAGCAGAAACAACATCAGTGAAACTTGCATCAGTAGAAACTATAGGTAATTTACAGTGCATTTCATCTCGAACTTTAGACAGCAAGCGACGACCGAGACTTCCTCCAGGATGAAACTTGGCAAAACTTTCGGGAGAGAAACCTGAAGCTGCCATCAAAGAAACTGTCAAGGCGTCTCCCATCACTAATGTAGCCGTTGTTGATGCAGTCGGTGCCAATTGATGAGGGCAAGCCTCCTTCGGTACTGCAATATCCAAATGACAATGAGCATTTTTAGCTAACGTTGACTCTCTTTTTCCTGTAATTGCAATAATGTAGTTCTGGTTGTCTTTGAGGAATGGGAGGAGTTTAAGAACTTCATCTGTCTCGCCGGAGTTTGAGATAGCAACAAAGATATCTTCTGGCTTTACCATACCCAAATCACCATGGAACGCCTCTCCCGGATGCATGAAGAAACTCGGAGTTCCTGTACTAGCAAAAGAAGCTGCTATTTTTTTACCAATAATTCCAGATTTCCCCATACCACATATGATCACTCGACCCGTTGTCTCTTGGATTTTACTAACAGCGAGCTCAAATTCGTTTCCAATTCTGTCCTTCATATAAAGAAGACCATTAACTTCGATATCAATGACTTCTTGTGCAACGTTGACGGCATTCATTGTATTTTTCCATTTTAGGTACTTAGGTGAATTATTTTCTATTTCAGGTCATCTTTTATATGATGACAACTATACGTTATCAGTCATAGTAAATATTACATACTAGATGTTAGATAACCTTAGGATTTTATTTGCTGTATACTCTAAATCTTCACCCGTATAGTTGAAGATCGAGCCAGGTACTTGATAGTTATCAAGCACAAAGTATTTGTAATTCTTTGCACAACGCTGTTCGAAGTTGGAATCAATGGCATTCATATGCTTATCGACATAGCCAACAAAGCCGTGTTCTGTATAAAATGACCTTCCCAGACAGAGAACTCTCTTTTTAAATAAAGCTTCAAAACCAACCGTTGAATTTATCGTTATACAGAATTCGCAATGCTCAATAAGCTGTTCAGTAGGCAAACTGCTCACAAGAACATCATTAGGGAAATCATAGAGAGAAGTATCTAAAGGGTGTTGCTTAAAGACAAGCTCAGCCTCACCATATAATTTTGAAGCGCGAAAGTCCTTTATAATTTTATTGATAAACTCTTGCGTACTAGAAAAATCAGAATTTATTAATGTTTGGGTATCGTTTGAAAGTTGCAGTGGAACAAATACATAGGTTATGTCTGATAAATCAAGTATTAGATCATTTTTATTTTTAGATTTCGCCTTACTGCTAGAGAGTTGTAACTTAATATAATCTTTTAAAGTTTTTCGGTAACGACTTTTAGCGACTGCCTTCACACTTTTTGGTTGTAGCGCTGCTGCAAACTTTGACGCAATAAAATATTTTGCGAAGTCAAGCTTGACAGTTCTCTCAACCCTATTTTTGAAAAATACGCCATCCAAAATTTCAGACTTTTCTGAGCAAACCTCTGTCACACGAGTATTTCTCAACTTTGAATTCGCGTTCACACCTATTGCATCCATTGTCGTAGAATATGGCCTAAAAACACCTCTTTCAAAAACGAAAAATGTACAGTTATTTCTCTTCAAAATATCTATAGCAAAAGCGTGATTCCAGCGTAAATCATTATAAATAAGATAAATCGCGCTGAGGTTATTTTTTATGTATTTCTCAATCGAAATATATACTTCGATATGCTTGCGAGCGAGTTCATTACAAGTAACTTCACCATTAACATTACTCAAGCTTGGAATCTTTGTAACAAAATCATAGAGATAAAGATCCTTATCACTAGCTTTACCAAGTTTTGGTTTAAACAGTGAAAAGTTAGGCAAGTATAATTTATTTGCACTATTGAATGTGACACATTCTTTTTCTAAACGCTGTTCCAAGCACTTTTCAATGGACAATGTTAAGTCGTTAAAATACTGACTATAAGGAGGGTCAAAACAAACTATCTTTCGCATCTTTAATCTCAATTAAAACTAATTAGATTGGCTTAACCAATTTGTTTGCACTAATGATCGTGTTTTCAGGCAAAGTTACACTTCCGACAATCACTGCACCTTTATATATGATTGAATTACTGCCAATAATAGGCATGCAGCTGTCATCAACGTTAAGTTGTCCTATGCTTACATCATTATAAATAATTACATCGTTGCCAATCACCGCATTTTTTCCAATCACTATACCAAAATGGTGTCTAATACTAAGTCCTTTTCCAATTTTCGATGCAGGATGGATATCTGAAGAATACACAATACGAACAATCATATAGAGTAAATATGATAAAGGTCGTGTAACTCTCGTATTATAAAGCCAAGAATATAAACGATAAAAGAATACTAATTGCTCTGAGGGATTAATTACTTTGTAGATTAATTTTATCACTTTCTTTTCCCCCTTTGGCAAAATGTTTTAAACAGTCTTTTAGATACTAACAACACGATAAGTGCGAAAAGTTTCTTTTTATGAAACTTATACATTAGGCTCAGACTAGAAATGGTTAATACGTTAAAGTTAATTCTGTCGAAGAGGTTTGAGATGTCTTTTTTGTAATTTTTTGAATAAATGGCAATCTGATGACTACCTGCTACAATCACATTTAAAATATAACACACATTGAGATAATCTAAGTTATCCTTAAGTAAATTTCTCTTCTCTAATTCAGAAACTATTGAATCGTGAACAACAAACCTATCTATGACGCTCTTTTCAGAAAGACCTTTCATAATAGATCCTTCTCGCTGCAGGTAATAAAACAAGGGCTTGTTAATCAAGCATACTTTAGAAGAGTCCAGAAACATCTTATATGTTGTCGCGCGATCTTCATAATATAGACCTAGCGGATATGGATAGTTAATGATATGCTCGCGTTTGTATATTTTGTTTTGTGCACCAGACGCAATTGTATGCATTAAAAGATTGTTACGGAACGCCTCGAAACCCGTGATGACTTCATTTTCTCTTGGGCCTCTAACCTCCAGTTCGTCATAACACTCATCAACTAGTGACATTGCGCATACAGAAATATCAGCGTCATTATCCATTAATGTATTAATCATTACTTCTAGGAACGTTTCGTCGAAGTAATCGTCACTATCTAAAAATGAAATATACTCACCCTTTGAATGTTTAACTCCAAAGTTTCTGGCACAACTTAAACCACCATTGATCTTACTTACAAATATAAATCTAGAATCTTCGGAGAATGCTGCTTTTGCAATTTTAATCGAATCATCGGGACTTTCATCATCTACAACTATGACTTCAAAGTTACTATACGTTTGATTTACAAGAGAGTTTAAACATTTAATAATATATTTTTCCACATTATAAACAGGGACGATAACCGAGATTAAAGGCTCTTTTGAATTCATGTTATTTCCATAGATTTTCTGATATTACGATCGGACATACTGAATCCGAAAAAATACAATAATTTAGTGTGTAATGACTATATGATATATCACTTGAAGAACGATATATATATATAGCTGAAGAAAAGGTCAGAAGCATAAAGAAGAACGCACTTAATGCCATTCTTTTGTATATATACTTATTAAATAACTCCAAAACTAATATTGAAAACATAACGAAAACAAATGGTTTAAAATAATTCGCTATCCTATTTATTTGTTCGAAGTCAAAAGCCATCAATCTAAAAATAATATAAAGAACAATCGCATTCTTAAAAACAGTTTCCATTCTTTTGTTAGGTATATTAAGAAAACTCAACATTGTAACAATAACGATAGAACTAATATAGGTGCTCAATCTTCCAACCATTGAGGTTTCATTAGCAAACTCAACATATGCCAAATATCCATAATATGGTAACTTCAAGTCAATATATATTGATTTAACTAGATTGATAGGTTCAATAAAAGCTATAGAAACCAGCAAAACAATTAGTGCTTTATGACTCATTTTTATTGTCATAAATGGTAGCAACCCAAGTAAAAGTAAGGCGCTAACATGAAATGAAGAAGCGAAGAGAATGAGAATAACCGATAAGAAAATCTTCTTATTTACAAAGCAGAGTAAGGCAAAAAGTGACACAGCGATTGCAGCAAATTGCCTAATTTGGTTCATCGATTGGAAATAATAAAATGCTATAAAGAAGAGCAACATAAGATACTTATATTCGTACCTTGAATTTACCTCAAAAAAACAAGAGCTTCGTGAAATGAAAAGATAAAAAAATGTAGATATAGTTATCGAGAATATAATAAATACAGTTTGAGCATTACCACCGATAAAGTCACTGAACATCACTATAAAGTAATAGCCAACCTCTTTTGCGGTTGTACCACCACTTGTCAATGTTGAATAAATATATTCATACTGGATAAAATCTGGACCTACATGATATCTAAGTGCAGAAAATAGAGTCAAAATAACCCAAGATATAACTAAGAGATAGTTTTCTCTTCTTAAGATTGGTATAAACGTCGTAAATAATATTAATACAAGCCAAAAAAGCATAGTTATTTAGAATTCCAAAGCAGCAAGTATTCTTGCGCTATCTTCTCCGGTTCATGATTTTGAATTATAAACTCAACTGCATTAATTTTTATATTTCTTAATTTCCCTGGGTTTAGTATTAGTTCATTTATCGATGTATATAATTCTGACTCATCAGGAACTGCGTTAATTCCTATTGGCTTATCGAAGTTTTTTTCGTTTTCAAATCCAGAGACGACCACTTTTCCGTTAGCCATACCCAATATAGCATTTACACCACGATCATAGCTATATACTTGATCAAGAAATATATCAGCTTTATCAAAACAACGCACATATTCATTGTATGGTACATTTTGAATTACATTGTATTCGATTTCTCGAACATGATCTTCTTTAATTTTTTTAACGACTCTATCAAGAACATCATTTCCCTTTCTTAAATCCTTTCCTATTTGCCATCCATGAAAGACATTTATCATTTCTTTATCTTTATTGGAGCTGTTCTCTAATTCCTTTTTAACATCATATGCGTTTAAATGTTGTTCTTTAGATATTGGTATCCTAATAATATTAGATACTTTTTTACAATCTGAGTAAGCGTTATAATAATCTAATAGTCCAGGAATGATCGCTTCTGACTTTTCAATCACATACTGATCCAATTTCTTATATCCAATCGCATATAAGTATTTGAGAGAAAATAGATAGCTCTTAATATTATTTATTTTTAGCCTGTCAAAGTAGCTATATTTGTTCTTTTTTCTAAGGCAATAACGAACCCAAGTACGATCGTCTCCTAACGCACACAGAAATACTTTCGCTTTTGGATTTGAAGAGATAATCGTTTTTAGTACGAGATAATTAGCTAGTGATGAATAACTACAAATTGAAGCTGTATTTATACATTGAATAACATCAATATCATTTAATTTAGATAGTACTTTTCTACGTTTGAAAAAATGTGCAGTTCCTTTAAGCCCTAGCCAATCTAAGATAATTGAGATGCCTAATTTTTTATACCAAGGTGAAAATGAAAGGTCTACATCGCGTGGAAATGACTTGAAGCCATCACCATCAGAAACGGTTATAACATCATGCCCTAGCTCTTTAAGAACCATTGCTAAGTTTGTATGAACACCTGAGTATTCACCCAATAAAAGAACTCTCATTCTAACAATCCAAATTTCCTGTAAATTGTATTAAAAACAAAAAAGGGCTTACGGAATTTCCGCATGCCCCATCTTTAGTTTTACACCTCAAAGCTGTTGACTGCTTTGATAACTGCTGAAATTTCTTCTTCTGTCATAACAGGGCTTATTGGTAGACTTAGTACCTGTTCATGCAACTCTTCAGTTAGAGGTAAGCTCAACATCTCCATGCTCTTATATGCCATTTGTTTATGAGGTGGGATTGGATAATGAACAAGTGTCATCACACCTTCACTTTCTAGGTGCTTCTGGAATTTTTCTCGGTAAGCAGTTTTAATTACAAATAAGTGCCAAACATGAGACTGGTCACGTTCTACTTTCGGCAATGAAATAAATACATTCGATATTTCTGTAAGATAACGTTTCGCAACTGCTCTTCTCTGGGTTGTTTCTTCTTTCAAGTGACGAAGTTTCACTCGCAACATAGCTGCTTGAATTTCATCAAGACGACTATTGACTCCTTGGTACTTATTTTCGTACTTTTTGTGTGAGCCATAATTTCTTAAAGCACTAACAGCTTCAAATAACTCATCATCATCTGTTAGAATTGCACCGGCATCTCCCATAGCACCTAAGTTTTTTCCTGGATAAAAGCTAAATGCAGAAGCATGTCCCCAAATACCAGCTTTTTTACCATTAAGTTCTGCATCATGTGATTGAGCACAGTCTTCAAGTACTAGTAGATTGTGAGATTGTGCTATCTCATTGATTTCATCCATTGGCGAGATTTGACCATATAAATGGACAGGCAAAATTGCTTTCGTTTTTAATGTGAGAGCACTTTCAATCGCTTTAGCCGTCAAATTAAAAGTATCAGCATCAGGCTCGACCATGACTGGAACTAGGTCGTTTTCTGTGATTGCCAATATTGAAGCAATGTAAGTGTTTGCAGGTACAATAACTTCGTCGCCCGCACTCAATTTGCCTATCTCTTTCCATGCTCTCAACACCAGAGTCAACGCATCCAAGCCGTTTGCGACACCGATACAATGCTTTGCACCACAATGTTCAGCAAACTCTTCTTCAAATTGCTTAAGCTCTTGACCCATGATGTACCACCCTGAATCAATAACTTTCGCGCAAGCTTCAACAAGCTCATCTCTATAGTTTGAGTTGATTTTTTTCAGATCTAGAAAAGGAATCATATTAACTTACTCTTTAGCCTATTTTTCATTTGCTCGACGGCTTGTTTTTGAATTATATATTGGAAGCTATCATCAGACTCTCCAACTTTTACCGCTCCCATTTTCTCATGAAATGAAACTACTTTTCTGTTTTCTTTCATTACGTCAAAATGAGATTGGTCGAACCCTAGAACGGAAAAGCCAAAGTCATATACAAGGAATGCACTTTCTAACGCAGCATATTTTGTTTTGCTTTCATTCAGAATCCAACTACCCCAACAGAAAGAGTCTGGCTTTATGTCGTACACACGAACGGTACCACATGGGGTCCCATCAATTCTTTCAATAATGAAATAGTACTCTTTTCCTTCCTTTTCCAGACGCTTATAAGATTCAATCCATGCTTTTTGTTGCTCTACATCACTTTCAACTTTAGAAAGATACTTATTGTATTTGTCGTCCGTTCTCAACGATAGAATAAACTCGGCATCTGAGACCTCAACAAAACGAATTCTGATAGTTTTAGATTCAAGATTAATTGTTGACATTCTGAATCTCCTTTAAGAATTCATCATAATTGCGAATATAGTCACTTTCTTTATACACTTCGTTTGCCATTACCATTAATATGCAGTTTTCTGAAAAGTTATACATTTCGTGCCATTGCATCACATCAATGAGGAGACCTTGAGAAGGAGAGTTTAACGTGATTATTTCCTTGGTTATTCCATCATCCATCAAAATCTCACAACTTCCGTTCAAACAAACCGCCACTTGCACAGTATCTTTATGTGCATGGAAACCTCGAGGAACGCTGCTCTGCATACCATACAGATAGTAAACTCTCTTGATATCAAAAGGGATATCGTTGTTCTGCTCTAAAGCTACTAGGCTACCTCGAGCATCGCCAATAACATTAAAGTTTATTAACTTTATCAAACTCATCTTATTCATCCAAAAGTTCTGATAAGTATCTACCATAGTCATTCTTAGACAGTTGTTGACTTGCTTCTTTTAGTTTTTCTTTCGACAACCAACCATTACGAAAAGCGATTTCTTCAAGGCAAGCGACTTTTAAGCCTTGAACATTCTCAATAGTTTCTACAAACGAAGAAGCTTCGTGAAGACTTGCGTGGGTGCCAGTATCCAACCATGCAAACCCCCTTCCGAGCAATTCAACATTTAACTTACCTTGGTCTAAATACATTTGGTTCAAACTAGAAATCTCTAGCTCGCCTCGCTCAGAGGGTTCCACTTTCTTCGCTAATTCAACAACATCATTGTCGTAAAAATACAATCCAGTAACTGCAAAATTTGACTTTGGTTTTAGCGGCTTTTCTTCAATTGAGACAGCTTTCATATTTTCATCAAATTCAACAACACCAAATCGCTCAGGATCTTTTACTTGATAACCAAAAACGGTAGCTCCAACATCTCTATTTGCTGCTTGTCTCAATATTGGCGTAAATCCTTGACCATAAAAAATGTTGTCGCCAAGAACTAAACACACAGATTCGTCACCAATAAAGTGCTCACCGATAATAAAAGCTTGTGCAAGACCATCAGGGTTAGGTTGTACCTCGAACTCTAATGAAAGCCCAAAATCAGCTCCGTTCCCCAATAAGCGTTTAAAGCCATCTTGATCTTCTGGCGTTGTTATGATGAGAATTTCACGAATTCCCGCTAACATCAGCACTGAAAGTGGATAATAAATCATGGGCTTGTCATATACCGGCAATAACTGCTTAGACACACCTCGAGTTATTGGATAAAGGCGAGTCCCTGACCCACCAGCTAGAATAATTCCTTTCATTATTTTCTCTATTATGTAATTAAAATTCAATTATTGGAGATGCTAGAACCTTTAATGAAAATATATTTATTCATTATAAAAACCATAGCAATTAGATAACAACAATAGTTTGTAGCAAATGCGTAACTCATTCCAATCAAACCATGAGAGTTAACAAAATAAATGCTAAACAAAATGAATGTTATTGCAAAAAATATTTCCGTTAACACATAGACTTTAGTCATAGCTTTTGCCAACATTAAATATGCTAACAACCATGAACTAATTTTCAAAAAATCCCCCACTAATTGCCATTTAAATAGCGAAAGCATTGGATAAAAGTCTTCGGAGAATAACAACCAAACTATGAAATCTTTAAGAAGATATATGGATACACAAAGAATAGCTAAGATGGGAAGAATAACTTTATAACCATTTAGGAGTTCCTTCCTTAGTTCAAATCTATCTTTTATTTCTGAAAGACGAGGAAGGTAATAAGTTCCTAATGCTGTTGTAATTACCATTAAGTACATTGTTGATATGTAGTACATACCTTGCCAATAACCAGCTTCATCCCATGATAAGTTTTCGCCCAAGTAGTTCCTAATATACATCATTGACAAAGGAACGGCTGCAGTTGATACTAATGTCATTAGAGTGTATTTACTGAGTTTTATACAAGCCTCTGAACTAATCGGTAAGATGAAATTCTTAAAACAAATCTCTTTATGGCCTCTCAGCATCCACAATAGTATAAGAAATATTACCGACTGGTTGGTTACCATGGCAATTAACGCCCCATCCAACTGGAAGAAAACAATCAAAACAGTGGTAAAAATAAGGCTATATATGCTTTGAATTACATTTATAGATATGAATCTTCTAATTTCTTTCAAACCATTAATAATTGATAACAACAATTGATTTATTGAATACATGATCATTGTAATAGAAAATACAACGAACACATACTGATAATCATAACTGTCAAATATCAAATGAGACCAATAACTAGAAAAGAACAATAATAGCAAGCTAACTATAAAACTAAAAAATACAGTTATCTTTAACGATGAACTCCATAGTTCATGTTTTTTTTCTCCATATTCATGAAGTTCAGCTGTATATTTAGTAACGCCCGAGTTAATACCTCCTTGAGCTAAAGTTCGTACAATACCTTGAGCATTTTGAAACTGGCCAATAACTGCTAACCCAGACGGACCTATAAAAATTGATACTGCTTTATTTATTATTAGTCCGGAAAGTAATTTAACTGCTGTCGCCATAAAGCTCAATAAAGAAGTCTTAATCAAATTCATAATATATAGCCATAAACTAATAATTATCTTGATTTATTTCACTGCTTTCAGAACGATTCTTTACAACAGCATAGCGGATAAGAACTAACGCTAAGCCAAACATAAAGCCCATAAATGTCCCAACAATAACTATTAATGAACGCTTCGGTTTACTTTTAAGCTCAGGAACTACTGCAGGATCGACCACTTTGAACACAAACTCTTCTTGAGCCTCAGCAAGCATCAAGCTTTTCGTCTGTTCTTCTATAAGCTTATAAAATGTACTCTGCATTTCGGTAATTGGTGTTTTAACTAACTGATCACTCAGGTACTTCAAATTCTTAGTCGTTTCTTCAATTGTTCGGTTTCGCATCACTTCATTGATATCGGCCACCAACCAATCAACCCACTCTTTAGCTACATAAGGGGAGTAGTAATTTACAGTGATACGATAAAGTCCACTATCTTTGTCTTGAGCCACTTGAAAAATATCTTTAATAAAGATTTCATAAGCTTCAAGAGTACTAGGCTTCGCTGCTCTCAGTCCTTTCGAGTCTCGCAACCATTCTTTAGTATCTTCATTATAAATGTCAGCGTCTATATTAAGAGAACCACTACCTATATGCCAATTATTCACTGCCATTATTGGGATTAACAAATCATGCTTACTAATAAAAGACTCGATAAATTTCCTCGATTGCATTACCTGTACTGCAAGCTCAGTTTGAGAAGATTCGCCTGCATTTAAGTTGACCCCAGCAAGAGCGGCGATACCGCCAAATTGACCAGCCATCTGGGATAAACCACTGCTACTCGAGTTTTCAGCTGGAGATAGGAGAGCATCTGCTTGATATATATCTGGGCGACTCAACGCAAAAAAAACAGACAGTATACAAAAAGCTATCGTCACAAACGTAATATATAGTTTGCCACTGTAAATAGCTTTTAATATTTCTCTAATATCAACTGATTGATTTAGATCATCACTTAGATCAAACCGCGAGCTTGGTGAAGCTACTTGAGGATGTTTATCTTGATTCATGTTCATTTCTAATTCTGGATTAATAATTTCACCGATACGAAATCGTGTTACTCACCCTGAGATTGGCGAAAAGGCTCTAATACAATGTACTAGAGCCTTGTTCAGGTTATTTCAATGCATTTATTGCTACACCCGTTTGATACAGTATTTGCGTAGCTGCTGTCCACGTACTCAAAGCGTCACGATAATCCGTATCAATAGGTACAACTATCGTATCACCTGCTTTTAGTTCTTCTTTATTATTTCCAAACCAGTAGCCAGATGAAGGCTTATAAACAGAACCATCTGCACGTACTACAAAAATACGGTCTTCGTCCGCTTGCTTTTTAGCACCACCAGCTTTATTCAGATAATCATCAACATCGAGTTTGTTATCCAACAAGTAGGTAATTGGAACCTGAACTTCTCCCATGATTGAGACTGTGTTGCGGAAGGTCGGCACAAAGAGGAAGTCTCCATCTTCTAGCATAAAATCTGCTGAACGCTCACCCTTTAAGATACGGTTTAACTGTACCACCATACGGCCAAGTGCTTTGCTGCGACTTGCCTCCTCAACAAATGCTAACGTTTTTTCTGGGTCTGAAATTACAGAGCCTATATTACTATCTGCTCGAAACGTTTTCTTCGCGGTTTCTTTACGCATATCCGCTGCATATTGATTTAAGAGCTTCTGCTCTTGTAAGCGTAATGCTTCACGCGTAAATATTGCTCCTTGAGGGTGAGCAAACTCGGTTAGACCACCCGCTCGCTCCAATAACTCATTCAGAGTTTCACCTTGACGCACGGTATAGGTTCCAGGGAAACGAACTTCACCCTGTAAAGTGACTGTACTTTGTAGCTTCACATTTGGCTTTTCTAGGATGTTCAAACGATCTCGGCCTACGATAATTGCATCGTCCGAAGCACTGCCTTGGATTGCTTTACGCAAATCAATACGTTCAACATCAATATACGCACGCTCATCCGCACTATTAATCGCGGTTCGCGCTAGTTCTGCATTAATTGTGAATGCGTTGTAAGTCAAACCACCAGCAGCTTCAATAAGCGTTGATACCGTCATTCTTGGAGTGATCGGGTAGCGCCCTGGGTGCTTCACTTCACCAAAGACTTCAGCAATTTGAGGGGCTAGCCCCAAACGAGACTGTTGCTGAAGTTGTAACAACACTGGGGCAAGTAAAGTGCGACGAGTATTTTGCTTCAGCTTTTCAAAGTCTTCCTCTGTAATCTCTTTACCACGGAAAATGATTTTAGCTGGTTTCGCCTGCTCTGTGGCGTTCTGGTTGTTCAGCATACCGTTTTCTGAATGCGAAACGGCAACAGAAGAGCTCATCACTTCTTGCTCTTTCTGTTGTTCCAGCTCAGCTTGCTCTTGCGCTTGCTCCAATGTTTTTGCTTTTGAAACAGCCTCTTGTGTTGCCAATGTATCCAAATCTTCGTTATTAAAGCGGTTGAAAACCAATATACGATCTCGTGATTGTAACTGGAGGTTGTCTCGGCTACCTGGTGATAGAATTGCGTTAGCTAAACTTAGTTGGAACACTTCAATATCACGCTGTGGATTAATCTCTCTTACCACAACGGCATAGTTAACATCAGCTGTAGAATTAAAAGCGGAGTCAACAGATTTGAAAAGATCGGCAACACGAAGGCCATTGCGCCATTCCACATAGCCAGGATGACGAACATCCCCCTCTATCTGCACGTAACGAGTAAGCTCTTCGCTTTTTTTCAAGATCTTGATGGCGTCGCCATTTTTAACTTTACTCTGTCGATCTTGCGTTTTATTGAAATCAAGCGTCAAAGCCTCACGAGCGCCATGTGAAGCGTAGCGTTTTATCTCCAACTGCTCGACATGAGCATTCGCAGTAAAACCACCTGCCATCTGAATAAGTTGTTGGTAAGTTTCACCGGCCTTGACTTCATAAATTGCCGGACGGTTGATCTCGCCCTCTATAGACACTGTATCGTTAACAGAACCAATTAAAACAACATCATCCGGTAGTAAGCGCACATCATTACTTGCATCACCTTTTAGTAAAAGGTCATACATATCCAACTTACGAATGATTTTACCATCACGCTTTAGCTGGATATCTCTCAGCGCCCCACTCTCACCAAAACCGCCGCTGTAATAAATAGCTTGTGAAATTGTCGTTAATGCGCTAACCGTGTAGGCACCAGGCTTATATGCATCCCCCATTACAAACACTTGCATGGTGCGTAATTCACCCAATGAGATATCGCTGCGCACACCAATCATTTGCTCTTTTACACGTTGCGTCAGAGAGTCTCGAACATCAGAAAAGTGCATGCCAGCAACATTTACCGGCCCAAGTGAGGGGAAGTTGATTGTGCCCGCACGATTTACGCGTAAACGATGCGTTTCATTCTCCTTACCAAACAACTGCACAATGATTTCATCACCTGCACCCACGGTGTAATTTGCTGGCACAGGAACATCACTGATCGGAGCAAAAGTGCTTGGAGAACCAGCAAAAAGATCTAAACCAAAACGTTTAAGCTCTTCCTGCTCACCTTTTTTGAGCCATTGTTCTTCGATATTGGAAGATACAGCGCCACTAGATTCAGCTCTAGGTTTGATTACTTGCGGGTTTTCGTAAGGAGACTTGTTTGAAGATGAACTAGAAGGAATGGAGAAACCATATTTACTCGCCAAGGCCTGTTGTTGGTCGGCGGGTAGATTTTGAAACATTTTCATTTGTTCTGGAGTGGGTGTTTGTGCCATTGAATAAGACGCAAACGTACTTGCCAATATAAAAGCGGCAATAGAGAAATATCCTTTAAACATGGTATGTCACTATAATAATTGAATAAAAGCCCCTAGCCCCAAGTTTGAGCTCTAGGTATTTAAATTAGAAACGGTGCTGAAAACCCAATGTAATCGAGTTAAGGCGAACTTGGTCTTCAGAGACGTTATCAACGAACTCAAATATCACCGCGCTTTGGTTATTTAAAGCGTAGTGCATACCTAACCCAAAACTAAATCCTTGTTCTTTGTGAGAACCTACATTTTGTAGATCAAGCTGAACGCTTGAATACCCAGCTAAACCATAAAGTGCAACTCGCTCTGAAACCGGCATATTCAACTTAACAAAGCCGCTCAAAGCGCTATCAACGGCAAGACCACTATCACGTTGAACTGATGTCCCATAACGTCCTTCGAGACCAATATAGTCATTAAAGAAGTACCCTGCTTGCGCACTAAGAAGGAAAGGACTCCCCTCTTTTACGGACTCAGAAGACGAGCTTTTCAATTCTGCATTTGAGTAGCTCACTAACGCACCAGCATAAAAATCGGCTGACGCTGAAAAAGAACTCAGGCTTAAGCCCAGTGCACTAAGTATTCCTAAACAATGCTGCTTTCTTATCACGTAAAAGTCCCTAGTACTGGTAATAATATGGGCTGCCAAAGCAAAGTTAAGCGTGCTATGCAGGCCATTAAATACTGAAGAGTTGGCACGCTACCGCCCTGAGGCGTTGAGCGTAAGCCACTGTATCGCTTTCTATATGGTGTAAGTAAAAACGACCTATTGACTCCAAGCCTCTAGTGCTGGAGGAAATAGGCCGACAAATTATGCACTCTTGGTAGTTTATCAGCAAGCAAGGGAGCAAGATAACCGCACAATGTCACGCTGGTGTTAGAAATGAGATCGTAAGCCATAGCAAAATAAGAAACTATTTACATGCTAAGGCTTTTTTATCTAGAATATAATTTGGAGCATTTTTTATGCTACCAAACATCGATGTTTTTATACCGGATATACAAGGATTAATAATGAAGAATACAGCTCTAGCTATTCTTATGGCTCTAAGCGCATCAACTGCATTTGCAGCAGAAGAAGCAGGTTCAGCAGGCGTAGCTTCTGCATCTGCAACAGGCACAACAGCTGTAGCAGTAGGTGCGGCGGCAGCAGTAACTGTAGTAGCAGTTGCAGCGTCAGATAGCGACTCAACATCTACTTCAACATCTACATCTACTTCTACTTCTACTTCTACAAACTAATTTCGTTTTGTAGATAGAAGATAATCGCCCTGAATGACTCAGGGCGATTTTATTTGTAAGAGGGAATAATGAATATCTTCCGAACGTCTAAATGGATACGCCCACTTCTCACTCTTCCGATATTCGCCTTACTCTTTGGTTGTACACAAAAGTTCAATGATGTATCAGCTACAGTCCAAGAAGCATACGGTAACTACATCGATGTAGAGATGACCCCAGAAGAAATAAATGCCGTTCCTTATGCCAGTGCCTATTTAAAACTTGGGAGTCAAAAACAGGTCTTTGTTGTTTTAGCTTTTGCAGAACGAAACCCTCTCAATGGAAAAATACAACTGAAATGGGTAAGTGCTGACAAAGCTATGATCGTTACGGAGAATGGGCATATCGTCAAAACGATAGGTCTACAAAATGGCGACTTAGCGGGTGTTTATGGTGACGTGCCAGATTTTTCTTCAGATTCAGCCTCCATGAGCTATACACTCTCATACGATTGGGCAAAACAATATCGTTATGGCTTTCCAGCAAATGTGAACCGTTTTTATGCAGGTAAAGAAACGTTGACGACATCAATTTCTAGCGCGATGACCAGTATATATAAAGAAGTCGTTGAGTTTAGCAGCCTTTCTCAGTCGGTCGAAAACTACTATTGGGTAGATGAACAAGGTCAGGTTGTCAAAACCTTACAACATCTAGGGCCAAATATGATTCCGGTTGAGTTAACCATTTTAAAGGGGTATAGCAAATCATGAGCAAGCGACTACTCACATTATTCGGTTTGGTCATGCTGCTTTTGAGCATACATAGCTTCGCTCAAACAGAAACCTCTACTACACAGCCATTAAATGTTGAGTTGCTGGAGGTAGGCACACAGCTACAATTTCAAGGACCAGCTCGTTTAGAAAGTGTGTTAGCACTTGCTAAGGAGCAAAGCGCCTCTCTGCAATACTCTCTTGGTACGACTTTGTTTGATAAGTCGGAACGCGCCGAGAAAACCTCTACCGCTTTAAAGAACTCGGTGCTCAATCAAATGATTCAACACAATTTGGTTGCACACCCATTCTACAAATTCATTCAGAAGCAAAGCTTTGCACCACGCTTACTGTCTGCGATCGATGTTGATAAAATTCGACTAAATAAATTCGACAACCCACTGTTGCAAGGAAATTACCTGCTCGCAAGCCCTCTACGCGAAGAAAAAGTGTACTTCCTGGGAAACCTCAATAGCGTGTATTCAATTAAGGAACAAAGTGGCATCCCTTTGCAGAGACAAATAGAGAATTTGAAAAGTAACATTGGTGCGTTATCAACACCGCCAGTGTTGATCTACCCAGATGGTCACGTAGTTGAGCCGCATCACGGAGCTTGGTTAACAACACAATATTACTTACCACCTCTGACATTGGTATACATTCCGTTTGGTGATCTTGAATATTCCGAAATGGACCAAGATATTGTCCGCCTACTCACTCAATTGATACCAAATTCAACAAAGAGACCATAATGATGCCAATTAGAAAAAGCTTAACCCTTTCTTTAATGGGCCCAGCATTGGTTTGGGCTCAAGACATGCCCTTTGAGACTCCTGCTTTACAGCCGTCTCAATCAGACTTTGGTGGTGTTGGTTTAATGCAAATGCCAACAGGACGTATGGCTCAAGAAGGTGAATTCAATTTTTCTGTCACTAGTAGTGATGAATACCTTTTTTACAATGTGACTCTTCAAGTGTTGCCGTGGTTAGAAACGACACTCCGCTACACTCGAGTTCCCAATATTCCATACTCGTCAACACTACCTGACGTAACTAATGATTTCACCGACAAAGGCATTGACTTTAAAATCCGACTTTTAGAAGAATCCTCACATGTACCTGAGCTATCTATAGGAGTCCGAGACTTTTCAGGCACAGGGCTATTTGACTCAGAATACATCGCCGCAACAAAAAGATTTTCAAACTCAAACGTTGGCTCTTTAGACTTAACTTTAGGTATTGGTTGGGGGTCATTGGGAATGCGCAATAACATCTCAAACCCAGCGTGTAAATTGTCTTCTGCTTATTGTAATAGACAATCTGATTATAATGGAAACGGAGGAAGTGTTGACTTTGAACGATGGTTTAAAGGTCCTACAGCTCTTTTTGGAGGTATTGAATACCAAACGTTGCATAAGCCACTAAGATTGAAATTAGAGTACGACAGTAACGATTATAGTCAAGAGTTACCTTATGTCCGTGGCGGAATTAATATGACCCCTCACACGCCATGGAACTTTGGTGTGCTCTACCGTCTAGGAATGGCCGACTTTCGTTTAAGTTATGAACGCGGCGACACGTTGGTCGCGGGCTTAACGCTAAACACTAATTTCAATGACATGCCATCATTCTGGCGAGACACACCAATACCAGAAATCGAAGATAACCAGCCTGAAGAATTGTCTGATGTTGATTGGGAACGTGTAACAGAAGATTTAGACAAAATTGCTGGTTACCAAAACACGCGTATTTATGTTGATGATAATACAGTAACTGTCGTTGGTGAGCAGAAGAAATATCGTGACCGTACAGAGGCACACGAAAAAGCGGCGGCTGTACTTCACAATGAAATGCCTGACGATATTGATACCTATGCGCTCAATGAACGCAGCCGAGGCTTAGTCGGCGAACAAACGATTATTTCCAAAGAGAAATATCGCGACTTTGCCCAAGTTAATTACATCAATCCGAAAATAGAAGATGCAACCTCAAGGGCTACTACCAAGCCAACGGGAGAATCTGTCTATGATGGTTTTGAACGTTTTGATTGGGGCTTTGCACCTAAACTTGTTCAAACTCTTGGAAACGCTGAAGATTTCTATCTCTTTAGTGTAGGGCTAAGCGGTAATGCCTCATACTGGCTAACGGACAACCTTGAAATTGGCGGTTCGTTATACTGGGATTGGTATAACAACTACGATAAGTTTATCTATGTCACTCCACCTGATGGCACTACCGTTCCTCGTGTTCGCACCATGTTCCGCGCTTACCAAAATGAACATGCTGTAACCATGTCAAACCTACAATTGACTTGGTTCCAAGAGTATTCCAATACCATGGATCAGCAATTCTACGCGGGTTATCTGGAGAGCATGTTTGCTGGAGTCGGTACCGAGTTTCTTTACCGCCCACAAGGAGCTAACTGGGCGATTGGCGCTGACGTCAACTTAATTTCTCAACGTGATCCACAAAGTTACTTCGGTGTTTACGATGAGAAATGGCAAAACGTGCCAGAATATGGACGTCCGTTCCAAGTTATTGATAAAGGCTTCACTGGTTTTATATCTGGTTACTACTACCCTCAATGGGATTTCCTACAAGATTTGATGATCCAAGTCGATGTTGGTCAGTTCCTAGCTGGTGATGTTGGTACACAAATCAATGTTTCTAAGCAGTTCAAGAGTGGCGTAATTGCTGGCGCCTTTGCCTCATTTACAGACTTGTCTGCGGATGAATTTGGTGAAGGTAGCTTTACCAAAGGCTTCTACTTGTCGATTCCGTTTGACATCATGACTGTTAAGCCAAGTAACAATCGTGCGAACTTTAGTTGGCAGCCTCTTACTCGTGACGGAGGACAGAAGCTCGGCCGCAAATACAGCTTAATTGAGTTAACCGACGAACGAAATCCTTGGTACCAAAGACCTAACCGTTCGGATGTGGAATAATAAAGTAATCAAGGGAGCTGCGGCTCCCTTTTCATATCCAGATACTGAGTCATAGAAGACTAAAACCTATCTTCCTGCTTCCAATAGCGCTACTTTTCGTTTCTTGCTAGAATTCCTGAGAAAATTTTAATCTATGGTGGAAGTTCTATGATCATCGTAACTGGTGGCGCTGGCATGATCGGCAGCAACATTGTTAAAGCACTAAACGAAGCTGGTATTAACGACATCCTGGTTGTCGACAACCTAAAAAATGGTAAAAAGTTTAAGAACTTAGTTGATCTGGACATCACAGATTACATGGATCGTGACGACTTTCTGACCCAAATCATGGCGGGCGATGATTTTGGTCCGATTGAGGCAATTTTCCACGAAGGTGCTTGTTCTGCAACGACCGAGTGGGATGGTAAGTACATGATGCTAAACAACTACGAGTACTCTAAAGAGCTGCTTCATTACTGTTTAGATCGCGAGATTCCATTCCTATACGCTTCTTCAGCAGCCACTTACGGCGATACAGATACTTTCGTTGAAGAACGCGAATACGAAGGCGCACTGAATGTATACGGTTACTCGAAACAGCAGTTTGATAACTACGTTCGTCGCCTATGGCAAGACGCTGAAGAACATGGTGAGACCCTTTCTCAAATCACCGGCTTCCGCTACTTCAACGTATATGGCCCACGTGAAGACCACAAAGGTAGCATGGCATCAGTTGCGTTCCACCTAAACAACCAACTTAACGCAGGTGAAAATCCTAAACTGTTCGCGGGCAGCGAATCATTCAAACGCGACTTCGTTTACGTTGGTGATGTCTGTAAAGTAAACCTGTGGTTCTTAGAAAACGGCGTATCAGGCATTTTTAACTGTGGTACTGGCCGTGCTGAATCTTTTGAAGAGGTAGCAAAAGCAGTTATCAAGCATCATGGCAAAGGCCAAATTGAAACCATCCCATTCCCTGAGCACCTAAAAGGCGCTTACCAAGAATTCACACAAGCGGATCTGACCAAACTGCGCACCGCAGGCTGTGATGTTGTATTCAAGACAGTTGCAGAAGGCGTTGCCGAATACTTGACTATCCAAAACAGTTAAGCACCACAAGGTGGCAGAACCATAACCTGCCACCTTTACTCAAGTGCAATAGCCTGTATCATTCCTAACTATCTTTTTTCTCATTTAAACCACTTCGCCCGTACACGAATAGGTAACTAGACACGCCATGACCATAAAACGTGATGACTTCGACCCTAAAGCATATAACCCTGAGTTTAAGCGCCACTTTCTGTCGCCTAAGTACTGGGGCACGTGGTTAGGTGTTCTCTTATTTTTACCTTTATCATTAATGCCACTGGGTTTACAAAAGTGGTTGGCGAAAACCATAGCCCAAAAACTGTCGAAATCCAACAAAGGGCCAGCTCACCGAGCGAGGGTTAACTTTGAGCTGTGTTTTCCAGAAAAGTCGTTCCAAGAACGTGAAGCTTTAATAGAAAAAACACTCTACACAGCAGCCATGTTCTTTTTTCGCTTCGGGTTACTAAGTTTACGCTCACCAAAGTGGCTTCAGAACCGTTGCCAAATTCGTGGCCTAGACATTTTACGACAGCACATTGATAACAACGAAAATGTGATTTTAATGGTTCCCCACTCTTGGGCTATTGATGTGCCTGCTATCTTGCTCGCTTCAATGGGAATGCCAGTTTCTGCAATGGCGAAAAAGCAAAAGAATGATGTTGCCGACTGGCTGATGCACAAGCAAAGAGTTCAATACGGTGGCCGTGTTTATGAACGCTCAGGTGGCATTAAGCCTTTTCTGAAATCCATTCGAGATGGCTATGTAGGGTATTATCTACCCGATCAAGATCACGGCCCAGAGCATAGTGTGTTCGTAGATTTCTTTGCTACACGTAAAGCAACGCTACCTGGTTTAGGCAAAATAGCGAAACTATCACGCTCAAAAGTACTGCCTCTATTTGCGTCGATGAACACTGAAGATGGTACGTTCGATATTGAGATTTTACCGGCGTTTGAGCTGGATAAAGGCGAAGAGCAAGACGCTCGTACCTGTAATGAAGCCATTGAATATTTTGTCGGTGATAAGCCCGAACAATATATGTGGGTACTGCAGTTGCTGCACTCTCAAGAAGACGGCAATAACTATTACAATATCTTTAAGCCTAGATATGATACTGATTGGCAAGTAAATAAATGAAAAAGATTTTAATTATTGGCCCTGCGTGGGTCGGCGATATGGTAATGTCGCAATCGTTATATATCGTATTAAAGCAACTCCATCCAGATAGCCAAATTGACGTTATCGCTCCAGGATGGTGTAAACCGATTCTTGAGCGTATGCCAGAAATCCACCAAGCTATTGAAATGCCTATCGGTCATGGTGAATTTAACTTATTAGGCCGCAGGGAAATTGGTAAATCATTACGTGAAAAGCAATATGACCACGCCTATATCTTGCCTAAGTCAGCGAAATCAGCACTGATCCCATGGTTTGCCAACATTCCTCTTCGTACTGGCTGGAAGGGAGAAATGCGCTATGGTTTATTGAATGACTTACGCCCCAACATGAAGTCTTTTCAATACATGGTAGAACGCTATGTAGCATTAGCTTATCCAAAAGCAGAGATGGTGGACTCCAACTCCCTTGGCGGGCTTGAAACCTTGCCCCGCCCACGCCTTGCAATCAACGCGGCTGAGCAACAAGCCACGCTCAAAAAGTTCAACTTAACGCAAGACCAACCAATCATTGGACTGTGCCCAGGAGCAGAGTTTGGTCCTGCCAAAAAATGGCCTGAAACACACTACGCTGAAGTTGCGACGCAAATGGCTCGATCTGGGCATCAAATCTGGTTGTTTGGTTCTCAAAAAGACTTAGAGACTTGTAACAATATCCGCGCACTTGTCCCGACGCAATTCCATGAGAACATTCATGTTCTAGCAGGCCAAACCAGCTTAATTGAAGCGGTCGATCTACTTGCTGCATGCAAGGCTGTTGTCGCGAATGACTCAGGCTTAATGCATGTGGCTGCTGCGGTTGGTTGTAATGTTGTTGCCGTGTATGGCTCAACTTCACCGAAGTACACCCCCCCACTCGCAGAAAAAGTGGAGATTGTTCATACCGATATTGATTGTCGCCCTTGTTTCCAGCGTGAATGTCAATACAAACACCTTAAGTGCTTGACAGAACTTTCGCCTAAGCAAGTGCTAGATAGTATCCAAAAACTTGACGCCATTACGATAAGCTCATGTTAGTTCGTATTGTTTATACCTTACTACTCGCTCTAGCATCACCGCTGCTTTTATTTGGTTTGTACAAGAGCAAACCGAATAAGCCTAAGTTCGGCTCTCGCTGGAGAGAGCACTTTGGCATAACTCCCAAGCTAAAAAGCAACGACAAACCTATTTGGATACATGCCGTATCTGTTGGTGAAAGCATAGCAGCAACACCTTTAATCAAAGCCCTTAAGGAACAAAACCCCGAACAATCTATTCTAGTTACTACAACAACAAGTACCGGAGCTGAACAGATTGCTAAGTTGGGTGATTTAGTTGAACACCGCTATATGCCAATTGACTTTGGGTTCGCTATCAAAGGTTTTCTTAAAGCAGTGCAACCAAAACAGATGTTGATCATTGAGACTGAGCTGTGGCCAAACACGCTTCACAATGTTCACAAAGCGGGTATCCCTATAACTGTCGTGAATGCGCGCCTATCTGAAAAATCGTGTAAGAACTACGCCAAAATACAGCGGCTTTTTAACCAACTTCATCCATGCCTAACTCAAGTACTCTGCCAAACAGCTTCAGATGCCGAGCGCTTTGAACGCTTAGGCGTCGAGAAAAAGAAACTATCCGTTACCGGTTCTATTAAGTTCGATATTCAAATATCAGAGCAAGTGAAACAGCAAGGACAGCAGCTTCGAGCCCAGCTTGGAGACGATCGTCCGATTTGGATTGCCGCTAGCACCCACAAAGGCGAGGACGAACAGGTATTAGATGCACATAGACAAGTTTTAAAATCTCATCCAAATGCTTTACTCGTTTTGGTTCCTCGCCATCCAGAACGATTTGATGATGTATTCACGCTTTGCCAACAGCAAGGCTTTAACACTGTGCGTCGTACTTCAACGCATGCAGTAGAGACAAATACTCAAGTATATCTCGGCGATACTA
>Ga0215265_1017_pt3 | contig 57307 bp, 86 predicted proteins | sample JAMX8_100Endo3_C_FD_182615 | JGI IMG/M metagenome (GOLD analysis project Ga0215265, IMG submission 182615) | Enriched cells of freshwater protists from Biology Centre CAS, Ceske Budejovice, Czech Republic - JAMX8_100Endo3_C3 | ecosystem: Environmental > Aquatic > Freshwater > Unclassified ... | reverse complement strand
GCTTTGTTAGGCTTCTAACTCACGATATAAAACTAAACAATTGTATTCTTTGCCAAATTCTGTTTCGCGATCGAAAGCTCGAATTTGCGTAAAGCCTTGTTTGTACCAGAACCTAAATGCAGCGATGTTCTCCGCGTAAACATTTAAACCTACGTACTGTAGATTGGTGTATTCACTGGCTGCGTCGATGACACTGTTAACTATTTCTGAACCCAGACCTTTACCTTTAAAGCTCGGTAGAATCGTTAACATGGGAAGCCAAAGCGTACCAAATGAAGGAGCATGAAACTCAAGTTGTATGTAACCAACAACTTGACCTTTCTTTGTGCTAATTTTTCTTAGATAAAATGCTCCTTGCTTGTCAGGTAATTTTGACTTTTTGCTTTCAGCTATTAATTTTTCATACTCTGTTAGTGACCACTCCCTGAACGTTGGATCCATTGCTTTTACGTTTAAGTTACTGTCAAAAATTGACTTGGCTAACTGAGCCTCATCACTTGAAAACTCAGTGAAAACCAAATTTTTTGATTCCCATTGTGGTATTAACACTATCAACTTCCTCCTTGAAGCCTAACGCCCTGCTAAGGGGTGAACAACGCAATACCGAAGCCGCTGAAAACCACCTTAATCACTACAATCAACGCATAGTAAAAATGCCACGCGTGCCGAATCACTCTTGAACAATTTGTTATGCTCGTACTCAAAGAAATTGGAGAATTAAGCAAGTGACAAACGCTGGAAGCCCTGCAATAAAGAAAACCAAACCTGTCTGGAAGTTCATTCTATGCTGCTCTCGTTGGTCTTCTTCGAAATCATGCCCTTCTACCATTTTGTAGACTTTATCTCTTCTAGGATCATCTAACCTAGTCGTCTTACTATAGAATCCACCTTCCCACATTAACTTCGCCAAAACCCATATTACGATGACAACAAAGAAAAGAAAATCGACCAACTGAGTAGTTGCAAAGAATGGAACAAACTGGGCTAGAGCGATAACAACAAGAGCCGCTGAGAGGTTAATTAGAACCACTTTCTTGAATAAATCGAGCAAAATCATCTCCTAGAGCATAACGCCCAATTAAGGTGTGAAGCACGCTACCACGATACTTAATTAGAACACCTTAATCACTAAACTTGACCCAAGCCAAAAATGCCAAGCGTGCTGAATCACTCTTAAATTGTTTGTTATAGCGCATTAGTTCCAATCTACTCTGGTACCTATATTTGGATACTCTCGGCTCAAGTCATCAAAACAACTTTTTAAAGATTCGAAACTCTCTGGGTGAGCTGACTTCAAATGACTAGAACCTACAAACTCTATGACTTTAGGCAAATCCGAATCACAAAGGCAATCCCAAAAAGCATCCCAGTTTTTTCCATAATAATCTGGAAAACCAAAGCAATTAGCCATTAATTCATGAAGTTGATTTTCGTTCTCGATCATTATTAAATCAATGCGCATAATCCCTCTTCTGATAAATACCGCTGCGCTATAACGCCCAGTTAAGGGGTGAAGCACGCAATGACCAAGCCACCGCATGGCACTTCAACACCGAAACCAACGCATACCAAAAATGCCACGCGTGCTGAATCCCTCTTGAACTGTTTGTTAGCATGTTGCTTCCGCTACAAACTCATTCACTTGAGAGCGTGTAGTGAAACGTACTTTAGTACCATGAAAATTTCTGAACAATTGCTGATGGAACTGCCGTGAACTTTTGGATTCGCGAACTGAGTATTCAGAAGCCCATTTTAATAATTCACGAAAATTCTTCTCCGCCTGTTCCTCATTAAGTTGCTTAGAGCTCTCCGAACCACGAGCATAAAGAGAACTTTCACATTCAGACCATTCCAAATCCAAAAACAACAGCATGTCAGCAGAAAAAATAAGTTCTTCGGCTAAAGCACCAAATACTCCCTCAACTACCCAGTTGCATTGAGACTTTATACTAGCAATTTCATTTTCGATTGCTCCGGTGGAGCGTTTTTGATTAAAGCCACCTTGCTCCCATACAATCGAGTCCAAGTTAACTTCTTGCAACTGAAGTTTTCGGGATAGCTGTTTCGACAACCAACTCTTGCCTGAGCCAGAATTACCGATGATGAGAATTTTCTTCATATTACTCCCGCATGCTAACGCCGCGTTAAGTGGTGAGCAACGCTACCACCTTACCTAAACCATTGTGCCGTAAACATTAAAGCCAAATCAAACCGAAAATGCCAAGCGTTGGGAATCCGTCTTAAACGCTTTGTTATGGCGCAGAACTTGAAGCTAACTGCTGAATGTCTATTAAGTCTACTTCTCTACCCAATAGGCGCTTGTACTCTACCAGTTGATGAACTGGGATAACCCGTAGTTCGATGCCTTGATAGCTTTTGACAACTGACTTTGAACAGTCGACTTCCAACTGATGCCACGAACCGTCCACCGATGATTGGATTTTGGTATTTTGAGCCAAGCCTATTTCAATTTTTTGATTTCGATAAACTAGCTGGAAATATTCTAAATCCCAGCCATATTCCGAGTAGTGAGTAAGTGGTTTAGAAATATACGGTGCAACGCGAGCTAGTATTTTGTTTGCATCTGAATTGTGAATATAGAGGTCAATATCTGCAATTTCACGACTACCACCATAAATTGTTGCAGCCAAGCCACCGACAATTTGGTACTCGATACTCTCCGAGTCCAAAACACCTTTCAGCCAATTCAAGGCTACTTTTACTTTCTCACTCATATTAGTTACCTTAGCTGAATTTTGCCCTGCGCCATAACGCCCTGTTAAGGTGTGAGCAACGCAATACCGAAGCTACCGCAATCCACCTTAAACACAAAACGCAACGCATAGCAAAAATGCCAAGCGTTGCGAATCACTCTTAAACAGATTGTTATGTGATTACTTAAACGCTGACTTGCCATATCGAGCAAAACTGTAGAAGTTGAAATATTCGTCTTCGATTTGTGGCAACCAATCTCTAGTCATTTGGTCAAAGTGAGGGATACAAGTTATTGGATACTTGGCATCGCCATCAATCACCGAAACCAAAATTTCCCCCAGCTCCCCGGCCAAAAGTTCGTTGGCAAGTGGATCCTTACATTCGACTAGCGCTCTTTTTAAACAAACTGCAGATTCATAGACCAAAGATTTTTGCTCAGCGGTGAAATTCATAGCTTCCCCTTTATCACATAACGCCGCATTAAGGTGTGAGCAACGCTACCGAGATACCAAACCATTGCACCGTAAACACGAAACCCAACGCGGAAACAATAATGCCAAGCGTTGGGAATCACTCTTAAATGCTTTGTTAGGCATTCAAACGCCGATTAATTGCATTTGCAATCTCAGGTAAGCCATTTCCGTTGTCCCACATTATGTACTTGTAAACCTTCATTAAAGCATGGAGTTTAGACTCATCAACACCTGCATTAACTAACAATACCTTCTTATTGTTTTTCATCATTTCCATAAAAAACGCAGAAAATTCAGTCAAAGGCCAACCACTAGCTGAATCAAAGAAACTATCAGTGAGTATAAATAAACCAAGATCTGCATTTTCGATACCCTCATTGACTTTTAGATAGATATTATCGCCATAGTCAATCTCATAACTATCAAGCCAAGTACCAATATCATTGGCTTGTAAGTAAGAGTTAAGAGGATTTACAATTTGTTCTTTGTCTTTTGATGAGTGACTAATAAAAACTCTAGATGCATTTTTAAACATAGCTTTATATTGTGGGTTAACTGTTTCAAAAAGTTCTCGTTCTGGAAAAAGGAAGGCTTTATCCATACGCTCTGGAGTAATTATCATATCCACCATAAACTCATCAATGAAGGTGATAATATTTCCTGAGAACATATTTTTCATGAAAATATTTAATCGGCGTTTTTTTCAGGGAAGTATTCTTTCAACCATTGCTCAAAGCGAATGGGATCACCCTGAATATTCACAGTAATGTAAAACTCTAAACAATAAGGATTGTTATTAATAGCTATCCCGATATGGGTTGCATCATCTTTGTCAAAAGCCTTCAGCATAGCCTTAATAAAAGACTTTTCTTTCGTCCTAGAGCCATAATCGCAAGAAAAAACATACCAATAATCATTAGTCATAGCTAGAAACTCCAAAAACACTGTATGCCTGAACAGTGCATAAGTTCAAGTTGATATGCAAGTACTTTAAGAATGCCTAACGCCCTGTTAAGGTGTGAGCAACGCAATACCGATGCTTCCGCATACCACCTTAAACACTAAAACCAACGCATAGTAAAAATGCCACGCGTTGCGAATCACTCTTAAACAGTTTGTTATATTTTAAGTTCGTCGGTTTTTAAACCATTGGATATTTCAAGTTTAGTAACTTTGTACTCGCCTTCAAAAGTTATTTCACAGTACGTTTTTGGAGGACAAACCAAAGCTTCAGATTTTTGGAACTCTTTTTTTCTTAATTTCAAATCAGTAGCTGTATGGCTAGCATAAAACTGTTCTATCTGTTTGCCACCGTTAATTTTGATGTAAGTCACTATTCCAGCTTTGTCGCCTTCATTTCTTAATACAATTGAACTGTATTTTCTATAGAAAAAGGGCGGTTCATTTGATTTAGGGTCTTCATTAACGAACTTGAGATTATTAGTTCCCGAGTCAACATAAATAAACGTCGCATCTTTCTCTAAAAGTGAATTGAGTGGCTTGAAAAAGAGTCCAGCAAGACCAGCCCCTAAAGCACTACAAAATGCGACAGAAAGCACCAGAAACGGTTTTATTTTTGGCTCTTCATACTTACAATTTGATTCTTTAAACTTACAACTTGATTTATCAGAATTACTACCTGGGTTACCCAAACTACAATCTCCATATAAAATATAACGCCCAATTAAGGTGTGAGGCACGCAATACCAATGCTACCGCATACAACCTTAACCACTAAAACCAACGCATAGAAAAATGCCACGCGTGCCGAATCACTCTTAAATTGTTTGTTATGCGCATGACATTAGTAAAAACTAGGGATTGACCGTAACAACGATTCGAACTTTTTAGGTATTACTGCGTAAGTCCCCCAGTCATCCAACATAACATATGGAACACCATGCTCATCCCACTTCACCGAACCAAAAAACATAACATATCGCCCTATGCATGTTGCGTCATATCGCTTTCTTTCATCATGCTCGCTGTGTGTAAACAAATACATAAATTGCTTACCATTACATTGAATCTTAGAGCGATTTCGGAAGATTTGAAGATGAACCCCGCTCATTTTGCCATAAAAAAGTTGAGGAACTTCGCTTATGCCGCGTTTAATAAATTTGACGTTATACAATAAATCTTTCAGCGGAAGACTTACTTGTTTTCCAGGTAATGTGAAACCTACATTAATTAACTCGTCCAAATGCCAACAGATATACTGAACAGTTTCAATATTGGCTCCACGTTTTATCTTGTCGCCAGTATGCCTTGGAAGAGGTACCTCTGTTTTTTCTCCCTCAGGATCATGATTCACACCTTGATATACAACTTGAGATTTTGCCTTCATATACTTTTCAGGTGGAAGCTTAGCCCATTCTTTGACTTTCCTAAACTGATTATCTTCTTCAGTTTCACTGGTCAACTCATCGTTCACATAGTTTAAGCCAGCTTGCTGCGTTGTATGATAAAGACATGGCACATCTTTAAAACTTGGTAAATGCCTAAAATGAGCAGTTTTAGCATTCTTAGAAAGATTCTTATGCGAAGGATTTCGAGAAAGAGGGGTGTAACATTCTGGGCAATATATTAAGCCCTGCATATATTGCTCATAATCTTCTGGACTGACTTTTTTCCCGCTTATTTTAAGCAGCCTTTCGTCTGTTCCATATTTCCATTGAGGATTATAAATTGCATAAGTAATACTATTATTTCCCACAGCAACCTCGCACAAGGATGAACACCCACACAATGTATCAGCAATGAGAAACAAGATGAATATCAATAGTTAGATTCTGTGACAACCGAATGCGTATAACGCCGCGTTAAGTGGTGAACAACGCTAACCACCAGACCTAAGCCATTGTACCTTAAACACTTAACCTAACTTGAGCTGAAATCGCCAAGCGTTGTGAATCCGTCTTAAACGCCTTGTTATGTGCGTACTAAAGACATTGGCACGAACCGAATTCCGTTGAACTCTGCTTCTTCACCTGTTGCTACGAAACCATTACGATTGTAAAAACCAACAGCATTCACCGATGAACGTAGGCTAACTTCACGAGCGTCTGTCTGATTAAGCAAATGATTCAATAAAGTACGACCTAAACCTGAACCCTGCTGTGAATTTGCAACAAACAAATGGGTTAGATAATTTCCACCACGCAAGGCAGCAAAACCTAGAACTTCTCCACCCGATACCGCCTTAATTGATGAAAACTTCTCATCATCAAGAGTAGACACTAGGTCAGGTAACACTCTGTCCTTATACTCTTGCTTGCCTTGTTCATTAAGCAATGGAAGCACATCCTTGGTAGAGACCTCTGAAACAAGCCTTGTTACTACGTCTAAATCCGTTTTTAGAACCTTCTGAATTTCCATATTTCCTCCGAGCACATAACGCCGCATTAAGGTGTGAGCGACGCTTGGCTATACTTGAGCGAAGCGAAACCGCCAAGCGTTGCGAATCACTCTTAAATGCTTTGTTAGTTTTTATTCACACGCACGCTTACCTTCTTCACATGCTTCTACGCACATATCTTCATCACGGTATGAAGAAAACTGGTCATCACATTCATCTTCACAAGCTCTAAATGCAGCAGTACAGTCACCACCTCCGGATTTAGCTATCTGCATCATTAGCATTCTATTTAACAAGTTTACTTGTTGAATCAATTCACTATTTGTCATCGATACACAAGAATTACCAGTTTGTTTGAACCCTGAATCACATTGCCATGTCGAACCAAAGGTAAAATGTGCATTTTTTGGCAGTTTTACTTTATCGCATTTGTTATTGTTCTTTTTATATCCTTTGTTACACGACCAACTACCGCCATATGTAAATTGTGCATTTTCAGGTAGTTGAACTTTGTCACATCCATTTCCCACCTTCCTATAGCCAGTGTTACAAGACCAACTGCCACCATAAGTTAAGGTGGCATTTTCAGGTACTTTAACCTTTGTACATTTGTCACCAGTCTTCTTGTAGCCCATGTTACATTGCCAACCACCTAACATTGAGATCGTTGCATTTTCTGGGACTTCAATTTTTGAACACTGATTATTTTTCACCTCAAACCCAGTATCACAATAACAATTTTTACCGAGATAATCAGGAGAAGAATTAGGAGGGCACTGAAGTTCAGCATTTGCTAACATTGGAAATATTAATACAAATAGCAAAGTTAAATTTTTCATAAATATCTCTAAAAACTAACGCCTTGTTAAGGTGTGAGGCACGCAATACCTAAGTCTCCGCATACCACATTAACCACTAAAACCAACGCATAGTAAAAATGCCACGCGTGCCGAATCGGTCTTGAACAATTTGTTATGCGCGTTCTCCACGATTGAACGCAACTACAGTAGCGCGTAATTTAGTCAGCTTAAACTCTGTAAGTAACACTGTAACAAAAGACAATATAGAAACGGAGATAAGTGCAATATTTATCAAAGCATTACCACTAAACTCATAAATACCTGACAGACCAATAAATAGCAAAAGACAGGCAATTATCGATAGAATCGAATCATTCGTTTTCACTTTATACTCATCAGCAGGTATATCTTTTATTATCGAAACCGGATTTGAAAGCCCGTCAAGCCGAACTGCAATTTTTCCTTTTTTAATTTTGACTTTTAGGCCAGAACTTCTTAACGAATTAGCTAAATCTTCCATGATTGATTATCTCCATTTCTGCGAGCGCATAACGCCGCATTAAGGTGTGAGCAATGCTTGGCTATACTTTGAGCGAAGCGAAAACGCCAAGCGTTGCGAATCACTCTTAAATGCTTTGTTATTTTGCTGTTACCCACTGGCTTTCAAGCCCAATGGTGTGGCTGTCAAAATCAATTGAAGCATGAACACCCAGAGGTGTAACCAGCATTGGATGCGTATGACAACTATCGAAACCGTAAAGTATAGGAACGTTTTTACCATTTAACACTTCCAACAAAACGTCAAGCGGCGTGCGCCCCGTCCCTTTGTCATTAAACAGTTCATGCTTGCCTAATACAATTGCACCAACCTTTTCAAACACACCGCAAGCCATTAAATGGGCAAAAGAGCGCTCGACTGTTTCTATACCTTTGAGAGAGTCTTCAAGCAGGAGGATATCGCCTGGCTCTATCTTAGGCATATATTGGCTACCCCATATGCCTGCTATGGTATTCAGATTGCCCCCAATTATACGACCACTAACTTGGCCATTACCTAAAAATTGCCATTCATTTACGTAACTAGTTTTTGGAGAGTCTTGAGTTTCCCAGTCGTGCTTAACATCTGTCCACGACGAAGGCATTGTGTACTGGTATGAGTCAGACTCCGAGCATAAGATTTCCAGAAAGGACTTAAGTGTTTCTTCAACTAAGGGAGGAAACTCACCAAGTGATGCAACCAGTGCAGGACCATAAAAAGTAATAAGCCCTGTTTGAGCATAGATACCCAGTAGCAAAGCTGTTACATCAGAGTAACCAATGATAATCTTGGGATCGTTTCTGAGTGCTTCATAGTCGATGTAGGGCAATAGAGAATTACTATTGCTACCACCAATTGTAGACATGATACACCGTACATTAGGGTCACGGATTAATCGGTTAAACTCTTCTGCACGTTCTAGAATTGAGCCTGAGCGATATGAGTCAGAACAGCCAGTAAGATGACCCTCCACTAGCTCAAAGCCTTGAGACTCCAGACAAGATTTTGCTCGCCTGAAGCGATTTGGCGCAAAAGCCGTTGCTGGTGATGAGGGTGAGAAAAAGCCAATTTTATCACCAACTTTTAAAGCTTGTGGGAATATCACTTACCCTTATCCTCCATAATTAAAATAAGCAAAATAACGCCGCGTTAAGTGGTGAACAACGCAAACCACCAAACCTAAACCATTGTACCTTAAACACTTAACCTAACTTGAACCAAAACCGCCAAGCGTTGTGAATCCGCCTTAAACGCCTTGTTAGGCGAAGTTTCCCACCAGTGTTCAATGATGTTTGCAAGCAGATTACCCGAAACCAAATAAGCAACCAAACACCCACTGACTTTTTGTGATTCAAGAACCACAAATGTCACTATGTTTCAGCTAAGATGCCAACGATCACGAAATACAGACTTTCAGCGATCAAATTGCTTTTGAGAAGACGAAGCATAAAGCTGCAAACGTAAAGCAAGAACGAAAGCCTCGATTAACCTGTCCTTTCCACACTTTGAGCCAGTGAAACTCACAACCAACCGACTGTGAAAACCAATGAGGCAACCCGCGAACCTTGGCATGTTTTATGGCCGAAGAGATTCCAGAATTTGAGCCGACAACGCTTAATTGCCGACTTAGAAAAACGAATGCTCAAAGAGAGCTAAGAAGATGAGAACAAAGAACTTTTCTGCCCGTCGCCTAACGCCCTGTTAAGGGGTGAGCAACGCAATACCGAAGCTCCCGCATACTACCTTAAACACTAAAACCAACGCATAGTAAAAATGCCACGCGTTGCGAATCCCTCTTGAACAGTTTGTTAGGCTTTTTGGCTCAATTCTTTTCCGGTAGCGTCTTCTAAGTTAACTCTTGCAATAGTATATAAGCTATCCTCGCAGTCGAGAAAACTGTTAAACAGCATACGGTTATTAGGCTTAATTAAACTATCAGCTGGTAACCGTACGGTTCTCACCATACCATTTGAACAGACAACGTTGAGCTTAGTTATATTTACATCAGTAAAGCCAACATTTTTCACTTCAATCTGATATACAGGTAGTGACTTATCATTGTCCCAAACGCTATCTTTATTCTCATGTAATTTTTCTATATTTTCTGCTTGTTTGGGATGCGGCTTTACAAATATTTTAATCTTGGTTTTATCTTTATTTCTAGTACGGATATATGTTGCTACTGCTATTACAGCTCCTACAACGGCTAAAAATGTCGTAATCAAAGTATTATCCACAAATATTTCCTCCGATAAGCCTAACGCCGCATTAAGGTGCGAACAACGCTAAACACCTAACCTAAACCACCGCACCTTAAACACTAAAACCAAGTTTAAACTGAAATCGCCAAGCGTTGAGAGTCACTCTTAAATGCTTTGTTAGGCGCTTCACGCAAATAGTTAAAATGGGATTTAGAAAACCACCTTTTGGGAAAAAGAAATACACGTAATCCACTGAATTTAATTAAAACCCAAATGCTAAAGCGGCTAAGTCTCTGAAACCCACTGCAACCAAAACACCAAAGAAATTGGCGAATCAGCGCATACATATGGAATTTGGAAATACTAACTTTCAGTGCGAAATTTCAGCCAATAAATCCATTTCCACGACAGACAAACTTGAAGCGATTTGAGCCCAAGAAACTAACAACAAACCGACTACAAAACTCAATGAGGCAACCCGCGAACTTTGACATGTTTTACGGGTTGAGTGATTCATGAACTTGGGTAGATAAGGCCAAATTGCCGAAAAACTGGAACAAGTAGCTAAAGAGAAATTAGAGATTTGAACCAAGAAATTTCTTACTGCGCCTAACGCCCAATTAAGGTGTGAGGCACGCAATACCAATGCTGCCGCATACCACCATAATCACTAAAACCGACGCACAGTAAAAATGCCACGCGTGCCGAATCACTCTTAAATTGTTTGTTAGTTGCCCATCGTAAAGGCTAGTGCTAACATTTGTACACACACCAAAAAAGGAATACATCATGGACACTAGAATTCAATTTCGTGTTGATGAAGAAACAAAACGCCTAGCTCAACAAATGGCTGAGAGCCAAGGTCGCACACTAAGTGATGCTTGCCGAGAACTTACTGAGCAACTCGCTGAACAACAAAGAAAAACATTATCTCACGATGCGTGGCTAACTGAACAAGTAAACCTAGCATTTGAGAAGTTTGACTCAGGAAAATCCATTTTCGTTGAGCACCAAACTGCTAAATCTCGAATGGAAGAACGCAAAGCCAGAATCCGTAATCGAGGTAAGCAATGATTTTATGGGAAGAAGAGTCACTTAATGATCGTGAAAAGATCTTTGAGTTTCTCTATGACTTTAACCCTGATGCGGCAGAAAAAACTGACAACCTCATTGAAGCAAAGGTAGAAAACTTGCTAGAGCAGCCTCTTATGGGTGTACAGCGAGACGGTGTTCGTGGGCGATTACTTATAATTCCCGAGATTTCGATGATCGTCTCCTATTGGATCGAAGGCGACATTATCCGAATCATGCGCGTACTCCACCAGAAACAAAAATTTCCTATGGATTGATTGCTTTCTCTGGGGAACTAACGCCTTGTTAAGGTGTGAGGCACGCAATACCTAAGCTTCCGCATACCACCTTAACCACTAGAACTAACGCATAGTAAAAATGCCACGCGTGCCGAATCACTCTTGAACAATTTGTTATGTAGCCGACTTTCAGGTTAGTGCTTTCTGTCCAATTTGGATCTTGGGCTCAATACCAGCTTTGCGATACAAAGCTAGAGCTGATTCATTGAAAGAATATACTTCTAACCACAGCTCTTCTCCGCCGTTAGAAATAGCCCGTTCCTCAAATGCCTCTATTAGCGCCACTCCAACACCTTGACTCCTAAAGCATGAATCCACAACAATCTGTTCAACGTTTGCGATCTTTCGCTCTTTGAGAGTCCAAGACTTACGAACCCATAGCTCACCAAAAACAAAACCTACTAACTGCCCTTTGCTTTCGGCTACCAGAAAAATCGAGCTTTCACTTTTGATTATCTTGTGTAGGTCTATTTTTTGTTCAATTTCTTCCGGTGATAAAAAGTCATCAGGTAAATTTGCTTGATGATACTCATTAAGCTGAAACTGTAGTTTCTTGATAACACTGATATCTTCAATACGAGCTTGCCGAATATTTAACATATATAAACCCTTTTAACTTACCGTCCTCTCGCGGCTACATAACGCCCAATTAAGGGGTGAACAACGCCTCCACCCAAACCTAAAGTATTGTGCCATAAACACTAAATTTGAAGTAGAAGCAAAAATGCCGAGCGTTGTGAATCCCTCTTAAATTGCTTGTTATAAGCGTGGTTTGAGCATGTGCACGAACTGTTCATCCTGCCCTGTAACCTCAAAGCCAAACCTTTGGTAAAGTTGCCCTACTCGGTTTCCTTGTAAGTAGCAAAGCTTTATCGGTAACGACTTTTGTTCAGCAAGCTCAATGACCGCTTTTAATACTTGGCTACCAATTCCTTTACCCTGATATTCTGGTAATAGGAAAAAGCGACCAAAGTACAGGTGCTCAGAATGATACTGCACCAAGTAACTGCCCACTGCGATTCCATCGACTTCGATTATGGTTGGCTTTTCTTCGCCCCACTCATTGTGATGAATTTCTCTTTGAACACTTTCGTCCCAACCAAATACAGCTTTGATTGGTTCAAATTCTGCTGATTTCTTAAGTTCGAATAGGAACTCATAGTCACTATTTTCAGCTTTACGGGTTTCGTACACCTAACTCTCCAAACCTACAACTACGGATAAGCTTATAACGCCCAATTAAGGGGTGAGCAACGCTACCACCCAACCTAAGGCATTGTACCGTAACCACTAAAGTTGAAGTAGAAGCAAAAATGCCAAGCGTTGGGAATCCCTCTTAAATTGTTTGTTATGTACGTTGTACCGAGCGCACTGGTACCCAACCAACTTCACCCGTTGACCTCGAAACTCGATACCACTCATTGAGTTCGAATAGCACTGATAGTTTTTCACCAATGACAGTATTGAGCTCAACATTGTCATAGTCTTTAAGCAAGATTCCTTCAGAGCAACCTTCAATCTTCTCGATATATTGAACTGGAGCCCAACCCTGATCCCCTTCACTGCTGGTTATAAAGATCCAGTTGGGAAACTCGTCGTCAATTGTACCTAGAGCTACTTTATCGCCTTGTTTCAAATAAAACGGATTGGGATATTCTGAGACGTGCTTTTCAGTAGTAACTACTTCCATATTTTCTCCAAAGTACATAACGCCCGCTTAAGTGGTGAGCAACGCCACCACAACAGTCAATTAGTACACCGTAAACACTAAAGCAGATTCAAACCAAAACCGCCGAGCGTTGCGAATCCGTCTTGAAGCGTTTGTTAGCAATATTACTCCACGTCAATCGGAGGATATTTCTCCGGATTAATCCCCCTCTTGATGAGGTAGATAATTTCATAAACACTTAGTAGAACAATAGATACTAAATATACCCAAGCAAATATATAAAACTGAAACTCGAATACGTAACCTATAAAAATGAGCAAATACATGTTAATAGCATTACTGATTGAGTGTCGAAAAAACCATTCTTTGGGATCACCAAATAGTGGTCTAGGAACATTCAACTTTAGTGGATATACAGCAGTGCAAATAGTCGACATAAACTGGGGAAGAACAACTCCAGGAGCACCAAGAGCTAAGGAAAGTAACACCAGTTTTAAAGTCTCCAGTTCAACAAACAGTTCCCTTTTATAAAGAAACATCATTAACAACCCCGGCGCTAGAACAGAGAAGAAAAACAACGTCACAGCAGTTGCCGTATTTATATCAATTTTCTTTACTTCATCCACAACACTCATAAATGACTCCTATTTTGCTAACGCCTTGTTAAGGTGTGAGGCACGCAATACCGAAGGTTCCGCATAACACCTTAACCACTAAAACCAACGCATAGTAAAAATGCCACGCGTGCCGAATCACTCTTGAACAATTTGTTATACGAATTTCTTCAGTGCCAACACTTGCTGTTCAAATAACTCACAATCTGACTTTGAGTATGACTTAGCGACATTAACCCATTGAACGCCCGTTTCATCTATGTGGCGAAACTCGACTTGAAGTGCATATTTAGAACAACGAAAAAGAGCAAAAACCAAACCTACAACCGTCAGACTAAGAACTAAAACGAGTAGCCATTGTGGCACCTCTTCCAACCTTGGAATAACTAACCAAACTGCCCCTGAAAACACACACACCCAGAATAAAACTTGACCTAAATTATCAAGAAAACTTAACTTTTTAACCCTAACATTGTTTATCTTAGACAAAGGATATGAGTCTTTCTTAAACCTGAACTCTTTTGAATCCAAGTTAAAATCAGTACTTTTGTACATAATTTCCCTCTATTCGTATAACGCCCTGCTAAGGGGTGAACAACGCAATACTGAAGCCGCTGCATACCACCTTAATCACTAAAATCAACGCATAGTAAAAATGCCACGCGTTGCGAATCCCTCTTGAGCAGTTTGTTAGTTTGTAAACCCAAAGAGTTGATTTTACGTTATTTTAAACTTTGCAAACAACAAACATTATGTGCTTTGATGCATTTAAGTCAGACGTAGTCTCAAAGCAGCTAGTCAATGAAACCACTTGGAACAAACAACGCCGCAGAAAACGAACTCACAACACCAAAAAGAGCTTTTGAAAAACCAATCTCACAATGCGGACTTTCAATAAAGCCACTGAAACCACGTGAACTTACCACACCAGAGAAAGCATCCTTTCAGCAAGTAAATCGGCTTTTGCACCAACAAACTCACAGAGCAGAGTTTCAGCAAAAAAGTTCGACTCGATGCCCCCAAAACTCACAACACCAAAGAACAAATTTACCCTTGCAACGATGCCAATTTTGGATTTTTACCACGCTAATTAACACTGAAATTTAACGCCGATACGACAATTTCAACTTTGAGCTTTTACCACTAGATCTTGCGATATAGCTGCGTTTTACTCTTGCAAACTAACGCCCTGTTAAGGTGTGAGCAACGCAATGCCGAAGTCACCGCATACCACCTTAAACACTAAACGCAACGCATAGTAAAAATGCCACGCGTTGCGAATCACTCTTAAACAGTTTGTTAGCAATTTAACTAAACGAAGCCCCAAAACCATCAAAGGTACATTGAAACTCCCAACCTTTTGTAACCATAAAGTCTAACCATTGAGCAAGGATGTCTTTGGTTACCGTTGTCGGGTGAGAATATCCTTCAACAAACCATGAGCGGTTAATAAACCCTTCACTTCTGATCAGTGACTCATAGTTTTCGAGAGCATCGTTTAGTTGAATGGCTGATGCTTTATTTGGACATAAGTAGCTAAATTCTAGAACTAACTCTGTTTCGTTGGTGACTCCGTTACTTATTAATGAATCCCAAGTCTCATTGAGCATGTTCAGCTGACTTTCTAAATTCGATTGATAACCACTCAACTCCAATTTCTCCCTGATTGCTAACGCCGCGTTAAGTGGTGAGCAACGCAGACCACTGCACTTAAAGTATTGTGCCGTAAACACCAAAACTGAAGCAAACTAAAAATGCCGAGCGTTGGGAATCCGTCTTAAACGCTTTGTTATGTGAATTTACTGTTTAGTTAGGTGATTTAAAGGAGCCCATGCCAACTCACCTCCTTCCCCTAACTTTGAGCACCAGATCCAACCATTTAGCTCGTACTCACTAATTAAGGTTTCGCCCACTGTAAGCGCATGCTCTTTAGCGAAATAGTCCTTAAGAACTGTCGCTTGTTCACTATCGATAGTTAGAATTTGCTTTGGAACCCAACCTTCTTTACTTGTTCCGCGACAAAAGACCCAATTTGGCCAATCACCCTCCGGATTTGATTCTTCCACAAACTGCAATTTTTCACCTTTTACTACATGAATAGGTGACTCTGGAGCATCTTGATATTCTTTAACGACTTGATATTCCATTTGTTATATTGACTCCATTCACATAACGCCGCGTTAAGTGGTGAACAACGCGACCACCAAACCTAAACCATTGTGCCGTAAACACTAAAGCTGATTCAAACCAAAAATGCCAAGCGTTGTGAATCCGTCTTAAACGCTTTGTTATGTGCGTACCATCCAAGTACATGTTTACCTATTTCAGACCTGTCCGGACGCTCGCCGTTTTAAGTTATACCACTGGTAAATACCAAAAAATACGCCACCGACTAGCCAAACAACCAAATGTTTCAATACGTTCAAATTTAGAAAGCCATCACCAAATTGCTCGTAAATGACTCCAGTTGCAATAAACATGATTAGAATAAATGGTAAACCTGTTTCAACTATGAACCGAACAAAACCCTTCCTCTTGGCTGCTAGCCAAAATGTGTCATCTATAGTCATTACGCTTCCTTGTCCGCTGATATTAAACAATAGTCACAAAATGTGTTGGATAGAATCTATTCAGACTACTCGCACTTGCCTTGAACCTTGAAAGCACATAACGCCCGCTTAAGTGGTGAGCAACGCAATATGATGCCTCCGCACACCACCTAAATCACTAAACTTACCGCAAACCACAAATGCCACGCGTTGCGAATCCGTCTTAAAGCGTTTGTTAGCCGTTTGCTCCGGCCTCTCGCGGCTTGCCGCCAACCTGCTCTGGAACCAATGCGCTGAACTCGCTTCCAAAACAATCGCTCGTTTAAACAACCAGGAAACAGCAGCTTGGCTATGAATTCAATTACTGCATTGAAGGTTTAGACACTGGGCACAAACCGCCTAGGCCGCAGTGCGCGTAATCTGAAAAACCACCGGATCCACAAAGCCTGTTTGATGACAAAACCCGATAATAACCACCGGCTATGAAAAGTGGATTTGGCTATCCAAACCTCGGACCGAGTACAGTCAATGGGCAAAGGCGGCTAACGCCGCATTAAGGTGTGAGTAACGCAACCACGAAACTGAACCTTACCACCGTAAACACAGAACCCAAAGATGGAATGAAAAATGCTAAGCGTTAGGAATCACTCTTAAATGCTTTGTTAGCTCTCATTTTCTTTTTGAGCCGTAGTTTTTCTTCTTTTTAGCTCCTCTTGGAGCCACTTATCATTTTCAATAGCAGAAGCTATAAACTTCATTTTTACGTTTGCAGCAAGAACATCATTCTTGGTTTCAAAAAAGTCAGTATCACCTTGAAACTCTAATGTCGGTGCTTGGAAGGAACGCCCCTCAGCAAACATAAATGGAAGCCTCTTTTCTTTATACTCAAAGTTGTTGCTTTTTTGTCTCAATTCAGGAAGCGAGTTGATTTTCTCCGCCATGTCCTTTGTTGCTGGCAAGCCAAGAGCCTCCCTAAACTGTAAGTTTAAATATTGCTCAATTCCGTTTATCACAGGTTTTTTATACCAACCGATAGAATAAAATATCCGATTTTCATTTCTGACCAATCTCTCTATTTCAGACTCAAGAGCCTTATCTACGAAATCAAAATGTTCAGATGCAACATCTTCTATTAACAATAGTTCTTTAGCCCTTTTTTCAACTTGATTTGCAGTCTTGTACTGTAGATCCAGTTCTGAATAAACTCCCCAAAACCAATCGAAGTGATTTTTAGCGATTTCAATCTGTCCTGTAGTACCGTAACGCTCAAGTTCACCAATATAATCTGAGTGATCTTTTAATGAGTTCCGGAGGTTTTCGTGTTTTTCAGATAACTCAGAAGGAGTTAGCCCATAGCCTTCACCGTATAAGGCGTAGAGTTCTGAGTATGCATTATTGAGCGCAGCCATCGATGCTGCCCCCTCATCATAAAGTTTTTTATGTAGGTTGAAAGCAAATTTCTCTTTTTCACTCTCAGCCTCAAAGTATCCCTTAGCGACAAATCCTGCAGAGGCGAGAATAGCCCCCACTAACGCCATTATTAGGTTATTCTTTAAATCCGAGTTCATAACTTTCCTTTGAGAGCTAACGCCCAATTAAGGGGTGAACAACGCCTCCACCCAAACCTAAAGCATTGTGCCATAAACACTAAATTTGAAGTAGAAGCAAAAATGCCGAGCGTTGTGAATCCCTCTTAAATTGCTTGTTATGTTTGTTACTTCAAGTACTTATGATTAGCCTTTATTACCTTTGCAAGCTCTTTACACTTAACAACATTTGTTGATGAATGAATGTTTATCGACGTAAGGTCACTAAGCTCATATTCCGAGAAGTCGAACTTATTTGAATGCAGAGCGAACTCGAAGAACTGACTTTCAGATAGGCATGGATAGCTCAAGTCCTTTTCCTCAAAAGGCGTCGTTTTATACTCTGATATCGATCTAGTAAGTAACAATGCCTGTGAACCTTTACTCTTGGATATAAACTCTATTTTATGCAGAGTAACAGGACGTCTTCCACTATTCACAATCTTAAAATAAACACCATCAGCCATGTGCTCCCACGACTCTAGGTATTCACCATGTACAATGAATTTCCGTCGATCACGCCACATAACATAAAACGAAATGAACATGCTAACTGTAGCTATCACAATACTAACTGACGCAGTATCTATATTCATTATTACACCTTACTCATGTAGAAACATAACGCCGCATTAAGGTGTGAGCAACACAATACCGAAGCTACTGCATACCACCTTAAACACAACAAGCAATGCATATTAAAAATGCCACGCGTTGCGAATCACTCTTAAATGCTTTGTTATATGCCGCCTAAAATGGAATTTCGTCATCAAAATCCATTGGTGGCTCATTGTATGAGTACTGAGGCTGATAAACAACTAATGGCATATCTAGTATTTTTCGCGCTCGGTTAGTGGCATCGCTAATACCTTTGGTTAAGTCGAACCCCCTATCAGGCAAATCTGATACGTTGACTAGTTGTTCTACTGCCATACCTACATCTCTAACTACATTTCTTAACTCTTGACTAATTGACTGTTCTCTGGTGCCAATGTCATAAACTTCGGATGTTAGGCGCTGAATTTCCTCACGATAACTAGATACTTCATTATCGAGTTTAGCCATTCTCGCAGCATGCTCTGCCCTAAATTGGATAATTGTTTCTGACATTCTTTGCTTTTCTTCTGCCCATGTATCTAGCTGTCTATCTCTGAGCTTTCGGTTCTCCTCTTCATCTGAATCAAGCTTGGCAATCGTTGTTCTTTTTACTGAATAGTAATGATCTTGAAGTGTCTTTTGCTTAAATGCGTTTCGGTATTTATTGATTACACCATCGATAATGCGCTCATAAAGCATGTTTAACACAGGTACTACAATTAAATACACAACAGATATTACAAGAGGAAACAGAAGATCATTTTGAAGTTCAAATCTGGAGCCTTTAACCATCTCGATTTTTTCAGCATTATTGCTCAATAAAAAGAGCATTACATCTGTAACGTTCCAGATCGTCCAAGAAAAAACATAAGCTCCGACTAGAGGGTTCTTCAGCCTACTAACCGTGTTTTCTTGCAAAGAATTTATAAGTGTTTTCAAATATGTCTCCTAAACGGAACTACGACTCTTTAGGCATATAACGCCGCGTTAAGGTGTGAGTAACGCAATGCCGAACTTTCTGCATTGCGCCTTAAACACCAAAAACCAACGCAAATTAAAAATACCAAGCGTTACGAATCACTCTTAAACGCTTTGTTATGCGAATTTTTCAACTCTGCTGACTGCATAGTTGTGGTAATGAGCTCTTCAAAAATTTCTAACTGCCCGGCTGGAATTAATTGATTCTGAATAGTTTTTCGTTTACTTGAGTCAAACAGCCGCTCTGCTACCCAACCAATGAGATACATCAGTGAAAGACAACCTCCTGCAGTGGCTATGTTACCTTCTACTACTAGAGGTAGATCCTTAACGTCTCCTCCCATCTTTTGTAGAACACCTTTAGCATCTGGATTGGTTGTTAATGGCTTACCTTTTAGTAAACCGAGCTCATGAAGGATAAATGAACCAGCACATATCGAGCCAATTAGCTGTCTATTTGGGTCAAGGCTCAACGCTGACATAAATTCAGCATCTTTCATCGCTGCTGGAATACCACGTTTACCACTAGTGATAAGAACGACATCTTGGTTCGTCACCTCTGAAATATGCCCGTCTGTTATAACTTTCATACCAAGGTGGGAATGATGTTCAGGTTTAGTTCCCAGTATGCTGACCGTCCAACTATCGGTTGTTCTCCCAAGCAAATCATACATAAGAAAAAAGTCTACATCTGTGAAATCATCAAATATAACAACGCCAACTTTGTACATAAATCTCTATTCCTTTCGCTGACCTCATGAATCGCATAACGCCCTGTTAAGGTGTGAGCAACGCAATACCAAAGCTCCCGCATACCACCTTAAACACTAAACGCAACGCATAGTAAAAATGCCACGCGTTGCGAATCACTCTTAAACAGTTTGTTATATGCTATTCACACCACACTTCACAGAGCTCTTTATTACTTAAGTTCAAAAGCTTTGCACTAGAACACGCTCCATAAGGACTACCGTCAACAAATATTACCTCATCGCCTTCATACCACCCCAAACAGTATGTTTTTGCCTCAAATTTTTCACCATTGATTATAAATAGCTCATCATTATGATGAAACTTCTATTGCGTACGAGTTTCGGCTATTAGAGCCAACCGGTCGCGTTTGAGCTCGTAAGTTTGGTTTTGAAACGACTTGAGGTTGTGGGCTACCAGCATTTTTGACAGCTGAAATTTCACGATTCAAACAGCTAGCATATAGAGATGGTCCCAAAGATGTAGAGCAACTTTGTTTTACCCAATTCGCCTGCTGCTCCGATAAACCAGAAAAAGAGGGAATACGCCCCAACGCTTCATACTCTCGGTTATAGCAGCTAATAGTTAAGCTTGGACCTAGCGAATTAGGGCATGAATTCATTAGCCACGTTTTTTGATTCTTGCTCAATATAGAAAGGTCCGGAAAGTGACCATTTAGAGCATTAACTTCACGAGTAACGCAGCTGGACCAAAGAGAGGGACCTAAGTTCTTGCTACAAGACTTCTCAACCCAGCTTTTCAAATCCGGTTTAAGCCCATTTAAAAGCTCATCTGGCGATTTACCATAAGCTGAATTTGCCAACAAAGCCGACAAAATTAAAAGATATTTTTTCATTCGATGGTTTGTAGATAAATTAAAGTACAGCGTGGACTTTACTAAATAGAACTAATGAGAACCTTGATGAAGATCGGCACAATAGCATATAACGCCGCATTAAGGTGTGAACAACGCGACCACTGAACCTGACCTTACCACCGTAAACACTGAACTCAACAATGGAATGAAAAATGCCAAGCGTTGAGAATCACTCTTAAATGCTTTGTTATAAGCGATGCTCAAGAGCAACCAAATGTCTCATAAACACGTTTTTTCAATGCGCTCCTGTTAGCTGAAGGGTCTATATGTATCAGAAAATACTCAACTAATTCAGTGGCTGATCGAAACTTTTTTCCATACCATGATGCGAATTCCCAATCATCGTGGCGATTTAACCTTTCTAAACGTTCTTCAGAATTGTTGTAACGAGAGATAAAAAAATGAGTACCTTTAGGTTCAATAAAATAACGTTGATCACCAATCGTTTGTAGAATGTGTCGTTGATTAAAATCTTTTTTGTATACCTTTTCTACATCTGATCCCGTTTCATCAAAGTAATATTCGACTTCATAATCTAACACATTGAACTTAACCAACGAACTTTCAGGATCTTTTGCTTTCTTGAGCGCTAGTTCTAACTCAGAGATTAACTGCTCTCTAGCAGAGCCTATAAATAGGTCTCGCCCTACTTCATTGCAACTCATGGGACCTCTCAGATTCAAAATTTTGTATTAGCTTATAACGCCCTGTTAAGATGTGAGCAACGTAATACCGAAGCTCCTGCATGCCACCTTAAACACAAAACGCAACGCATAGTAAAAATGCCAAGCGTTGCGAATCACTCTTGAACAGATTGTTAGGTTTGTACTCAAGGCAAGTCGCGTAACTTTCTAGCTGGATTACCTGCGTAAATACCTTTCTCTGTAATGTCTTTAGTTACAACACTACCTGCACCAATGACCACATCACTACAAATGTTGACAGGCAGCACTGTAGCATTTGACCCGATTGTCACACTGTTAGCGATAACTGTGCGTCCCCAATTATCTGGATTTGAGTCAGGTTGACCACTTTTGAAAAGATCGTTGGCAAACATGACACCGTGACCAATGAAGCAGTCACTTCCAATAGTGACGTACTCACAGATGAAGCTATGAGATTGGATTTTAGTGCGCTCGCCAATAACTGAGTTTTTCTGTATTTCGACAAACGGTCCAACAAACACACCAGTTCCCAGTTCGCAGCCATAAACATTAGCAGGCTCAATAATAGTGACATCTTCACCACAGGTAACATCTTTCACTTGAGCCTTCAAAATTCGTGGATTGGCCATTTTACCTCCGAAAACCTAACGCCGCATTAAGGTGTGAGCGGCGCTTGGCTATACTTGAGCGAAGCGAAAACGCCAAGCGTTGCGAATCACTCTTAAATGCTTTGTTATATGCTTTGATTCCACTGTTTAAGATCAAAACCCAACATAAATGCAGCCTTATCCACTAATCGAAAGCAACTTTGTGTTCCAGCTAACCCCTCAACCTCTGATATGTGCCTGATAAACCAAGAAGCCTTTTTATTCGCGACCATTTTCCGTTTATCACTCGGGTTACCATATAATGACAACTCCCTTCGATACTCTGAACTTAGAGTGCGCGCTCGCTTTGTCGTGCCACCAAATGATAGTAGGCCTGACGTCACACTCTTTAGTTTTTTTCTATCGTCTTCATCTAAGGATAAGTAAAAATCCAAGAATATCTTATTAATGAATGCAGCAACTCTTGAGTCATATATAGTCACAAAATCAAACATAAACGAATAGACTTTTGTCCATCCACTAGACCAAATGACTTCAAAGTCAGGTTCAGACAAACTGCTTTCATCCTCAAACCACTCCATACATTTTTCCAGATAAGTAACTAGCTCACCTTTTCTATGGAAGGATAATGCAGAGAGAATATTTGACTTTTGCACACCGCCCCAATCAAATATTTCTATACAAGTAATCAGGACATCTCGATCATCTAGACCGTGACCATTTTTGAAAATACTTATAGGTTGGTCGATAGATACCTCATAATCCAAGTTAGCCTCATAGTAATATTTATGTCCCGCATCTAATACTGATTCCAACTGGATATCTCCTTTTGTCTTCCCATAATTAATAGAAAGACTCAAGTTAGAAATATTCTTTCGATAGAAGTCGTCAAATCCTAGATCTTGAAGTGACTTAGTAAAGCTTTTATATGAATCTATCATTTTCTACCTACCTGCATATAACGCCCTGTTAAGGGGTGAGCAACGCAATACTGAAGCCGCCGCAAGCCACTTTAATCACTAAAACCAACGCATAGTGAAAATGCCACGCGTTGCGAATCCCTCTTGAACAGTTTGTTATGCTTTTTGATTCCCCAGCATTAGATTATAAAATATCAATTAAAATCATATACATAACATAAAGCCTTATGACCTTCTCGAATTGTAATTCGTCACATTTATCCATGCTACTACGATCAGTGAGCACACTGTGATATTAGAGAAAATAAAAAAATATGCATTTTTAAATATATTAAATTGAGACAATTCATCTTCAGGCAGACTTAAATAATAACTAGCACTCCCTATAACAACGATCAAACCTGATCCTAAAAAAGATCCAAAAAAAGTTGAAAGGAATAAGTGTGAATCTTCCTGCAGTTTTTTAAAGTTATCCCAACCCCAATTTCCCCAAAAAACACCAATTACCAAATTTGCAGTTTCTAAAGTAGTAAGCCAAAAGAAATCAATACTTCCAAACTCTTTGATTCTATAGTGACTTAACCAAAGAAATAAAAAGCCTAATATTAGATGCACAACAATATATATATAAGCTGTCATAATTTTGATATCTTGCACAGTTCCTAACCAAATAAGCATAACGCCCTGTTAAGGTGTGAGCAACGCAATACCAAAGTCGCCGCATACCACCTTAAACACCAAACACAACGCATAGTAAAAGTGCCACGCGTTGCGAATCACTCTTAAACAGTTTGTTATACATTTTTAAACACCCAAGAACCAAACCACTTACCTGCATCAGAAACTCTCAAAACATATTCACTTAAAAAGTTATCATGAACGGGTAGCTCTAGAAGCCCCATACCCTTAAGATCTGCTGCGATAAGACGTATTATTTCTGGGGCATATTCAGGAAAAGCTTTAGTTACAGAATGCATATATGTTTCAGCTGAACAGGACTTTTCATCGAAGAACTTTACATAGTAATCATTAGTTTTTTTATGATTAAACGAATGTTTGGGGGCGCTTATACATGATTTTAATATCTGTAGATGCAACACTGAAGTTTTTTGGAGCCACAACAAACAAGCATCAGACTCATTCCAATTACCACGAGTATCAAATTGTTTCACCACAATAGAAGCAATGTAACACTGCTTATCTTCTTTGCTCTCTAAAGAGAGTCTTGCACAATCATGAAGGAATGAACTACAGGCATGTCGCTCATTATCTAGAAGTTTAACTTCAAGATCAGATAATCTAACCTGTAACTCTTCGAGAAGGACTTGGTAACGCCTCGCCTCCACTTCGTTCGTAATTTTACTAATATAATGTGCAAACATTGGCGCAATAATCACTCCAGCACCAGGTAGCATACTTAAAGCTATTTCAGTCGCTTTTACAGAGTGTTCTTTGAGTAAATTTAAGCCCTTACTTTCACTGGGTTCAAGTAGAAGTTTGGTCCCACATTTAAGCTCAAGCAGCTTATTTTCCATCACAATACTCACCTAAAATGTATAACGCCCAATTAAGGTGTGAGGCACGCAATACCGATGCTACCGCATACCACCTTAAACACTAATACCGACGCATAGTAAAAATGCCACGCGTGCCGAATCACTCTTAAATTGTTTGTTAGTACGCTGTTCCTAAACCTTTTGGTTTGCACCAAGATATTGAAATATAGCACGAAACTGTTGGCTTAAAACGCTGAAGCTAAAGGGACAACTGCTAAACTAGAAATCAACCTCAAAACGTAAGTTGGCTAGAAGAAAAACACGCAAACTCCCCTATTTTAACCAGTTTCAAATTAGCAAAGGATTCGGTCACCAGACTTAACCAACCACACCAAAGTACCGAATTGAAGACTAAACAGCCAACAACACAAAAGAAACCGCGCCAACGAAATAGCCCAAAAGTTAGAAACCGTAAACGGTGAAATCGACGCGAACACTCCGCACATAGTGCCACCGGAAAGAACGTGAAAGGCACATTTGATCCAGTGAAAAGCTGGAAAACGGAACTGATAAACACCGAAATTTTTAACCGTTGATGCCACCCCCGTACTAACGCCGCGTTAAGGGGTGCCGGCACGCAATACAAAAGCTACTGCAATGCACCGAAAACACGAAACTTAACGCAAATTAAAAATGCCACGCGTGCCAAATCCCTCTTAAACGCTTTGTTATACGCTCGAATGTTTAAGCCAAAATTCTACGACAAGCCCTACTTTGAAACCATGACTTTTATGTGCTTTGATGCACTTAAGTCAGGCTTAGACTTGCAGCGACTTGCCACTGAAACCACTTGGAACAAACCGCGCCGCAGAAAACGAACAGACAACACCAATAAGCGCTTTTGGAAAGACAATCTCACAATGAGGACTTTCAACAAACTCACTGGAACCACGTGAACTCACCACACCAGAGAAAGCGGCTTTTCAGCAAACAAATCCGCTTTTAGAAAGACAAACTCACAGAGCTGCGTTTCAGCAAAAAGCGTAGCCTGGGAAGCCCCAAAACAATCAGCACCAAAGAAGAAAGCCACCGACAAACGGCAGGCCAACACTGAGCCAATAACCAAGGAAAATTAAGATTGATGCCGGAAAATCTCTACGCCCAAAACTGTGATTATTGACCTGAATTTTTAGGCTTTCTTCATATAGCGTATAACGCCGCATTAAGGTGTGAGCAACGCTACCACAAAACTTAACCATACCACCGTAAACACAAAACCCAACGATGAAATGGAAAATGCTAAGCGTTGGGAATCACTCTTAAATGCTTTGTTATGTGAAAAATTACAGTAACCACTTGAATTTTCGAGTAAAGGCCACATATAGAACTAGCTTCAAGTGAAGTCACGATCCATCTGCACTTTGGTTCGTGTTTCTTAATCAATGAAAAACTCAAAAAGTACTAATGACAAGTTTACTAAAAGGCATTCTAGCCAAAACCGTTTTCAAAACTAAACTACCCTCGCATTTTCGACTATGTATTAGCCAAGTGGTATTTATCGCTATCTTTGTAACACTGGCAGATTTATGCTCTTACTATATTATTAGTAACGAAATGACTCTAAGCTCTCCTGTCCCTGATTGGACTGACTATCTGCTAAAGCCATTTGAAGCAAAGAAAGTTTATGTTCTGATGGCGCTTGCAGCTCTGATGTCCCTACTAAACGTACTGTACGATAGGTTTCAGCATCAACAAACTCGAATTGCTACTATTTGCATCAACAAGATTCTAGGCTCATTTTCTCTATTTACAGGGCTTCTGGTCTTTAGCCGAATTGTTACGACCAATGTACCTTTTTTAGAGACAACCCCTGACCTAAATATCTATACAGTGATGTTTATTTTCACCAGCCACATGCTACTGAAAATGGTCAGCGATATTTTCAAACTATGAGCTTGCAGCCTAGCGACATCAATTCGCTAGGCTTTTCACATAACGCCCAATTAAGGGGTGAACAACGCCTTCACCCAAACCTAAAGCATTGTGCCATAAACACTAAATTTGAAGTAGAAGCAAAAATGCCGAGCGTTGTGAATCCCTCTTAAATTGCTTGTTATGTGGTTTTCCCACGTAGTCCTATTAAGTTTCCAAACGGGTCTTCAACTTGGCACATCGACAGTCCATCTTCAATTTCCATTGGTCCACGATAAAGATACGCACCTAGAGCTTCAAAATGAGCTAAAGCAACAGATAAATTATCTACTGACCAGTAAACAACTGTACCACTTTTACCAGTACCAACCTTTTCGTCAGCTTGGACTATTTCTAGCGAGAAACCATTTATGTCGAGTACAGTGAAGTAAAAGTCAGGGTGGTAAACCGGAACCGCTTCAGGAAAAGCTTTCTTGTACCATTCAAGCCCTTTAGCAACATCTGGGACATGAACAAGAACCGCTGATGGATTCATAATTTTCTCCAACCACATAACGCCCAATTAAGGTGTGAGGCACGCAATACGGTGCTTCCGCATACCACCTTAACCATTAAAACCAACGCATAGTAAAAATGCCACGCGTGCCGAATCACTCTTAAATTGTTTGTTATAAAGCTGACTCTACGTTAAACGCCTTTTCTAACCACACCGAGCTAATGTACTGTCCATGTTTCTTTGCATACTCATTGAAAACTCCGACTTCTCTGAAACCAAACCGTTTATGTAATGCCACTGATGCGTCGTTTGGTAATGCAATACCCGACAATACACGATGGACACCATAAGCACGAATGGATGAAAATAACTGAGTATATAGTTTAGAACCCAAACCTTTACCTTTAGCTTCTTGTGCCAGATAAACGGTCACTTCTACGGTGTCGTCAAAAGCTGAAATTGCTCTGTACTGTTGGGAACATGCAAAACCTAGCAACACGCCGTTTTCTGTGGCTACATATAGTTGATATTTGGTAGTGCTAGAAAACTGAGAAAACCATTTCTGACGATTTTCCAGAGTAAATGGAACTTCCTCAAAGCGTGCATTGGTGTGTTCAATATAAAAATTAAAGATGTCGGTAATACTAGCAACATCTTCAAGTTTACCTGTTCGAATTTCCACGAAATGTCCTTTTTCTTCGAGCTTTATAACGCCGCATTAAGGTGTGAACAACGCGACCACTGAACCTAACCATACCACCGTAAACACTGAACTCAACGATGGAATGAAAAATGCCAAGCGTTGAGAATCACCCTTAAATGCTTTGTTATGGCGCTGAACTTGAAGCTAACTGCTGAACGTCTATGAGGTCTACTTCCCTACCCAATATTCGCTTATATTCTACCAACTGATAAACCGGAATGACCTGTAATTCAATACCTTGATAGCTTTTGACAACTGACTTTGAGAAGTCGATTTCAAGTTGGTGCCACGAACCATCCAGTGAAGATTGGATCTTGGTATGTTGAGCTAAACCTATTTCAATTTTTTGATTTCGATAGATTAACTGAAAATACTCTAAGTCCCAGCCATATTCCGAGTAACGAGTAAGTGGCTTAGAAACATACTGTGAAACGTGAGCTAATACTTTTTTTGCATCTGAATTGTGGATATAGAGGTCGATGTCTGCGACTTCACGACTGCCACCATGAATCGTTGCCGCCAACCCACCGACTATTTGATACTCGATATTCTCCGATTCCAAAAAACCTTTGAGCCAGTTCAAGGCTACTTTTACTTTCTCGCTCATATAGTTCCCTTAGCTGATTCTATCCCTGCGCCATAACGCCCTGTTAAGGTGTGAGCAACGCAATACCCATGCTCCCGCATACCACCTTAACCACTAAAACCAACGCATAGTAAAAATGCCATGCGTTGTGAATCACTCTTAAACAGTTTGTTATGTACCGCCTCAAAACAAGGCACTTTCAATTTGGAACCATTGCTCCATAAAAGGGATAAAGTCCCTTTGAGGTATGAACTTCTGTGCTGCTTTATTATTTTTTAAAAATACTTCCTCCAAAGCCCACACATGGTGGTTGGCGTAAACAGCCCACGCCTTTGCTCCATCGTTAAGCTCTAATCGGGATAGAGGCTTGACAGACAGATAGCCTTTTAACAAAGCTAATGACCTATAAAGCTCCAAATCGAACATATACATGCATGCTCTCGCCAACTCATAACCAGGAGGCATGTTTTGCACTAAATCCCAGTCGATCACGTCGCTTACTGTGCAATTAGAATCAAAAAAGACATTGAAATGATGAAAGTCGCCGTGGATTAATTGCCTGCTTGTTAACGGGGTATATGAGTGCGTAGCTTCTGAGCTAGCTAGATAATCACGCTGTTGCTTTACTCTTCGTAGCACCGAGCTATTCGTATCAAACTCACTATTGGCTTCAATAGTGGCGACTATTTTTTGTAGTCTATCGACCCAAGCACTTTTACCCCAAGATAGCTCAATTGTTGGAAAGTCGTTTCCAACCACAGAAGCGAGTTGAACATGCAGGTCAGCAAGGGCTTTTCCCAGCTGAAAAGCATGAGACTCAGACAGAGCACTTTTTTCGATTAACGTTCCTTTTGCTTCAGGAAATAGAGCATAAAACTCATCACCTATTTTACAAAAGGAGTGGTGATCGCGCGTCAAAACAGGGGCAATTATAGTATTCAAATTTTTCGATAGCTTTCTCAGCAACTCATGTTCTAACTTGATCTTAGCAACATTGCGAATACTATATTTTCTAAGATAATAAGTCTCTGAGGATTGGATACGAAAAACATGATTCGTCGCACCAGCTGATTGACGTTTTATACTAGCGCCAGAACCAATCTGACTCCAGTTTTCACCAACCTCACGAACAAAATCACTCATAATTCCAGTTACCTCTTAGGTACATAACGCCTTGTTAAGGTGTGAGGCGCGCAATACCGAAGCTTCCGCATACCACCTTAACCACTAAAACCAACGCATAGTAAAAATGCCACGCGTGCCGAATCACTCTTGAACAATTTGTTATGTACGTGCTAAAGGTACACTACTGACTCCACATTGTTGCCCTCAGGGTCAATCAAAAACGCAGCGTAGTAGTTTGGAGCATAGTGTTTTCGTAAACCAGGCTTACCGTTGCATTTACCACCTAAAGATAACCCCGCTTGATGAAACGCAGAAACTTGTAATTTGTTTGATGCAGAAAAAGCAATATGACACTTAGAATTACTGACGCCTTTTTCAATTAGAAACCTTACATTTGGCTCGCTCGAAAGCCCAAAGCCAGCAGCATTTTCATCTGACCACTTGAGTTCAATACCCAATGGCTCTAGCACATTCTTGTAAAACACACGACATTCTTCGAATGCAACTACCTTAATTTCAAAATGATCTATCACTCTCAATCCTTTAGAGTTGGTTACAATTTTCCTTAAAGTACATAACGCCGCGTTAAGGGGCGACAACGCATTCCACCCAACTTAAGTCATTGTGCCGTAAACACATAAACCAAACTTTGAACCAAAACCGCCGAGCGTTGAGAGTCCCTCTTGAACGCTTTGTTATGGTGATTTATTTTAGACTTGCTTGAATGATGAGCAACTCAATTTCATTAGCCGATGTATTAACCAGACCATGAGTGCCAAAACGTTTATTAACTATCATATCTCCTGAAGTCACTTTTCTTTCCTCACCTTCAATGGTCATAGTGCCTTCACCTTTCAAAATGATATACATTTCTTCATCGTCTCCGTGAGTATGCTCACCCATAGAACTTCCTGGTGGCATAACTACACGGATAGCGAAATCCCAAGCACCATTGAAATCTTTACGCCTAAATGCACGATAGATATCAATTGAACCTTCTCCATCATGGCTATTTTCGTCGATTTCTTTGTCACAAGTGTAAAAATTACGTATCATTTTTTCCGAATTCCTTTCTGATTATTTTCCGCAGATCCTTAAAGCACCATAACGCCCTGCTAAGGGGTGAGCAACGCAATACAAAAGCCGCCGCAAACCACCTTAATCACTAAATTCAACGCATAGTAAAAATGCCACGCGTTGCGAATCCCTCTTGAGCAGTTTGTTAGTCGCGAGGCACCGAGCGACAATTTTAAGCCGAACTAAACTTTGCGAACAACAAACTTTATGTGCTTTGATGCATTTAAGTCAGGCGTAGTCTCAAAGCGGCTACTCAATGAAACCACTTGGAATAAACAACGCCGTAGAAAACGGACTGACAACACCAAAAAGAGCCTTTGGAAAGCCAATCTCACAGTGCGGACTTTCAACAAAGTCACTGAAACCACGTGGAACTTACAACACCAGAGAAAACGTCATTTCAGCGAGTAAATCGGCTTTTGTACCCAACAAACTCACCGAGCGGAATTACAACCAAAAGCAGACTCTCGATTGCCCTGCTCTGTCAGCACCAAAGAACAGAACAACCGCGAGGACACTTGCAAAACTTTGGACTTAAAACAGCTGAAAATGAGTTTGGACCTACGACGATGAACCAGTGAACCGAACAATCAGCAGCCAAATTTTGAGCTTAAAAACATGATTTTGATTGCTAGCTTTTTTTGGCGACTAACGCCGCATTAAGGGGTGAACAACGCATCCCACCCAAACTAAACCATTGTGCCGTAAACACTAAAGCCGATTCAAACCAAAACTGCCAAGCGTTGTGAATCACTCTTGAATGCTTTGTTAGTTGCCAAACCCAAGGCTTAGGTTTGGAGTTGATTACCGCTTTGCCAACACTAGCTTTACGTGTTTTAAGAAACTCAAATCAGGCGCAGTTTCAAAGCGCCTGTCACTGAAACCACTTGGAACTCAAAACGCCGTAGAAAACGGATTAACAACACCAAAAAGATCTTTTGAGAAGACAATATTACAAAGCTGACTTTCAACAAGTGAATCGACTTCTGAAACGGAAAATCCGACCACAAAAAAACAAAGCCTGATTTGCACAAACCTAAAAGACTAAAATTTGAAATACAAAACCGAGCCAAAAATGCACGAACATTAACCCTAAATATTCTGTTTTGGCTACGTTTTTCTCGTTGGCAACTAACGCCTTGTTAAGGTGTGAGGCACGCAATACCTAAGCTTCCGCATACCACCTTAACCACTGAAATCAACGCATAGTTAAAATGCCACGCGTGCCGAATCACTCTTGAACAATTTGTTATGCGCGTTCTCCACGATTGAACGCAGCTACGGTAGCGCGTAATCTAGTCAACTTAAACTCTGTAAGTAACACTGTAACAAAAGACAATATAGAAACGGAGATAAGTGCAATATTTATCAAGGTATTACCACTAAACTCATAAATACCTGATAAACCACTAAATAGTAAAAGACTGGCAATTATCGATAAAATCGAATCATTCGTTTTCACTTTATACTCATCAGCAGATATATCTTTTATTATCGAAACCGGATTTGAAAGTCCGTCAAGCCTAACTGCAATTTTTCCTTTTTTAATTTTAACTTTTATGCCAGAGCTTCTTAATGAATTAGCTAAATCTTCCATGATTGATTATCTCCATTTCTGCAAGCGCATAACGCCGCATTAAGGTGTGAGCAACGCTAACACGAAACCTAGCCAGACCACCGTAAACACAAAACCCAACGATGGAATGAAAAATGCCATGCGTTGGGAATCACTCTTAAATGCTTTGTTAGGCAAATTTTATACATCTAGCTTAAAATGCGAGATATCATCACTATTAATGAATTTCATTATTTCTATTATTTTTGATAGTGCCATTATTGTGTTTTCATCACGTTCTAATCTTGAGTTCTTTAATAATAATCTAGATAGCGATTCAAGCATGGGTTTCCTAATTTCTAGCAAAGATATTCTTTCTATTTTTTCACCTTCGCCATCGAAACCATCAGGAATAATGGACTCATCTGAACTTACTTCATCAAGACATTCTATTTTAAGAATATCCCCCCATAACTCTTTGCCAACTGAAACAGAATCTACGTATTCAAAACCTTTATAAAAATCAAGTTCCATATTATTCTACCTCCGAGTCTGTATCAAAATCTGAAGCATCAACATTTTCGTAAAATTTAATCCCATTTTCTCTTAGAATTTTCTTTGCTCCTGGCTGGATATCATGACCAGAAACAACCATTTTAACTTTTTGTTTGACCGCTTTCCTTGCTGTCGTTGTTGTTACACCATCTCGGTGTACTTTTACTTCAATATAATCATCTTGTTCATTTGACATGAGAGGCTCACTATTTTTTGTTTAACTTTTCGTCCATCAATGATTCGAGCTTAGCATAATCTTTTCGGCTTACTCGAACATCTCCTCTTGGGTCATTTCCCTCTGTTGCTTTCACATCAAGGCCATGCTTTTTGCCAAAATTCTCAATAGCATCAACTAGATCTTCGTGCTTTATAGTAGATTCAGCAGCTTTACGAGCTGCACTCATTTTTTTAGTCATGCTTAACTCTCACTTACTCAAATTTAGGATTGTTTTCTCTGTCTTTCAAAGTCGGATTTTGAAGATTTAGCCTCTTCAAATTTTTGCACAAGATTTAGCCCTGTCACCTTGATCCCTGTTAATTGTTCAAGGAACAACTCCTGCAAAATGAGATAAACATCAAAGTTTGTTAATTCTTTTTCGTTCATCAGTTTATAAAGCAATTCATAATTTAGTGCATTTTTTATTTTCAGATCATCACACATCGGATAAATCCAATTTCTGAACTCCTCTACACTTACTCTATTTTCAATTTCAAACTTTAAAGAAAACCTTCTTTTTACTGCTGTGTCAATCATTGAAAACATATTTGTGGTGATTGAAATAATTGGGAGGTAATCGCACTCAACGTCAAGAAGGTAATCAATTTCTTTAATGAAAGTATTAACAAACCTTTTAACTCCAGATGACTCATTAGATATATATCTTGAACACAATACTGAATCGACGTCATCAAAATGGACAAATACTTTATAGTCTTGCAACGCAAGACTCTTTATATGTTCAAAGAAATCTCTTAACCGTTTAGAGGACATACCTAAGTCTTTATCAAGCATCAGCTCTAAACTTAATCTTACATACTTTAAATTGTCGTCTTTCAATGAATAAGCAACATTTTTTAATAATGTTGTTTTCCCTGTACCAGGAGAGCCATAAAGCATGATAGAAGGGGCAAATTTATATAGATCTTTTTTTTCACTCCATGAATTTGACCAAACTAGTTTACAAAAATTTGAAATTTTATTGTACTCCGAAGCTAAACCATAAAGTTTAGATACCTCATACCTATTAATATTACTTTCTGAATAAAAATCCATTGTCTAACGCCTATGTAAATCATTCCTATTTGCCTAACGCCGCGTTAAGGGGTGAACAACGCGATACCACCTAACTTAAACCATTGTGCCATAAACACAAAAGTTCAACTTTGAACCAAAACTGCCAAGCGTTGAGAATCCCTCTTGAACGCTTTGTTATGTTGCGAAGCTCGCTATTACGCACGTCAGAAACGCTGGTAAGCCAGAAACAAAAAGCTTGATGCAAAATATCGTGTTTGATGAAAAACGTTCGCCGTCGATTTCATCAGCCACCGAACCATCGACCATTGAACCTGCCACCCTTTCCGCTTTATCGCCACCAAAGCCACTTTCAGGAGGATACATAAAAAATAATGCCGCTATTCCCCAAAGAATCATCACGACAAAGAAAGCGTAGTCAGACCAAAAATTAAGACCAAAGAACCCGGTAGACTCCTCAAATGCGACTACAACGGCGGTTGTGATGAGATTGCTGACAACATAAAACTTCAATAAATTTAGCACTTTATTCCTCGCAATTCCCTAGCAACATAACGCCTTGTTAAGGGGTGAAGCACGCAACACCGATGCTACCGCATACTACCTTAATCACTTAAACCAACGCATAGTAAAAATGCCACGCGTGCCGAATCCCTCTTGAACAATTTGTTATACGCGTCCTATCGGTTGTACTTAACCTTATTCAAAATTTCTTTTAGTTCATGCGTTTTCTCAAGGTTTACATCATGAATATTGGCTAAAGCACAAACATAGTACAAGACGTCATATAACTCTTCTGCGATTGAACCTTTGAGTTCATCTAGCGTTGGTTGCCCACGTTTACCTTCGCGAATTGATTCCGATAATTCGCCAACTTCTTCGATTAGTTTCAAAAAATAGTGTTCAGATTGCTCTGGCGCATAATCGAATTCTTTTATATGACTTTGTAACTCAGATAACTTCATAACATCCTTTTTGTATTATTTTTCATAAAGCGTATAACGCTCTGTTAAGGTGTGAGCAACGCAATACCGAAGCCACTGCATACCACCTTAACCACAAAACGCAACGCATAGTACAAATGCCACGCGTTACGAATCACTCTTAAACAGTTTGTTATAAATCATTACCAGTGTTTTTGTACGAGTCTTTTGACGACTAGCATTAAAAAAGCGAGCACAATTAAGCAAACAAAGACAAATAAAAACCAGCTACCCCACACCACAAAGATATAACCCAAATCATATCTACAAGTGCTTAGAGCTAGAGACTTGGCAGTACAAAACTCTCCCATTGAGTTATGTTTGACTGCAACATACAGGGGAACGCAAGCAAGAATACCAGAAACAACAATAGACGCGACAAGCAGTTTTAAACGGCGCATTTGGCTGGGCTCCATGGCTGCTCTAGATATAACTTGGCTACACGTGCACCGTAATCGCTAACTACTTCGGCCCCCAAGAAATTATAGATCGTAGCTATTTTTCTTATTGTCGGATTTTCGATACGTGCCTGTATTCTAGATAATAGAATAATCCCGAACTCAATATTGTAGTAAGGACAACCTAGCGCTTCTTTAGTTACGCCAATGTCTTTCCAATATGAATAATGTAGATTCATAGGCAATATTGTTTTTCTCAAAGGATAAACTTTATCATACCAACCATGAGTGGTTTCCATATACATTATTGCTGCTACTAGACGCGGGTCTACACCATGCTTTTTTGACTGCTGAACTATTAAACCGCACCACTTGCCAACTTCACTGAAGCTATCTATTTCATACAATGGCTTTCTACCAACTGCGCTCTCGCTATCAGCGATAGTAAATATTGCAGGTGTGTCATCAATAATGCTTAACTTTCTATCCGCTGACTTATTCAGAACAGGTATGTCGTTCATGTCTTATCCCCTCCACCAAAATCAATATGATACAAATTACATAACAATAAAATCATATTTATATTCACTTTTCAGACACGAATCTCAATCTTGATTTATAACGCCCAATTAAGGTGTGAAGCACGCAATGACCAAGCCAACGCATAGCACTTCAACACCAAAAGCCACCGCATGCTAAAAATGCCACGCGTGCTGAATCACTCTTAAATTGTTTGTTATGTGCGAACAAGTCGCATTGGAACAAACCTTACGCCATCAACATTTTGCTCACCTTCTGTGGCAATAAAACCTTGAGACTCATAAAAGTTTAGCGCGTTAACAGACGCCCTCAATCTTACTTCACTGGACTCAGTAAGTGATAACAAATTGTCTAGCAACAGTTTGCCTAACCCTTTGTTTTGAAACTTAGTGTCAATGAAAAGATGAGTAATGTAATCATTTTCTCTCAACGCAGCAAAACCAATGACTTTGCTGTTTTCTATCAGCTTAAGGTTTTGAAACTTTGATTTATCAAATGTAGTTTCAACATCAGACCGCACTTTTGAAGAAAACATCGCCTGCCCTTCATTGCTGAAATGAGGGAGTATGTCTTTGTCGACAACGCGCTTAACCAAGTCAACCACTTGGAGAAAGTCAGATTCTTGAGTTTCTTCGATTCTCACGTTTATCTCCCTAGCACATAACGCCCAATTAAGGTGTGAGGCACGCAATACCAATGCCACCGCATACCACCTTAATCGCTTAAACCAACGCATGGTGAAAATGCCACGCGTGCCGAATCACTCTTAAATTGTTTGTTATGCTTGTGGTTCTGAAACCACGACACGGTCATTTGCCCTTATGTACATCAAATGCTTGTCGTAAAAGCTGTTTCTCGTACAACCATGTTGCAACGCTTTTTTGTAGATTGAAGCCACAAATATGTCGGCTACGCTGAAGTCCTTGCCTACTGCAAACCCTGACTCTCGACAGATCGACGCACTTAACTTTTCTAGGCACCGCATAATCCAAACTCCACGAAGTTCACGCTTTGACGTCTCATCTAGCTCTGGGCGCATGAACCTTAATACAGTCCTGTTTTGGGGAGAGTGAATACTAGAGTTTACGTATTCACAAACTCTGCGGATGTGTGTTTTTTCATTAAGGCTTTTGCCAAACAAGCCTGGATAAGGAAAACGTTCTTCCAAATACTCAACAATTGCCATTGATTCAGAAAATATCGAACCATCGACGCGAAGAGATGGGACATAGCCAAACGGATTTATATCTAGGTATGTCGTCGCTAGTTCGTCAGAGCTAATCTCAATACTTTTGTAATCTATCCCCTTAAAATTGAGGACCCACTCCACCCTTTCAGCGCTATTCGATCCCTTTGCGCTATACAGCGATACTTCCATATACCCTCCCGAAAAGCATAACGCCGCATTAAGGTGTGAGCGACGCTTGGCTATACTTGAGCGAAGCGAAAACGCCAAGCGTTGCGAATCACTCTTAAATGCTTTGTTATGTGCGTACTAAATATTTACGTACAATCTCAGCATGTCTTTGTGTTGAATACCATTTTCATAGATTGGCTCGGGGTAGTTTAGCAAAAAATGGTCTTTGATGATTGAGTCTACTCGAAAACCTAAACGCTGATAATACGTCAGTTGATAGCCAAATGTACCCGTACCAAGCTCAACACGATTGATTCCCTTGCTTGGTAGCTGAGATAGAACAAACTTTAGTAACTTAGAACCAATACCCTGACCTTGCAGCTCTGGAGATACCGATACATTAAATATCTCAGCAAGTCTGTTGGTCTGCGCTTTAACTATACAAGCAGCAAAGACTCGTCTGTTGTCTAATGCAGCAAAACACCATGAATCAGGTAAATATGAAGCGATACTAGCTTCAGAAGGATCGGCTTCGAGCAATAAATCTAGTGGAATTTCGCTACTTTTGACTTCGATATATTGCATATTTCCTCCGGGCACATAACGCCCAATTAAGGGGTGAGTAACGCAATACCAATGCCGCTGCAAACCACCTTAATCACAAAAATCAACGCATAGTAAAAATGCCACGCGTTACGAATCCCTCTTGAATTGTTTGTTAGCTGACAATTTCACCGAGTGCTTCTATCCATTGCTCTGGCTTCGCTACAATAAACTCGTAACACGTATTGTTGGCTAATTTTATACGAAATGCATCCGTAGTAATTGGAATTACACCACCACCTTCGCCCAAGCACTTAGCTACGGCAGTAATGTCTTGGCGCTTTAATTGATATGGACCAAAACCCAACTTTTCGTTGTACGGAATAAAAATTAAATCCGACTCCGTTAGTTCTAATTTCCCATCTGCTTTAGTCGCACCGACTTGAATTGTAGTTGTTGAAGACTTAATTACTTTATCAGACATAATGCACCCTCTTCCTTGATTTACTTTTGTCTGCTAACGCCCTGTTAAGGGGTGAAGCACGCAATACCTATGCTGCCGCATGCCGCCTTAACCACTAAAATCAACGCATACCAGAAATGCCACGCGTGCTGAATCCCTCTTGAACAGTTTGTTATGAGCGTACTTACGTTGCCCACTTACCAGACAAAAAGTTTGAAACAAACGAGGATAAGCGCAACTGTGATAAGGCCAACCCAACCGATTGTTCGTGTCATTGTTTCCGGTGATTGTGTATTGAAATGAGGAAATAAAATGGCCCCAAAAGAGAACAGTGGCACAAAACCGTATAATTGCCCCATTTGTGATGACGTGCCCAAAGGGAAAGGCGGAACAAACAAATACAAAATCGTATACGCAATATACGCAAGCATGGCAATACCGGCTTCCTTTACCGACGTATCACTTTCTCCATACCAAAAGTAGAAACCCACAATTACACAAAAAACAGCCACACTGATCAACAGAACTATTCTCCTATTTACCCTTTAGCTCATAACGCCCTGTTAAGGGGTGAGCAACGCAATACTGAAGCTGCCGCATACCACCTTAATCACTGAAACCAACGCATAGTAAAAATGCCACGCGTTGCGAATCCCTCTTGAACAGTTTGTTAGGTGTTGTCCTCACGTTAGTAACACAAATTGTTTTAGCCAAAAACAAAAACACCGCTAAGAATTTCAACTGCCATTTTATTTCATTAAACCAAATAAAATCAAAGCTTTAAAAACAACCAACGTAGAGTCATTGTTACATATTCTTAAGTATTTAAGTAAATACTTAAGAATATGTAACTTTTAACAACTTCAATAAATCACCTCTTTCCAATTCATTCCGAAAAAACCTAACGCCTTGTTAAGGGGTGAGCAACGCAATACTGAAGCCGCTGCATACCGCCGTAATCACTAAAACCAACGCATAGTAAAAATGCCACGCGTTGCGAATCCCTCTTGAACAATTTGTTAGCTTAAATTATGTAGCACCAAGCCACACCACCCCAAAACATAATATTCAAAGTCCAGACCATCACACTTTGGATAGGGAGCATATGAAAAACTAACTGTGGACATGCCCTAAGCTCTCTCAGCGAGAACAACATTTGAGGCTGGAAGTCCCAACTGGTAGCTAAACGCAGACCTCTTTTAAAGCGAGGATGATTCACCAAATATTCGGCGTAAGATGAATAAATTGTCCACAATCCGAAAAGACCAAACAGCTCAATTATCGAGATAACTTCCAAACTAAATGGCAATAATGAAGGTCCACCAATGAGTAAAATACCTGCAAATATCCATTTTTTACTTCTCATTACACATCCTTGTTAATGATTTAAGCTAACGCCTTGTTAAGGTGTGAGGCACGCAACACCAAAGCTTCCGCATACCACCTTAATCACCAAAGCCAACGCATAGTAAAAATGCCACGCGTGCCGAATCACTCTTGAACAATTTGTTAGCTTAAATTATGTAGCACCAAGCCAGACCACCCCAAAACAGAATATTCAAAGTCCAAACTATTACACTCTGAACTGGAAGCATATGAAAAACTAACTGGGGACATTCCTTAAGTTCACTCGGAGAGAACAGCATTTGCGGCTGAAAATCCCAACTAGTAGCTAAACGCAGACCTCTTTTGAATCTAGGATGATTCACCAAGTATTCAGCGTAGGATGAATAAATTGTCCATAATCCAAAACAGCCTAGTAACTCAATTAGGGATATCACTTCCAAACTAAATGGCAATAGTGAAGGTCCACCAATGAGCAAAATAGCTGCAAATATCCATTTTCTATTTCTCATCACACATCCTTGTTAATGATTTGAGCTAACGCCGCGTTAAGTGGTGAGCAACGCAGACCCCCACACCTAAAGCATTGTGCCGTAATCACTAAATTCAAAGCAAACCGAAAATGCCAAGCGTTGTGAATCCGTCTTGAACGCTTTGTTATGTTCGTGGCTATTTGAGGCTACTTACGCTTTAAAGCTACGTCTGATAGATGGGACAGACTTCCTCAACTTAGATGCTTCAACACTTCAATTTGAATACTTCGCAACAAGCTTTGAGTATGTTCTGACTGCAAATTGAGTTCGCACCAGCCGTCAGTTCCCATGTATTCGGCAGAAATATATCTGATGCTTTCAAGACCAATTTCATCGTTGATGACCCCAGATAGCCTGAAAATACCTGACGTTGTATGGATTCTGTTAATTTTGAAATTTTCCATAAACCTCCGAGAACATAACGCCCTGTTAAGGTGTGAGCAACGCAATACCAAAGCTCCTGCATACCACCTTAAACACTAAAATCAACGCATAGTAAAAATGCCACGCGTTGCGAATCACTCTTAAACAGTTTGTTATGAATCAGTAGCTGAAATTTATTGGAGGTGGTGCTACATATTGCTTGTCTTTAAAAGTGCAATCGCAGGTTTTACATACCCAGTAATTAGAACCACCTCCCTGTAGACGAATTAACTTTTCCGTTGAGTCGTAGCATTGAGCACAAAATGGACCATCGTTTTCACCATTTTCAGTAACCCAGTAATAAGGCTTCTCCCAAACAACAGATTTTCGCTTAGCTAGCGTTGATTCCAATTGCTTTATTTCTTGGTCTTTTTCCGCCAATTCTGTTTGAAGATCCGCTAACTCCATTTTTGCGTCTGCCAATGCACTGATAAGTTCTGCAAACTGCATCTTGATCTCAGCTTGCTCAAGGGTAGAGCCACTATCCTTGATTACTTTAGCTAACTCTGTTGCCGTTTTAATACTACCAAGTAAAGCACTAATTGTTGCGATATCTGCCATATACTATACTCTCCTGATTCATAACGCCCTGTTAAGGTGTGAGCAACGCAATACCGATGCCGCCGCATACCACCTTAAACACTAAAACCAACGCATAGTAAAAATGCCACGCGTTGTGAATCACTCTTAAACAGTTTGTTAGCTGTTTTTTTCGACGACTTTTTCTGTATGCTTCATAACCTTAGCTGCAACACTGAATAGGTCATGCGCCGTAATTTCATATTTTTCGGCTATTTCAAAAATATTTGAAGCATCCCCTTCTCGACCAGAACCAGGATCTGGGTAGCGACCTGCCCAATATACAAAATGAGTTAGAGCCCTTAATACAGCTTTGTCCTTCTTTGATAGTGCGGGCACAAAATTTGCCAGCTCATGCAATCTATGGTGTCGAGTAGTTTTTTCTATTTTAAGATAGCCATCCACACCATGTTCAATAACCATCATAGCCTTCAGTGCAACTTCCAAACTGTAGCCAACAAGCATTAAACCAACGGCACAAAATTGACTATCACATACCCCTTTAAAATTTAGCGGCATTGTTTCAAACTTAGGTTCAGATTTAAATATTGCTAAAGCTGCTTGTGTTAAGGCTTCAGCTTGAGCCAACCACAAAACAGGACTTTTAAGATCTTCCATTTTCGGTTCAGCATAAGGGTCAAAATCACAACCAGTAGCCATCGCTTGCAACATATTCCACTTTAAATAACCTTGAGCACTGTAGCTAAACGGATCACTTTCAAATTTCCGCCTATTTGGTTGTAAAAAATCCATATTTCCCTCTTAACTTCTGAGAACAGCTAACGCCCTGTTAAGGGGTGAGCAACGCAATACAAAAGCCGCCGCATACCACCTTAATCACTAAAAACAACGCATAGTGAAAATGCCACGCGTTGCGAATCCCTCTTGAACAGATTGTTAGCTGTGTATTACAACACTAGCATTAAAATCAAAGGTCCCAAAACTGCAACAACCATCATCAAAAACCAGAGATAAATCATCAATGATAGGTAGAGCGAAAATATCCCTTTTACAGCATTTTCCAACTCGATACCTTTATTGTTCTGTAAAAAGTACGCTAACTCTGCCCTAGGAATGGAGCCTGCAACTTTTCGAAACTTAAGCTTCAAAAGCATAAGACCCATTGAGGTAGGTACACTAAGCGCCAACAGATACAACATGTAAGACATGAAGGTGTTTTCGGGAGATTTATTACCTGAAACTATAGCCGCAATAATGATGACTAAGAGTAGAGAGGAAAAACCTTTAAATGATGAAAAGACTGAGTCTCGCGTTTTAACATATAGCCAAAATAACGGCTTATCGATTATTTTCATTTATTTCTCAAACAGCTAACGCCCTGTTAAGGTGTGAGCAACGCAGTGTCGAAGTTTCCGCATACCACCTAAAACACTAAACGCTACGCATAGCAAAAATGCCAAGCGTTGCGAATCACCCTTAAACAGATTGTTATGAAGCGGACTCCACCAACTTTCCACATCTGAGCATGAGTATGACCTTAAGGAGTAAGGCCGCCAAGAAGCCGTATAATTGATACAGTCCAAACAATACTTGTAAGGCAGCAACTACGACAAGAGGTATGTCTTTCACACTACCTTCAATTGAAACTGAATAGATGACTAATGCTAACAAGCAGCTAGCCAACAAGTTAAAAGCAGATTCCAATGAACTAAATAAATCAATAGAGACTAATTTTCGAACGCACTTTTCATCATCGCTATCAAAGTACTTTCTTGCGCTTAATATCAAGCCAAAAGGAATGTTCTCATTCCCAAAACGGCTGACCCTTAACATAGCTCTTATAAGTGGACGTCTTACCTTTACGCCATAAGTGAGCCTAAAGTATTCGACTTCTATTTCATCTCTGAAGTGCTTCTTTAGATCTTCAGAAACTTCATCTGACTTACTAGCTTCAAGAAGGATGTTTAGTTTCCGCTTTCTATGTTCATCACGAAAGGTCACTATGTTTCTGGTATTTACCAAGAAGAAGACTAAGACCATTGCTACTGCATAGCCAAAGTTCCCACTTTCAATATGTGCGATTAATTCTTGCAAACCAAACCTCACCTATACACTAAGCCTAGCTTCATAACGCCGCATTAAGGTGTGAGCGGCGCTTGGCTATACTTGAGCGAAGCGAAACTGCCAAGCGTTGCGAATCACTCTTAAATGCTTTGTTAGGGCACAGTTCTCAAAGATGGCCATCTTACTAGCCAGCTCTTTGAATTTACACGACTTTCAAACGTTTCTCGTGACCTTTTAGGATTATGTGTGACACAGTAACCAAATAAGGATTCGTACCCAAAAGCTGCAATACATTCATAACTACCAGGTGCGACTTGCCGAATGGCAACAGCTGTCTCTTGTTCTGGCCAATAGCTCATAGCATCAAGGGAGCTTGTGTAAGGTAAATCACCGTTCCGAGTATGCATGAGTGCTTGGTTACGAACTTGCCAGTTAATTTCTGGCATTAGCTGATTGAGCTGAGATTCATACTGTAAGTATGCTTCAGGATCGTTCTCGTCAGGAGCAAAGTAAATAACATCCGCATCGTTCAATGGTGTCGCTACATCAAAACCATGCAGTGCATCCCAAACAAGATTACGAACGAAACCAGCTGCAATATAGCATTGAGGCAAGCCCAATTTAGACACGTACTCTAAGGCTTTGACTCTAACTGGATCTTGTTTGATTAATTCTACGATTTTGTCCATTTCCGCCCTGTGCCCTAACGCCGCGTTAAGGGGCAGCAACGCGCTACCACCAAACTTCAATTTACCACCATAAAAACACATACCAAAACTTGAGCCAAATTCGCCATGCGTTGACTGTCCCTCTTGAACGCTTTGTTATGTTAACCCTGTAGCCACTTGATTGCGGAGTCATATTCATTAAATGATTGCATTTCCCCTGATATAAACCAGCCACCAACTTTCGACGCTAACTCTTGCCAGTTTTTATCACCGTAAATTGCTACTTTTTCGAATTTAGGGCCGATTTTCAAACCCAGCTGAAAATCATCCCAAGCTGCACGAAGCTCCCAACCTGAAAACTCTGAAATATCTACAAGCACTTTGACATGCTGACCCTTAACTCCTGCTAAAGCTGATTCTAATACGGGCGTTATTGCTTGATAATCTTCGTGAGTGAGCTTCCCTACTGCCTTAAAGACAAGGAAGAATTCTGAGCCAAACCGCTCTAGCCCTACTGATATACCGTGGCGTTCACTACTCATAACAGAAACCTCTTAATTACGTATGTTTATAAAGAGTAAGAGAACTCAACAAACTAATACGAGAGCTAGGCATCAATATTGGGACTCTGTTCGCTTGGGTAACATAACGCCGCATTAAGGTGTGAGCGGCGCTTGGCTATACTTGAGCGAAGCGAAACTGCCAAGCGTTGCGAATCACTCTTAAATGCTTTGTTAGGCGAATACTCAAGTGAGCTCCATACTTGTTGTTCTTTTGAGCAAAGCTAATATATCAGGACGAACTTTAGAGAGTATATTGTCCGCCATTTCTTGAATGAACGTTGCAACCCAGTATTGGCTTCCTTCTGGTGGTGACATACTCGCCTCCATATAGTCTATATAATCCGAAGACATCATGTAATGTTCGTTAATCATGAACAAATACGCCACGTTCAGAATAAACACATCGCGAATATCATTACTAAGTTGCTCCAAGTGAAGGATTCGCTCTTTCATATGAATTTTGCCTTCATTGAGCATTAACAAAGCGAAGTAATTATAATGCATATTATCATTGCAACGATCTCTCACACCATCGTAGCGATCATCAGAGTCAAAAAGACGATTTAATTCAGTTAATTGAGCTGACTTATTAAGGTAGGCAGACATTTTCTTCATTCTTGGCAGCGGTTTTCGACCATGAAGCCAGTCATTTATTTCTTCAATAAAGAAGCCCGTTTGTCCCGCATGATCATTAATATATAGGTTTGTATATGCATTGATCATAACGGAATCATAATACTTCCTTAGCAAAGCATATGCATCATTCAACTTACCATCTTTCAGTACCAAATGAATGGACTCTATAGTCCCTTTCATCGACATGAAAACATAGGTATCCATGTTCATTATCGCAGTAGTTCCGGTAGTTGAAAAACTCATAACTGAATCCGACAAGTATTCATAGAACTGCGCATAATAAGCCAGCTCACTAAACACTTTATGGGAGATATATCGATCATCTGTTGATTGCAAAATGTAATACCTTTTCCGTTTCGCCTAACGCCCTGTTAAGGGGTGAACAACGCAATACCGATGCCGCCGCATACCACCTTAATCACTAAACCAACGCATAGTGAAAATGCCACGCGTTGTGAATCCCTCTTGAACAGTTTGTTATATGCGTACTGGCACCCATCACCACACATACAACTTAAAGTAAACCAAGAAAGATGCTATGAAAATAAGCCCACACCAAGCAAAAAATACGAAGGCTTTCGCCTCAGTTTCTGCTTCTTCCATATCGGGAAGTAAAGCCATGAAATAGCATCCGATTGGAACTAATTCGTACATTTTACCTGCATATTGGTTATTCATGCCTAAGAAAGGTGGTACATACAAATACAGAGCTGAATAGCTGACAAAAAAGATAGTAACTAAAATTCTATTCCAACCTATCTCTTCGCCTTCTTGGTACAGCTTAAATAACAGGTAGATAGCACCCAATATTGCTAGTATCAAAAACATCCTGTTCAGAAATCCCTAAAGCATATAACGCCGCGTTAAGTAGTGAGCAACGCAGCCACGAAACTTAACCAGACCACCGTAAACACTAAACCCAACGATGAAATGAAAAATGCCATGCGTTGGGAATCTGTCTTAAACGCTTTGTTATAGCGATTTAGCCACAACACTTCTTGTTCTTTTTTCCTGAACCACAGTAACACTGATCGTTTCTTCCAGTGTACTTTTTAGCGAGAGACAAGATAGCAGGATAAAGTAGCGATGCTCTCATTTGGAACTGATTCAGATCAGATTGAGCAACAATACCTTGATTATCCATACGTAATTTGTCTTGCTCAACTTCTATAGCAATGTACTCAGATAATGATTGGTCACTTATCAACGGCACAAATTTTGTCGGAAGAAAGTTATGCTTAACGAGAGTTTCGACCGAACTGTCAGGAGCAAACTTCAATAGCCCCGTCCTATATTCATTCGGTGTTACGCAGACTAATGAATTGTCAGGCATTTTGACGACAGCATGAGCTGTCATTTTGATTGAAATATTCCCTAAACACGAAAAAATCCAGCCAAATTGCACACTACCGCCATATTTTTCAATGTAAGCAGTGACATTGTTTAGACAATTAAGAGGCTTGGCACTCGGTTCGGGTTGAACAGGAATCTTCTTTAAATCTTCGACACCTAGTTTCTCTAGCAAATTATTATTTAATTCTGATAAATCAAAATACTGCAATTCTGTACTCCTAACTCAACAATCGCTATAACGCCGCGTTAAGGGGTGAACAACGCAAGCCACCAAACCTAAATTATTGTGCCATAAACACAAAAGCTAAACTTTGAACCAAAACTGCCATGCGTTGAGAATCCCTCTTGAACGCTTTGTTATGTGCGTACTAAAGTTGTGCGTACAATCTCAGCATGTCTTTGTGTTGAATACCATTTTCATAGATTGGCTCTGGATAATTCAGCAAAAAGTGATCTTTGACGATTGAGTCAACCCGAAAGCCAAGACGCTGATAATAAGTCAGTTGATAGCCAAAGGTGCCTGTACCCAGTTCAACACGAGAGATTCCCTTATTTGATAACTGAGACAGAACTGACTTAAGCAATTCAGAACCAACACCTTGACCTTGTAACTTTGGATATACAGAGACATTGAATATCTCAGCCAGCCTATTGGTTTGTGGCTTCACTATGCAAGCAGCTAAAACACGCCCATTATCTAGTGCAGCAAAGCACCATGAATCGGATAAATATGAAGAAATACTCGCTTCAGAAGGATCAGCTTCAAGCAGCAAATCTAGCGGAATCTGGCTACTTTTGACTTCGATATATTGCATTTTTCCTCCAAGCACATAACGCCGCATTAAGGTGTGAGCGGCGCTTGGCTATACTTGAGCGAAGCGAAACTGCCAAGCGTTGCGAATCACTCTTGAATGCTTTGTTATGTGCGTGCTAAACGGTAGCGCCTTACCGTACCCTCACTCTCATCTGTGTAGTTACCGAGGTATTCACCACCACAGTTTTCGATGACCTTTTGAGATGCGGGATTGTCAATTGAGCAAGTAACAATAACTGAATCAGTGACAACATGGTCTCGCACCCAAGCAAGCAGAAATGAGGCTACACCCTTACCACGAGCTGACGGTCTAGTTTCGTAGCCAATATGACCAATGACATTCTCTACGTTGGCATTAGTACCTTTGCGAACTCGGATTGCACCTAAAATTTCGGAGTTCGATACACAGTAGTAAGTTGTGCTAGGTAAATATCCCTTTGGCAACTCGGAGATTGCCTTTGAACGTTCGACCAAACCTGACAAATAAGCTATCGGATCTTGCTCCACACCCGAATATTTTGGAATACCCGATTCTAGGCATTCTTTCGCATAACTCGCTAATATTGGGGCCAAATCAGGGTTGGCCTCTATCACTTCCATGTCAATTTTCCTCATAAGCACATAACGCCCAATTAAGGTGTGAAGCACACTACCACTACACTTAATTTGACCACAATAAACACTGAACTAAACCCAAGCCAAAAATGCCAAGCGTGCTGAATCACTCTTAAATTGTTTGTTATGTTTTGGAGCCAAATACATCGTATGCCGTTATTGCGGCAGCACCGACAGCTACTACTACCGCAAATATTGCAGCTATGAGCGTGTGTTTATAGCGTTGGTGTTCAGCTTTTAGATTGGCTACGGCTGATGCCAAAACAGGAAATTGTATACAGTGAAGCTGTTTATCGACTTCAAACTCAAACAACTTAACCTCAACGCCTTTGGATTGCTGATATTTATATACATTCGCTAAGTGGTAGTACAATCGACCAAATACCAATTCTGGGTCAGCACTCAACTTCCCAGCAATGAGCCTACAGTCTATAGGCACATATACTTTTCCAGCCCTAATTGTTTCATCTGAATCATACAATGCGAACTCTGCTCTATAGTGGTTATAAATACATTCAAGCAACTCTAAATCAGTCGGATTTTTATACACTTACAACTTCCCTCAAAAAACATAACGCCGCATTAAGGTGTGAGCAGCGCTTGGCTATACTTGAGCGAAGCGAGACTGCCAAGCGTTGCGAATCACTCTTAAATGCTTTGTTAGGGCACTGTTCTCAAAGATGACCACCTTACTAGCCAGCCCTTTGAATTTACACGATTTTCAAACGTTTCTCGTGATCTTTTAGGGTTATGTGTGACACAGTAACCAAATAAGGATTCATACCCAAAAGCTGCAATACATTCATAGCTATCAGGTGCGACTTGTCGAATGGCAACAGCTGTCTCTTGTTCTGGCCAATAGCTCATAGCATCAAGGGAGCTTGTGTAGGGTAAATCGCCATTCCGAGTATGCATTAGTGCTTGGTTACGAACTTGCCAGTTAACTTCTGGCATTAGCTGCTTGAGCTGAGATTCATGGTGTAAATATGCATTAGGGTCGTTCTCGTCTGGAGCAAAGTAAATAACATCCGCATCGTTCAATGGTGTTGCTACATCAAAGCCATGCAGTGCATCCCAAACAAGATTACGAACGAAACCAGCTGCAATGTAACACTGAGGCAAGCCCAATTTAGAGACGCACTCTAAAGCTTTAACTCTAACTGGATCTTGCTTGATTAATTCTACGATTATATCCATTTTCGCCCTGTGCCCTAACGCCCTGTTAAGGTGTGAGCAACGCAATACCGATGCCGCCGCATACCACCTTAAACACTAAACGCAGCGCATAGTGAAAATGCCACGCGTTGCGAATCACTCTTAAACAGTTTGTTAGTTCTTTGACCCACTGAGTGCCTGAGGTTTATAGCCTAGTGAATCCAAATCAACACCTTGCTCTAAAAGGAGTTTTTCAAACAATGGTAATAGTGGTCCAAGGTTTTCATTTAACGTGTCACGAACCGTATCAACAACTACTTGGGTACCACGCTCGATTTCTATATTGATAAAGTCACCACTGGCTTTTGATTCGAAAACCGTCATTCTACGAGTCTCAGGAATAAGCCAAACTTCAAACCAACCTTCATGCTTATTTACGTCAGCTACAGTCAAGCTCGCTCCATTTAGAGCTATATAACCTTTAGGGAAAACGTATCTTTTCCAAGCATCAGGGAGTGCTAAGCGAACACAATAGTTATCCTCAATTTGTTTTACGTCGACGATAGCTACATTAAAGTCCACATGACCAGATAGCGGGTGACCGCCAATTTCTGCCCCATCTTTTGCGGCTCTCTCTGCGTTAACTAATTGGGATGAGCAATACTTACTCAGAGTTGTGATCAAGAGGCTTTGCAGCATTACGTCGAACTTAACACGAACATCTGACTGTATTTCAGTGACTGTCAGACACACACCGTCAATAGCAATGCTTGCCCCAATTTCTAGATCAGTACAAAACCCATTAGGGAAGTCGATAACAAAAGTTCTAATCCCTCTTTGATCTGTCACATCAACAATTTCGGCTACCGCCTGAACTATGCCTGTAAACATATTTACCCCACTGATAGTTAAAACAACTTTGAGAACTAACGCCCTGTTAAGTAGTGAGGCATGCAATACAAAGGCTTCTGCACTACTCCGTAAACACTAAAATCACCGCAAACCAAAAATGCCACGCATGCCGAATCTGCTTAAACAGTTTGTTAGGGGCTGACTCAATACTCCCCAGAAACAATTAATTGACCACCGGACTCTATAACAACAAAAGCTACAGACTTTCGATTTTTTCTAAATCCGACAGAACAAATAGCCATTCGACCTGAACCACATGTGACTTCTGGGTACTTTTTGTTTATGGAAACTTCACCTTCTCGTTTTGGCACTAGCTCCCATCCTACAGTCACAAACTCTCTTTTAACGAATTCGTAATTTTTCCCTTCGTACTGCGAAAAATCTAACTCATCTGCGTATACAACTGTGTTAGCACTGAAGATGGAGGCTAGAAATATAAATATAAATTTCAAATAATAATCCTTAAAGTTATCGATTGCCCCTAACGCCCTGTTAAGGTGTGAGCAACGCAATACCGAAGCCGCCGCATACCACCTTAAACACTAAACGCAACGTATAGTAAAAATGCCACGCGTTGCGAATCACTCTTAAACAGTTTGTTATGAGTATGACTCAAATGGTGTGAGGTCTATACCCTCGATCTCGCAAACCGCTTTAATCGTTGGGTTCAAACAAAGACGCTTTAAATACGCTGCTAGGTGTTTGAAATTAAGTGGTGACTTTTCAATTGGTAACGACCATTCTGCAAGCATAAACAAGAAGTAGTCACATGCGGTTAAGGTGTCACCCAACAAGTATTCATGATGCTCTAACTGGTCGTTGATGATTGACAGTGCATCAGCAATTCTTTCGTCCTGCGCCGCTATTACATTTGGAATGGTAGCTTCATCGTTAGTGTGGCGATGAGGGTAATAGCGAACCATAAGTTCAGCTTGCAGCGTATTATTGAGAAACGCGAGCCATTGATAAAACAAAGGACGAGTCGGCTCACCTAACGATGGCATTAAATCGGATTCAGGGTGCAATTCGCAGATGTACATACAGATAGCTGGACTTTCGAAAATGGGCTGATCATTAACAACTAAGGTCGGTATGCGCCCTGCTGGGTTGAGCCTAAGATAATCCGCTGATTTTTGAGAGTTCGATTTTTTATCAACTAACAATAGCTCATAGTCTGCTTTTAAATGGTGAAGCAAAAAATGAGGAGCTAGACTCGCATTGTTTGGATAGTAATAAAGCTTGAACAAAATTGACTCCTTGTCTCTAAAATTGCGGATACTCATAACGCCCTGTTAAGGTGTGAGCAACGCAATACCGATGCTTCCGCACACCGCCTTATACACTAAATGCAACGCATGGCAAAAATGCCGAGCGTTGCGAATCACTCTTAAACAGTTTGTTATGTGCTGTAATCTATCACCAAGGCTCAGGCAACTCTTCACGAGATAATTCAATTTTAACTTTATCATCCCGAAATATAATATCGACCTGAGTCCAGTGCTCTTCTTTACTTTTCATTAGCGCATGTACATCATCCAACAAAAAGGCTACTTTAGAATTTGATACTGAAGCATCCTTGCGGACAACTTCACCAACTACCATTTCAAGTTCATATTCTTTCATACCATATTTTTCATATCTCTTTTCGGTATATACGAATGAACTAGCATTGAACCCCTGATTAAGTAAATCTATTCGTATCAGCTCAACAATACTTTGAAAGCACTCTATATAATTACTAACCAAATCAGCCTTCCTTTTATGGCACATAACGCCGCATTAAGGTGTGAACAACGCTCCCACGAAACTTAACCTTACCACCGTAAACATTAAGCTCAACGATGGAATGAAAAATGCCAAGCGTTGAGAGTCACTCTTAAATGCTTTGTTATACAAATGGTTGCTTCAAATGCACAACGTACGCATACCTTTGACCATCATTTTTCTTAATACTTTGGCAAAACTTCACTTCTAAGCTTTCGCTTAGACCTTTTTCAATTATATCAAGTGCGTTTACCGGACTAACTAGAAGTGAGTGGTATTCTTCCCCTACCTTCACAGTATACTCAGGGTACTTTGCAGTGTATTCAGGCTCGATATCAGCAATAATGAGGGAGCCATTAGGCTTAAGCAAGTTTGCAGCTTTCTTTATATCGAATTGGTATGGAAGAGATGTCAAAACAAAAGAAACAACGATAGCATCAAATTTGTAATCGCAAGTATTTAAGAAATCGTTTAAATCAGACATTTTTGTAGTAAATTGAAAATCTGCCATTTCTACATTTTTTTCAAACGCAGTTTTCATTTCGGTTGATGCGTCAACATAATTCCATGTAACGTTACTACGATTAAAAAAGTGCGCCGCAACATTAATTCCAGTACCACCACCTAGATCTAAAACTGACGCAGAGTCCAAATCATCAATAGCTTTTTTCAAATGCTTTACTGTGCTGATGTGAGATTCTTTTAAAAACTGAGTGTTACGCTCATCATAATTTTTAGCGATTCTCCCATAAAAACGAGGAGCTTCTTCACGACTATAAGTCGTGCTTTTTCTCTTTTCACAACGTATTGCGGTGAAAAATGTGATTGCACTACCTGTAGTGACGATTAACGGCTCATAAGTAAATTCAGACACAGCCCATGCGATAGAAATGAAAAATGCCAAGGCTGCTAATATTTGTATTAAAACTTTCAAATTGTTCTCACTAGATAAATTTGTATAACGCCCTGTTAAGGGGTGAGCAACGCAATACCAAAGCCGCCGCATACCACCTTAAACACTAAAACCAACGCATAGTGAAAATGCCACGCGTTGCGAATCCCTCTTGAACAGTTTGTTAGAGCGCAACTCACAGTTAACCATCAAACCTAACATTTAATTCATCGATAACTGTATTATCTTGAATGAGTTGAACTTGAATTTTGCTCACATCAGGTAAGTTTTGAAATGGTCCCGAAGGGTCATATGACTTGTAATATAGACGAACTCGGCTACCATCAGATTCAACTTTCTGAACGTCCATTCTCATATAATTGAATTCACCACTAACTTGCCAATCTAGTTCCTTGAATGTGTTAACAAGAGTATCTGTATCTAAGTCTAACTCTGCTTTTCGAACTAAAGACTTAACGAACTCATATGTTTCTGTAGCTTCCATTTCTTACTTTCTCCTGCGCTCTAACGCCGCGTTAAGTGGTGAGCAACGCATACCACTGCGCTTAAAGTATTGTGCCTTAATCACTGAAGCTGATTCAAACCTAAAATGCCGAGCGTTGGGAATCCGTCTTAAACGCTTTGTTATGCGCCAGTTAAAGTTAACCAATTGTCCCTATATTTTTCTAACTCTGGTTTTATTGTCGACACCCCACTCTGCTTAAAAGAACAGCTAAACTTCACTGAATTTCCTTTTAGAGCAAGAGCCTCTTCACGAGACATGATGAATAAATGCTCAGTATTATTATCCATTATTACTAACACTAAAAAATCATACCTTTTCTCAACACCTGATATTGAGTTATTAGTATTTTGGTTATGCAGATCTGTAGTTTTCACTTGAATTCTAAGAACTCTTGAGCTTTCAAGCACAACTGTAATGTCGTAATCTTCTTGGTTCGATTTGATAGCTAGATAAGCTTCAATATCTAACTTTAAAAGTTGAGAAAGCACTAAGTGCTCTCCATATTTTCCAATAAATTTCATGAGTTCCTTATTGGCGCATAACGCCGCGTTAAGGGGTGAGCAACGCAGACCACCTAACCTAAACCATTGTGCCGTAATCACTCAAGCTGAATCAAACCCAAAATGCCGAGCGTTGGGAATCCCTCTTGAACGCTTTGTTATGTGAATTTTTTCACGCGCCCAAGAGAGGCAAATTTTTACGATGTTGATAGGTTAAAGCTAACTCTAAACAGGACTTGATTGCTATTTCTGGTAACGCTTTCGATAAGGACAGAACTATTGCTCTGTTTCCCTGAAACTCCAGTTCTTCACCATACAACTCTCGAAATGTATCGACTAACTTAGTTTGGCAATTAAAGAAAAGGTAATAATTGTTAGGAGATTTCAGCTTCCAGTCCATTCTTAGCGGGCTGCCTGTTTTTACACTATAGCTAGGTTCACCCCACTTTAGAGTTTCATCGACTTCACCCAGCTCCAAATCAGATGCGATTTGAAAGACTAGATTTCGTAGCTCCTCTAGCCTAATACGAGCATTTTCCGGATATTCATCGAAGCGTTTTTTGACTACCTTGTCCACTGGAATCTCCTATTCACATAACGCCTTGCTAAGGTGTGAGTAACGCAATACAAAAGCTACCGCACAGCGCCTTAATCACCATAAACCACCGCAAAGTAAAAATGCCACGCGTTACGAATCACTCTTAAGCAATTTGTTAGTACATGCGCTACTTCTATTTATGCGCTCCAAGATATTGAAAACTGGCATGATATGAAAGGCTTTGAACACTGAAGTGAGACGGGCAGCTACAAAACTTAAACTCGATTAAGAGACGAGAGTTGGCTAGAAGAAAAACGCACTGAGCTCCCCTACTTTTACTGACTTCAAATGAGAAAAGGATTCGTTCCTCGCACTTCGACGGCAACACTAACGAAAGACAATTCTGACTTAGTAAAAACCACGAAAGAGAAGAAGCGCCCCGGAAATAGGCTAAGAGTTAGAGACCGTAAACGGTGAAATCAAAGCAAACACTCCGCATATAGTGCCACCGGAAAGAACGTGAAAGGCACTAACTGAAAGGTGTAAACACGAGCGCCAAAACAGATCAACACCAAAACTTATAACTTTTGATGCTAAACCCGTACTAACGCCGCGTTAAGTAGTGAGCAACGCCACCACCATACCTAAACTATTGTGCCGTAATCACCAAAGCTGAATCAAACCGAAAATGCCGAGCGTTGCGAATCTGTCTTAAACGCTTTGTTAGGAATATTTATCTCCTGCTGTTTAGCTATCAGTTCTTTTAGCTTATCTACAAACTCTTCATGAATTTCGAAGATTTCACTGTCAGGCGTAGCGTGAACCCATGTTAAAATAGTGAAGTAACTCTTTATAATATGATTTCTAACGGCGATCTCTCTAACATATTTATTTGTAATTTCAACTGATTTCATCTTTCTCTTTTTCCCAAAAAAAGATGAGGTACAATCATTAAGCTCTTTCTCAAGTTCTAGTTGTTTGACACAGACTTCGATATCAATTCGCACACATTCTATTTGCGTATTGACCATATGTACATACTCGGTCCTTTTGTTACCCATGATTAGAGTTGTATTTTGTTGCTTCTGAGATATTAGCAACGTCTTTTGCATGTATACAGTAAAGAGAACTGCAATTAAGGAAAAAGTAGAAATAACCGGAGAAAGGACACCGTTAAAGTAAGACCCAAAATTTCCCCAATCACTATGATTTCTCGAAAAACCACCTGAAAATGTATCTAAATAATATTCAAGCGTAAAGAATACCGATACACCTAAAAAAACCACTGAAAGAATGCTACCAATATATACCTTAATCAAAACTTAACCTCTAAAATTTATTATATTCCTAACGCCCTGTTAAGGTGTGAGCAACGCAATACCGATGTTGCCGCATACCACCTTAAACCCTAAACACAACGCATGGCAAAAATGCCACGCGTTGCGAATCACTCTTAAACAGATTGTTAAGCTTCAATGAGTTTAATGATGCTGACTATACCCCCAATGCAGCTAACTCTTGTGATAAAACTTGCTTAGCTGCAAATGGAGATAAAGCCTTAAACTTCCAGTAACCAGCTCGTGACATCTCTGTTGTTTGTTGGTTTTTTATATAACAAAGCGCATTGGAAATATCATTCGTGAAAGCACAAACTTGATCTTTAGGAACAAATTTATATTCCTCATTCAAATTTCGAATGACGTGCAATAAGTCGATTGCTCCAGATTGTTCTTCTAGATGTAGACAGTAACGAGCAATTGACAGTTGCGCAGATTGAAGGGCTGTACCTGTAAGTGTATTGAAAAGCATCGTGAGAAACTCCAAGATTATTATGCACATTTGCTTATTGCATATGGGTGCATAATGGAAAACTTTCAACTATCTGAAGCTTAACGCCCTGTTAAGGGGTGAGCAACGCAATACCGAAGCCGCCGCATACCACCTTAAACACTAAAACCAACGCATAGTGAAAATGCCACGCGTTGCGAATCCCTCTTGAACAGTTTGTTAGTCGCGAGGCACCGAGCGACAATTTTAAGCCAAACTAAACTTTGCGAACAACAAACTTTATGTGCTTTGATGCATTTACGTCAGGCGCAGTCTCAAAGCGGCTACTCAATGAAACCACTTGGAACAAACAACGCCGCAGAAAACGGACTAACGACACCAAAAAGCGCTTTTGGAAAACCAATCTCACAGTGCGGACTTTCAACAAAGTCACTGAAACCACGTGGAACTTATCACACCAGAGAAAACGTCATTTCAGCGAGTAAATCTGCTTTTGTAACAACAAATTCAACGAGCGGAGTTGCAACCAAAAACAGATTTTCGATTGCCCCACCCTATCACCACCAAAGAACGAAACAACCGCTTGGGAAATAGCAATGCATTGACTTAGAACCGATGAAACTGAGCTTTGACCGTCGAAGGTGGAACTATGAATCAAACAGCCAGTAGCCAAGTTTTGAGCTTAAAAACATGATTTTGACTGCTAGCTTTTTCTGGCGACTAACGCCCTGTTAAGGGGTGAGCAACGCAATACCGAAGCCGCCGCATACCACCTTAAACACTAAAACCAACGCATAGTGAAAATGCCACGCGTTGCGAATCCCTCTTGAACAGTTTGTTAGTCGCGAGGCACCGAGCGACAATTTTAAGCCAAACTAAACTTTGCGAACAACAAACTTTATGTGCTTTGATGCATTTACGTCAGGCGCAGTCTCAAAGCGGCTACTCAATGAAACCACTTGGAACAAACAACGCCGCAGAAAACGGACTAACGACACCAAAAAGCGCTTTTGGAAAACCAATCTCACAGTGCGGACTTTCAACAAAGTCACTGAAACCACGTGGAACTTATCACACCAGAGAAAACGTCATTTCAGCGAGTAAATCTGCTTTTGTAACAACAAATTCAACGAGCGGAGTTGCAACCAAAAACAGATTTTCGATTGCCCCACCCTATCACCACCAAAGAACGAAACAACCGCTTGGGAAATAGCAATGCATTGACTTAGAACCGATGAAACTGAGCTTTGACCGTCGAAGGTGGAACTATGAATCAAACAGCCAGTAGCCAAGTTTTGAGCTTAAAAACATGATTTTGACTGCTAGCTTTTTCTGGCGACTAACGCCCTG
>Ga0215265_1022_pt1 | contig 60809 bp, 52 predicted proteins | sample JAMX8_100Endo3_C_FD_182615 | JGI IMG/M metagenome (GOLD analysis project Ga0215265, IMG submission 182615) | Enriched cells of freshwater protists from Biology Centre CAS, Ceske Budejovice, Czech Republic - JAMX8_100Endo3_C3 | ecosystem: Environmental > Aquatic > Freshwater > Unclassified ... | reverse complement strand
GTAGTGTACAGTATTCATGGGTTTTCTTGTATCACCACCAATATCAACTCGATTGAAGCTCGAATACACTGACTGCACAGTATCTCCAATGTGGGTAAAATCATAAAACACCTTTATTCCATTGACCCAATACCAGCCTTCCGGATTGCCAATATCACCATTATTTGCTTTACCCCAGCCAGTGCCATAAAAATAGTGAGGAGCCGACCAGAGGTACCATTTCCCCCACGATTCATGCTCTAGGTATTTGAGCTTTGTGTTGACTTCTCCAACAACGGCCCAAGCACTGGTGTTTAGGTATACACCTTCTAGAAATGGTTTTAGGTCATTCAGTGCATTACTACGATAACTATAATCGTTTTGATAGTACATTAAGTGTGAGCCGATTGCGCCACTAAGCGTTAGTTTGTCTGTGAGGTGTTTTTCTCCAGCAAACTCAATATATCCGCCCATGACTAACTCTTTACTTTTATCTGGAATCTGTCCTTTTTGGTCTACATACACATCTTGCTCTGTACTTAAGGCATAAACTCGGCCATTTAATAGATAGTGAGTTTGTATTCCCTCTTGTTCAAACAAATCAAAACTAAATGGTAGCGTTGATACAGCGATCTTCTTTCTGAGATCAACCGAATCTTGAGTACCAATGTCTTCGTTATCTATGTTGAAGTATTCGTTCGGATCGAAATCATGAAATCCTACCGTAAAGACATCGCTATCTGACAGAACGATCCCAATAGCAAAGTTCCTTTCATACTCTTTTTGTATCTGATCTTGAATCGAATTAGCCTTAGAACATAATGAAAAAAGTGACAGTGTAGCTAAGGCGTAACTATTGATAACAGCTTGTTTCAACTTGCATTTACCACCGTATGTGTATTTCTTCCTAAAGATTTTGAGGTATACAGCGCTCTATCCACCGTCGCATACAAATCAGACTGCTGCTCTTTTCCCGTCGGTTGAAAAACAAAAACACCTTGTGACACTGTCACCCTACTAGACACACTAGAATACTCATGTGGGTAATCCAGAAAATACATGGCCTCTTGTATACGTTCTGCTTCTCTCTCTGCGGTTTGGGCGTCTGTGCAACCCAGTAACACCACAAACTCTTCTCCGCCATAACGCCCTACGTATTCGCCAGAGCGACAAAATGTTGCTTTAAGTTGGTTCGCAATGGCTTGCAAGCAACGATCTCCTTCTATATGACCGTAATTATCATTAAACGGTTTGAAAAAATCGACGTCCAATAAAATCAAAGCCATTGGCATGTTGTGACGGCCATGCCATGCAACCATCGATTCTAACTTATGATCGATATAACGACGGTTATAGAGTTTGGTTAAGCCATCTTCATTCGCTTGCTGGGTCAAAAGTTGATTCACTTTCTCCAATTGAGCTGTCGCTTGTTTAAGCTCTCGTCTCATATGGGCAATACGCTGCATTGCGATAAGCTTAGAGTTCAGTACGAGTTTATCTACGGGTTTAATTAAATAATCATCACCGCCGGCCTCTATGGCTTTTGCAATCATTTCTGGCTCTTCGTGACTGCTCAGGAAAATTATTGGGATCCAGTCGGGAAAGGTTTCTCTGATATGAAGAGAGACTTCAAAACCGTTCATATCTGGCATCGATATATCGAGTAATACCAGTTCAGGATCAAAACTCTCGTAGGTGTTTAGTGCTTCTAGCCCACTACCCACCGCTTTTACAATATGTCCAAGTTGCTTAAGACGAATAGCCAACTGCATCCTGTCTAGCTGAACATCGTCAACCAGGAGGATTCGCATTGATGTCCCTGTCGGTTGCATAACGCGTTCCATTTCTTATTTTGTCTTTATTAAACATATACCATACTCATAGAGTTGTTGCATTCGACTCATAATTAAGTGCTATATTTTTGTTTAAATATCACGGAATCAATTGTCTATAACGATTACACTGAGAATTGCCCTACCAAAACATGACCAACGAACGTTAGTTCAACAAACTCAGGTATTTTGGTCATCTTACGGACACATGGGTATAGCTATTTGATGCATTTGGTATTAATATTCCCGCCTTTTTGTAATGAGAGACACACCATGTCAGAAGCAACTAACAGCGAAAGCAAAAAAATCGATCTAGCAACCATTTCTCCTGAACTACGTAAAGTTATTGAGTTTGACGAAGTTCCAGAGCAAATGTTCGAAATGGTTACCTCTATCCATGAAGTGTCTGAAGAAGCAGTGCGTGAGTCTTGGGACGAAATGCCTGCAAGTGCTCAGAACATTCTAGATAACTTCGAGCAATTTCATGCTCTAGTTTCTGTTGGCCAAGCATTTGCTGGTATCAACGTGATGGAAGAATTCCCTACTCTTCATCTGCCAGAAAACATGACAGATGAAGATAAAGAAGAATACCGCGCTCAATTACTTGATAATGTGCTTCACAACTGCGTGAAAGACATGGTTAAGCAACTTAAGAAAGCACGTCGCGACCCACTTCTTAAACGCGAATTCAAAGAAGTGTTCGCAAAATAACGTTTTTCCGACAAAATAAAGGCCGCGTTTGCGGCCTTTTTTGATCATTAAGCGTGCGTAGCTTTAAATGATTAATGCGGCGCTAATGCCACGTCTTTCTGCGTGACACTGACACCTTTAATTTGTGCGAATACACTATCACCTGCCTTTAAGTCGAGATCATCAAGCGCCCAAGGTGTTATCGTTGCCCACAAATAACATCCCTCATCTAGCTTTAGCGATACATTAATACTCTGTTTATCATCAGCCGCGTTAAACACCTCGATTGAATCGACAGTCGCAGGCAGGATATTTCGAATAGAAGTCGCCTTAGGTTGCTCTAGCGTAATAGAAACGTCGTTGGCACGCACTTGTAAGCGAATTGGCGTCTCTGGCTCACCATCAATCTTTTGCACCCATAGTGATGCATTAGGTGCAAGGCTGACACAAGTCAGCGCATAGCGCTCATGATGCTCAGCAATTCGGCCTTCAAATAAGCTGCTTTGATCCGAGAAAGACTGCCATGGACGCATCGCATGAGAAGCCCACACGTCTTCAAGCTTACCTGAACTCGTAATTCTACCTTGATCGATAATAGCGAGGTGTTGAGCGAGCCTTAAGATCTCCTGCAGGCTATGCGTGACATAGATAATCGGAATATTAACCTTATCCGACAATTCCTCCAGAAATGGCATCACCTCACGTTTTCTCGGCATATCAAGCGACGCAAGTGGTTCATCCATCAAAAGCAAGTTGGGTTTTGATAGTAATGCGCGCGCAATCGCAACACGTTGCTTTTCACCACCAGACAGTGAGATCGGGAAGCGCTTTAGTAACGGTTTGATAGACAAGAGTTCGGTGACTGCATCAAAGTACTCGTCATCTTTTTCTTTAACGCCATACAACAAGTTGCCTTGAACCGAATAGTGAGGAAATAAACGCGAGTCCTGAAACACGTAACCAATGCCGCGCTTGTGTGTTGGTAAGTTGATCCCCATTTCACTATCAAACAAAACGTGATCACCAATCGCAACATGTCCCTGCTTTGGTGCAACTAATCCGCTGATGATATTAATTAACGTGGTTTTTCCCGCACCAGATCGCCCAAACAAAGCGCTAATTCCGTTACAAGGTAACTCAAGTTTAATATCGAAATCAGTATCACCAAGCATTTGTTTAAATTGAACTTTAATCGTCATTACTTCGCACCCAATCGACTTGCCGCTTTGCGATTTAGCCATTCAGAGATCATTAATGTAGACAAAGCTAGCGCGACAGAAATGATACATAGGCGAGCCGCCTGCATTTCCGCACCTGGCGTTTCAATAAAGTTGTACATTGCCAGTGGAATCGTTTGGGTCTCTCCCGGAATGTTAGAGACGAAACTGATAGTCGCCCCGAATTCACCAAGACTACGAGCAAAGGACAGCATCGTCCCAGTAATAATTCCGGGAATGGTCAGTGGTAACGTAATGGTGAGAAAAACTTTTAAAGGAGAAGCGCCTAACGTTGAAGCGGCATGTTCCAGTTTTGGGTCGACGTTCTCTAAACTTAACCGCACAGACCGAACCATCAAAGGCAAGGCCACCACAATACAAGCGACTACTGCTCCTTTCCAATTAAAGCTAAAGACTAGCCCTACATGTTCATAAAGCCACTTGCCAAGAAACCCTTGCCGCCCTAGAGAAACCAACAACAAATAGCCGATAACCACTGGCGGCAATACCAGTGGTAAATGAATTAAGCTATCTAGAATCGATTTACCGAAGAACGTTTTTCGAGAAAGTAGCCAAGCAAGAAAAACGCCGAGAGGAATGAGCCAAAGTACTGCGTACGCGCCCACTTTGAGGCTTAACATTAAGGCTTGGTATTCCAGTTCTGTCACGCTTCGTTCCTATAATTGAAAGCCGGTTTATTGCTGAAAGCCATATTGAGCAAAAACGCGTGCGGCTTCGTCCGATTTTAGGTACTGGAAGAACTGCTCGGACTCAGTAGAATCATTCACAACTGCAGCCGGATAAACAATAGCCGCATGCGTATCACTCGAAAATTCACCGACAATTTTGACTTTGTCGGTTAACTGCGCATCGGTTTTGTAGACCACGCCTAAAGGTGCTTCTCCACGTTCAACCAACGCCAAAGCTAGGCGCACATTCTTTGCTGGTGCGATTTGAGTTTGAATCTCTTTCCATACACCCAGTGTAGTCAGTGATTCTTTCGCATACATACCAGCAGGCACTGACGTCGGATTGCCTAACGCAAGGCGATTTCCATACAATGCCTTTTCCCATGCTGTTGCATCAGAGAAGTTAAATGAGGTTAATTCTGAAGACTGAGGAGCAATCAACACTAAGCTATTGCGCACTAAGCTTGTGACATTGTCACGAGAAATAACGTCTTTATCGACCAAATAATCCATCCATTTAGTATTCGCAGAAATGAATATATCCGCTGGTGCGCCGTTGATAATTTGCCGAGCGATAGAAGAAGAACCACCATAAACGGGAGTGATAGAAACGTCATACTTTTCTTCAAAGTTTTGTGCGATTTCGTCGATCGCATTCGTCATCGAAGACGCCGCATACACTTTGAGGTTCGTAGCTGCGTTAGCTGAAAATGAAATGCTTAATATTGCCGCGAGGCAAGCATGCGTTTTCCATGCTTTCATAGAGAAACTCCAATACAAGGCAAGCGAAAGAACTGGTTATTTGGGTATAAAGTTCAATCAGTTAATGTGCTATTTAAACAAAAAATCAAGGTTCATATGTTGTTCTATCGCATCTGCAATACGATTAATTCCTTGCTCCTTTAACTCTTCAAAGTCTTGTTGTTTGATTTGAGTGCCGTTTACCCATTCTGACACCAGGCTTAAGACATCTGCCTCATCAAAGAACCCGTGAAGGTAGGTTCCCATGATTTGGCCACACTTGCTGATAGCCCCCTCTGCTTCACCGGTACTCAATGTAAGAGGTTGAACGCCCTGCACTTCACTTTGTCCTACGTGGATTTCATAACCCTTTACATTGGCTGTTTTGCCATTAAGAGAAAGCTGCGCTTGTGTATTTGTAAGCTGTTTGCTGTTAGTTAGCGTCGTGGTGATGTCTAGTAAGCCAAGCCCTTCGCTTTGACCCGGCTGGCCTTCGACGCCATTTGGGTCATCAATCAAGTTTCCAAGCATCTGGTAGCCACCGCAGATACCAATCACTTTTCCACCAAGACGAATATGACGTAAGATATCTTTATCCCACCCTTGGCTTCTTAGATACTCTAAGTCGTCTCTAACTGATTTGGTCCCAGGCAAAATAACAAGGTCGGCTTTATCTATTTTCTCGCCTTTGCCTACATAACGTAGATTGATGTCGGGATTCAATCGCAACACATCAAAATCAGTATGATTACTAATCCGGGTTAAAACAGGCACAACGACATTCAGTTTTACCTCAGAGTGCAACTCTTGCTGCGCGGTGATCGCGTCTTCTGCTTCTAAATTCAAACCATGAAGAAAAGGAAGCACGCCGAGTACAGGTTTGCCTGTTTTTTCTTCTAGCCATTCGAGGCCCGATTGCAATAAACGAATATCACCTCGAAAACGGTTGATAACAAATCCTTTTACTCGCGCTTGTTCAGATTCAGAAAGTAACGCGAGTGTTCCGTACAAATGTGCAAACACACCACCACGATCAATATCAGCAACAATGATCACCGGAACATCAGCGGCCTCCGCAAAACCCATGTTCGCGATATCGCCTTCACGTAAATTGATTTCAGCAGGACTCCCTGCACCCTCGATCATGATCGAATCAAATTCTTGAGTCAGACGAGAGAAGGAATCTAACACCGTATCCATCGCAACTTTCTTGTAATCATGAAAGCCAGCCGCATCCATATTTGAAAGCGCCTTGCCCTGCAAAATGATCTGAGCACCTGTATCACTGTTAGGTTTAATTAAAACCGGGTTCATATGTACGGTTGGCTCAATATTACACGCCTGTGCCTGAACTGCCTGAGCTCGACCTATTTCACCGCCATCTTTGGTTACCGCACTATTTAGTGCCATGTTTTGTGGCTTAAATGGGGCAACGTTTATCCCTTTTCTCGCTAATACACGGCATAAACCTGCCACAAGGACACTTTTTCCGGCATCCGAAGTGGTGCCTTGAACCATTAAAGATGGGATCGCTGATTTCATGAACATTTGTAAGGAATAGAGGAAGATGAACAATCATAACGTCATCGTCCCCACTTACTCAAGCAAATGAATAGAATATGAATGTTGAAATCATCATTGGTTCAAACAAGCTCTGTTTTAATGAACCCATCAAAACAAACCGATGAGGATGTAACATGAAAAAGAATACAATTATCGCAACAATCGCCGCCTTAGTTATTGCTCCTTCTATCGCATTCGCGAAAGATCACGCTAAAAACCAATCAAACTTGCAGTTTAATGGTCCTGTCACTGTGGAAAAATTGGACGCCTTGCTAAACGACTCCAATATGTTTACTGAAAAAGATGTAGTCGTTGAAGGTAACTTATTACGTCAAGTTCGTGCGGATAAGTTTGTCTTTAGCGACGGTTCCGGTGAAGTGATGGTGGAATTCGATGACGATATTCAGCTAAACACTCCGATTGATCACACGACTAAAGTCCGTCTGTTTGGTGAATTTGAAGGCGGAAATAAGCCAGAAATTGAAGTCGAGCAACTGGTGATCATGTAAAACAACCCCCGATTGCTTTGGATATCAGCATGATGTGGTAACCATTACAGCTAAATGGTGACGGCAAGCACTTAAAATGATAGCTTTATCAATCTTGGTCTGCTTTTTGCAGACCATTTTTTTGTTCATTTTAATCATCTTGCCCGGAGACACCATGCTAGGTAAAGCTCTAAAGGTTGCAGCCTTTGGTTTGTGCGCTGTTTTGCCACTTTCCGCACATGCAAATAATTTCAACTACAACACGATGGAATTTCGCATGGGCACTAGCCCTGGTACATTTGGTGGCGAGTTCAATACCTACTTTACGGAAAACACCCACTTCATTGCTCGCGCAGACAGTGAATTCAGCGGAGACTGGGACATTGCTGGTGGTATTGGCTTTAACGGCCCAGCAGGCCAATTTGCAGATATTTATGGCCAAATGTTGGTACACAACATTAAAGAAAACGGCAGTGATAAAGTGGGTGACGAGTGGCGCACTGAGGTGAATATTGGTACTCGTATTTGGTTCATGCAAAATGTTGAGCTACATGCCCGTATCGGTCAAATAATGGATAACGACGATTCCAATACCGTTTATAATTTTGGCGCAAGATTCCACTCTACTCAGCAACTATCACTTGGCGCGGATTTCAAAAATAATGGTGTCTATGGCCAACAAATTGTGATGTCTGCTCGTTTTGCATTTTAATTAAGTAACTAAGCAGTTGCATTAATAAGTGTGTGATTCAATAAAAATGGCCTCCGGTTTCGGAGGCCATTTTTGTTAAGTACCGATTGTTAGCAGGAACTAGTAACAAGGCTTTAATTTTTGCCGGATTTTTTAGGTTTATCTTGGACATACTTTTTCGATACATCCACAACGGCGATATCTCTAAAGAAGCTTCGACCAAGTAAAATTGGAAACTTCATATGCCCGCGTTCAGCTAACGTAAACTCTGTCTTTTCTTTGTGGTCACCGACGGTAATATACGCTTTTACTACCGCTCGTTTATCCACCTCTTCTGACGATGACTGCTTGATTTTAGCCCAGCGCTCTACAGGTACTTTAAACTCTTTAGTTTCTTTATCGCCCAAGTCGATCTTAAACTGAACCCAATCTTTACCATCACGCTCAAACGGAACAATGTCTGTCGCGCTAATTGATGATGTTGTCGCCCCTGTATCAACCCTAGCTTTGAAGGTTTGATCAATTTCAGGAACGTAAACCCACTCTTCAGAGCCAAGAATCAACATGCCGTCTGGTGTCTTTGTCACTTTGGCTGGTTTTGTCGGTTTTGGCTCTGGCTTTTTCTCAGGTTTTACTTCAGGCTTAGGCTCAACCTCAGGCGTTGGATCAACCTCTGGTTTCACTTCTGGCTCTACTTTGACAGGTTCTTCGACCTTCGGCGACTCAGGCTCAGCAGGTTCCGGCGTCGTTTGAGTTGACGTACAAGCAATTAAACTGCCGCTCATCATAAGCGGCAGAATCAGTTTCCAGTTTTTCATCCACACTCCAATTAAGCTTGAGATACTTTCTTAATTGCGTCCGCTACGTATGGAATATGAGTTTCGGTAAGTCCAGCGATGTTAATTCGACCATCGCCAACACCATAAATGCCATAATCTTCACGCAGTTGCGCCATTTGGTTTTCACTAAAGCCTAGCACAGTAAACATGCCTTTGTGACCCTCAATGAAGTCAAATTGATCGGTATTATGGTTGTTTCTCAATTCGTTACACAAACTTTGACGAAGACTAACCAAACGATGTTGCATTTCACTCAACTCTTGCTTCCAAACGGAAGTCAGGTTGTCATCTTGAAGAATCGTCTTAACCAAAGCCGCTCCATGATCGGGTGGCATCGTGTAAGTAGAACGCGCTAACGTAAGTAGCTTGCCTTTTGCGTTGGCCACGTCTTGCATGTTCTTACCAACGACAATCGCCGCACCTGTGCGCTCGCGATATAGGCCAAAGTTCTTCGAACATGACGTCGTTATTAACATCTCTTCAACGTTATCTGCCATGAAGCGAAGCCCTTTTGCGTCTTCCTCTAAGCCATCACCAAAGCCTTGGTAGGCAATATCAACAAATGGGGTGAAACCGTTCTTCTGTGACAATTCCGTAATGGCTTGCCAAGCAGAAAAATCGATATCTGCGCCTGTTGGGTTATGACAACAACCATGCAGCAATACAACATCGGAAGGTCCTGCTTTCGCAAGATCATCCATCATTTTTGCAGTGTCTACTTGTTTCGTTTCTGGAGAAAAGTAATGGTAGAACTTAACTTTAAGACCTGCCGCTTCCATCACTGGTTTATGGTTTACGTAGCTAGGGTTTGAAATCCAAACCGTCGTATCTGGCTGTGCGACCTTCATTAGGTCACCTAACATACGCAGCGCACCACTTGCACCTGGCGTTTGAATGGCAGCAACACGATCCATTGCTGACGTTCCCGTCAGTAGCAAATCGATCATGCTTTTATTAAATTCTTCGCAACCCGCAAGACCAACGTACGATTTGGTTTTTTGAGTTTCAACAACGACATCCTGCGCCATTTGAATGGCTTTCATGATCGGCGTTTCGCCTGCGCTGTTCTTATAGACGCCAATACCAAGGTCAACCTTGTTTGGACGGTCATCGTTACGGTATGCAACGGATAGAGATAAAATAGGATCTAATACGGGAGTTGGGAGATTAGAAAACATGAAAGTCATAACCCTTTGAAATTCAAGTACCGAACCTCACGTTAACACCATCGCAAAAAATGGCGAAATGATTTTTCACTTATTTCATCAATTAGAGAACAAAATTCTGGGTTACGATAAGTTTTGTGCGCTCTATCGGTTATAAAAAGAACGATTCACTCCTCAATATACCAATCCACTCTTCCATTTTTCCTAAATTCTCTTGGCGTCATGCTCGACCACGCTTTAAAACGTGTACTAAAGTTGGCACTAGTTGGATATCCGACTATCTCTCCAATATGTTGAATCGGCCATTCTGTTGAACGAAGTAGCCTAGCAGCGTATTCCATGCGCATACGTGTTAAATGTGCCATCGGGCTTCGACCAAACTGCTTTTGAGTCAGACGGTGCAAATGTGGCTCCGAACATGGATATAAAGCTGCCACTTGCTCGACACTCCAATCCTTATGCAGCTGACGCTGGACAAGATCGAATACGCGCCGAAGCCTCAATTGGCTGCGTGATATCGACTCTGAGGGCGGCATGTTTAACATCAGCTCTAACTGAGCCACGCTATGTGCACCAACCGCACCACCATAATCAATAGGAAGATTAATACTGCGTAACAACGTTTGGATACACGCATACATCACCTCAGGTGCAGATGTGAGCTGGTAACTAATATTACTCTCTATCATTGGCCATGCTCTATCAGGAGTAAGAAAAAGCCATGCGATCTGCCAGGGTTCCTCTTCCATACCAAAACCGTTTTCAACACCTGCAGGCACCGTGATCAACGAGCCAGGCTCCAAATCATATCGACACGCCCCACTTTCTAACCAACCTTTACCGCGCACGGTGTAAAGCAGCATGTGTTTTTTTTGGTTTTTACGATAAACAGAGAAGAAGTCACGACAGGTTGCAATTCCGCACTGCACAATGCCTCTCTCCTCCAATGCCAGTACTCGACTGTGATCAATAAACTCTTGATAGGTTTTTTCTGAAATCGCGTAGCGTTCTTGTTTATCTTCCATGATTTATTGGCTCACATATACACTAGTGGAGAGTTTTACAAAGGTTTTGGATGCCTTTGAAAAATACACCGCCAAATCATAGGGATAAACTACTCGCATTAATCTTTAAGGAGAAATGCGATGCTCTTAACACGCGAATACATCGATAAAGCATTTTGGCAAAAGCTGATTGCGATTGGCCTTCCTGTTTCACTTCAATCCATGCTTTTTGCGTTACTCGGCGTCGTGGATATTTTCATGGTGAGCCAACTCGGCGAATCCGCAACGGCTGCAGTCGGTGTCGGAAATCGCATTTTTTTCTTTAACCTTGCAGTCATTTTCGGTCTTTGCGGTGCAGTAACGGTGCTGGCTTCTCAATATTACGGCTCAGGGAACCTGGCAGGAATCCGCAGAACATTGGCGCAATCTTGGTTTATTTCCATTTTAGTGACGCTGCCGTTTATTGTTCTTTATGCGATTTTTGATAAAGAGATCGTCTCTTTCATGTCAGACGATCCCGAATACGTCACTTATGCACGTGATTATCTTGTGGTTACGGGCTTTAGTCTCATTGCAACGGCGATAGTGGTACCTATTGAAGCGGTATTGCGCTCCGTAGGCCAAACCAAACTGGCAACCAACGTTAGTATCTCCGCGATTGTCGTGAACGTCGTGCTTAATTATGTTTTGATTTTCGGTTTATTCGGCTTCCCTCAATGGGGCGTATTTGGTGCAGCCGTTGGCAGCTTTGTTTCTCGATTTTTCCAAACGGCAGTGTTGATTTACTTTTTCTGTAAACGCTATGCGTACCTGATTCCGACCAAATTCGATTGGGCGCAAGGCCGTTTAAAGCAGTATCGTCAAAAATACTTTAAGGTTTCTCTACCCATGTTGGTCCACGATGCGCTCTGGACTGGTGGACTGATCGTTTACAGCATCATCTATGGTCAATTGGGCGTTTCAGAACTTGCGATCATCTCATTCTTGTCGCCAATTGAAGGTGTACTGATTTCAACCTTTATGGGATTTGCGGTCGCTGCATCCGTCCTTCTTGGGAATGATATTGGCGCAAAACATTATGATCGGGTCGAGAAAACGGCGTGGTGGTATGTGTTAACCAGCGCAATCTTAGCCACCTTACTGTTTTTCCTAGTGTGGTTGAGCTCGCCTTTGATTCATCATCTATTGGTACTTAGCCCATTAACCGATGCAGAAATGGCACTCAACGTATGCTTAGTCATGGCGCTGGGTATGATTTTGAGAGTGTTTAACATGGTAGGGATTGGCGGCGTACTAAAGAGTGGTGCGGATATTCGCTACAGCATTTTTATTGATACGTTCGGTCAGTGGGCTATTGGCATTCCCCTTACCTATTACACTGGTATGGTACTCGGGTTGCCTTTGCATTTTGTCTTGATGTCTCTGCTAGCTGAAGAATTTGTGAAAGGCGTACTGACGACTTATCGTATCCAATCTAAACGTTGGATAAACAATATGGTCGAAGATGACCAAACGGTGACAGCGTAACTGTAAATGCACTGACGAACTCACACCAAAAGGGCTCACCCGTTATGCACGCGTGAGCCCTTTTTATGTTTGGAGAATACTTGGTTAGATGTCTGTAAAGCGATGAATGATTTGGTTTGAACTACCACGCCATTCGAGATTGAGGTCTTTCTTGTCTTGTTCAAACTTACCATCAATCAAAACATCGATGTATTGCACCACTTCTCTTTGCGCGTCATCCAGTTCAGCCAGCGTGTAGCCTGTCCAAACCCAGATGTCTTTACCGGGACACTCTTCTCTCACCCTTTTCACGATCTTTAAAATATGAGGTACATTAGCAGGATGAAGCGGATCTCCGCCCGACAACGACAAACCGCGACGTTTAATGCGCGTGTCATTCAAGTCATTGATGATCTTATCTTCCGCTTCTTGCGTGAACAACACACCCGAATCCAAGCGTTGCGTCGACTTGTTGTAACAGCCACGACACTGATGTACGCACCCCGACACAAACAATGTGCAGCGCGTACCCGGTCCGTTAACAACGTCAATTGGATAATATTGGTGGTAGTTCATAATGCGTCTCTTTGTTATCGCGAAAAAGAAAATCAACCTAAAGCAGGTTGATTTTCAAAGTGTTGAATCGAGTGGTAATTAACCTTATAGGTGTTTCACTCGACGTTTAACTTCTTCTTGTTTGCCGAAGTTAAACGGACGTGCGTCTGGGCTGCCCAAGTAGCCACATACGCGACGTGTCACCGATACTTTGGTTGAATCGTGGTTGCCACAACTCGGGCAAGTAAAGCCTTTGCTTGTACATTCAAACTCGCCGGTGTAACCACATTCGTAACACTCATCAATCGGAGTGTTGGTTCCGTAGTAAGGAACGCGGGTGTAACTGTAGTCCCACACGTTTTCTAGCGCTTCTACGTTACGTTGCATGTTCGGGAATTCACCGTAACAGATGAAGCCACCGCTTGAGATTTCTGGGTAAGGCATCTCGAAGTCGATCTTGTCGTAAGGGTTAACCTTCTTCTCAACATCCAAGTGGAAGCTGTTGGTGTAGTAACCTTTGTCTGTTACGCCTTCAATCAAACCAAACTCTTTGGTGTCGATGCGGCAGAAACGACTACATAGGTTTTCACTTGGTGTTGCGTACAAGCTAAAGCCATAGCCAGTTTCGTCAGCCCATTGATTCACCGCATCTTTTAGATGTTTGATGATCGCGACCGCTTTTTCACGCAATACGGCATCATCGTAAACGTGCGCTTCAGTACCAAACAACGCGTTGATAGTTTCATGCACGCCAATGTAGCCTAGAGAAATTGATGCACGGCCGTTTTTGAAGATTTCTGCAATCGAATCGTCTGCTTTCAAGCGCACACCACATGCACCTTCCATATATAGAATTGGTGCAACGCGCGCTTTTACGTTCTCTAGACGAGAAATACGTGTTTCTAGTGCTTTACGAGCAAGACGTAGACGATCATCAAGCAGTTCATAGAACTTCGCTTCGCTGCCTTTTGCGCGAAGCGCGATACGTGGCAAGTTCAAGCTAACTACACCAAGGTTGTTACGACCTTCATGGATAAGTTCGCCATTCTCTTCGTAAGTACCTAGGAAGCTACGACAACCCATCGGTGTTTTGAATGAACCCGTTACTTCCACGACTTTGTCGTAGTTAAGAATGTCTGGGTACATACGTTTTGAAGCACACTCAAGTGCAAGCTTCTTAATGTCGTAGTTTGGATCTTCTGATTTGTGGTTTAAGCCATCTTTGATGCCGAATACAAGTTTAGGGAATACCGCTGTTTTACGGTTCTTACCTAGACCTGCAATACGGTTTTTCAAAATCGATTGCTGAATAAGACGAGACGCCCAGCTTGTACCAAGACCAAAACCAAATGTAACGAATGGCGTTTGACCATTTGCCGTGTGCAGTGTGTTTACTTCGTACTCTAGCGATTGGAATGCGTCGTAACACTCTTTCTCAGTGCGCGCTTTAGCGAACTCTTCTGGCTCGGCAATGTTCCACTCTTTCGCGATCTCTAGATGTTTCTCGTAGCTTGTCATAACGTACGGAGCAAGCACTTCGTCGATACGGTTGATTGTCGTACCGCCATAAATATGGCTAGCTACTTGAGCAATAATTTGCGCCGTTACGGCAGTCGCAGTTGAAATCGATTTAGGCGTGTCGATTTCTGCATTACCCATTTTGAAGCCGTGCGTTAGCATGCCTTTCAAATCGATAAGCATACAGTTAAACATCGGGAAGAAAGGCGCGTAATCCAGATCGTGGTAGTGAATGTCACCCACTTCGTGTGCTTGAACCACATCACGAGGCAGGATGTGCGTTTTCGCGTAGTGCTTCGCCACGATACCCGCTAAAAGGTCACGCTGAGTTGGGATAACTTTGCCGTCTTTATTCGCGTTTTCGTTGATCAAATCAAGGTTACTTTCTTCAATCAAGCCTTCGATTTCACGAGTTAGTGCACTTTGCTTTTCACGCGCGATGTCGCGGTCATGGCGATATTCAATGTAAGAACGTGCTAGGGCTTTGTAAGGACCTTGCATGAGCTCATTCTCGACTAAGTCTTGAATCTCATGGATGTGAACTTCATCGTGATCTTTTAGCTGTAACTCGACAGCAAGAGCGACATTAAGAGCATAAATGGCGACATCTTTATCTTTGTTTTCCGCTGCCGCTTCAACTGCTGCTTGGATACGATCCCTGTTGAACGGAGCTCTTGAGCCGTCACGCTTGATTACGATTGGTTTCACTTTCTTCTCCTTACCCCAGCATACTCACAGAGTTATCCACAAACACACTATATGGGGTTATTTTTTATTCTGCTAACACAATATATTGTGGCGTATTTAACGAAAAGCACCACTTGAAAACATTGATTTTGATCAATAAAGATCGGCTAGCGGACAAGAACAAATCGATCTTATTGGTACTGATCTCAGTTGCGAAGAAAACCGTGAAAATTGCAAAATTGGAACTAAATCTACTTGCTTTTTTGGGATGTCTTATAGAATAAAGGTTGGAAAGGAATACGCTAAAAACCAGGAGTGAAACAAGCCAATATGCGATCACTATTTGTTACTGCCTTATTAATTTTTAGTTCAACGTCACTTGCTCAAAACTCCATCAACTTAACCAGTTGGAATATAGAATGGCTGTCTATAAATGGAGGTAAGGTTTCGAGAACCAGTGACGATTTCGTCAAACTCAACCAATATGTGGATAAAACTCAAGCCGACATCATCGCCTTTCAGGAGGTCGACTCCAAAGCCGCAGTTCAAAAAGCTGTAGGCGATGGCTACGCGATTTATCTCTCTGATCGAGCTCAATCAAACAATAAGCACCTTCAGTTTTCTGATACCAATCAGTACACTGGTTTTGCTGTGCGCAAAGACATTGAAGTGTCTGACCCAGCAGACTTCTCAATCACGCGTGGTAATAGCAAGTTGCGCTTTGCCAGTTACATCGTCGTTAACCCAAGCCAAAAGGACGAGCTTCACCTGCTCTCTGTGCATCTAAAAGCAGGATGCAGCGGAGCGTACAAAAACAGTCGTGATTGCCAGACACTGAGTCAACAAGGAGAAGCACTTGCGAATTGGATGAGCGAGAGAGAAAAGAAAAAAGAGCAGTACGCTGTAATGGGCGATTTCAATCACAACTTGTCGTATCAACGTGATTGGTTGTGGGCGATCATGACGCTCGGTAACGATGCACAATTGGTAACGCGAGATACCCAAGCCGATTGCAAGGTTCGCTCAAATAAGAACCCAAGCAAAACACACCAATTCCGCTCTTTGATTGATCACATTATTGTGAGCCCGCAAATAAAAGCGAAAAACGCGCATCAAACGCTGTTCAGCTCACAAGATGTTTTGGATTACAAACTGAGTGACCATTGCCCTATAAACGCAACGGTAACGCTTAACTAAACGAACAAAATAGCCCAGCATGTTGCTGGGCTATTTTATGTTGTTTGCTAGATAGACGTTTAACTAGTTAACAAGAGAAACCGTTCTATCAAAGCGCTCTTGGATTCAGCAGCACTACGTCACCTTGCTTCAACCCCGTTCGCACTCTCCCCAACTCTCCAAGCTGAATAAGCCGAGTTTCTACCTCACCGCTGTCTTGCACCACTTTTACGTAGTCCAATTGGCCAACTTGGTAAACCGCCTCTTTTGGCACGCGAAGTACAACATCGTCGGTCAAGGTCAACGCGACTTTGGCGTATGTACCTGGATAGATAGCCGTTGGCGGCTCGAATTGAAGCTTTACGGTATAACTACGCGAGTTGGCATCTGCCGACGGCGTCACTTCTTTTACTGCCGCTTGCGCGTTGAGGTTGTAAGACGGAAAAACAACGTCCACTTCTTTATCGTAAGTCACATAAGGCATGACAGACTCAGCAAAGTTCACCTCTATTTCCAACGAGTTTGGATTGTACATTGATAAAAGCAAAGCCCCCGGCGTCGCGGTATCACCTTTGTTGATGGGCTTTTGCGTGATCAAACCATCAAACGGTGCAGTAATGATGCTGTAGCCAAAGGTCGTTTCCGCCTCAGAGACCGCCGCTTGCGCTTTATTGAAGTTGGCTTGTGCGGTTTGCAACGCACTTTCCGCTTGGTCAAATTGCGATTGAGGGATCAGTTTTTTGTTTAAAAGCGCTCTGACACGAGAAAACTCCTTTCTCGCCGCATTGAGCTGCGCTTGTGCAGAGGATAAAGCCTGCTCACTTTGACGAACTCGGGCGTCGAGATCATCGCTTTCTAGCCGCGCCAACACGTCTCCTTGCTTCACTCTATCGCCAACCTTCACCAATACCTCCATCACCGATGCCGTTAACCGTGCCGCGATATCGGCGTGCTGCTCTGCAACGACGACGCCCGGAAACTCTCGAACAACCGATTCGCTGGTTAACATCAGTTGATGTGTCTCTGCGTTATTTACATCAACCTGGTTGGTTTTCGCGTCATGTTCTGTCGGCAACTTTTCGGTAAAAAATCCAGCCATATAGAGAAAAAGAAGCACGAGTATGGCAAACAGAATCACGCCTAACCATTTGGTATCTAATTTCATTGCTCTTCCTCCATCTGAGGTAATCCATGTCCTTTGGTGTTTTGGTATGCAAGGTTGTAAACCACCGGAACCACAAGCAGCGTAAAGATGGTTGAGGCGGCAATACCGAATATGATTGCCCAAGCCAAACCGTTAAAAATTGGGTCTAACGTAATCACGACGTTACCCAGTAACGTTGTACCCGCGGTCAGCAATATTGGCCGCATACGAACAACACCAGATTCAATCAACGCATCATGTAGGCTACGACCTTCAGCCAACGATTGCTGAACAAATTCAATCAAAACGAGAGAGTTACGCACCACAATCCCTGCTAGCGCAATCATGCCGATCATCGCGGTCGCCGTGAACAGAGCCGGGTTCGGGTAATTACCGATATCACTGCTTAACACATTCAAAATCCAGAACCCCGGCATAATCCCAATCACGGTCAGAGGTATCGCCAGCATGATGATGCCCGATACCGCAGGTAAACCAGTTTGAATCAACATCACCACAAATACGCCAAGCAGCGCAGCGCCATAAGCAATGCCTAAATCTCGGAATACGTCTACTGTGATTTTCCATTCCCCCTCGCCACTCCAAACCACCTCGATGTTGTCTGGCACGCTCCAAGTGACACCAGCGCCATTGCTCAAGTACGTGCGATCTTGCCAGTGACGATGCGCCTCTTCCTCGTGAATTGTATCTTGGTCAGCCATCACATCGGCAATCACTTCACCCGGAACACGTCCAACTACCTCGGCGTAGACATACACAACAGGCTTGAGGTTTTTGTGGAAAATCGGTTTGTCCGCTGCGCGTTTTACAAAATGGCCAAGTTCAGACAACTGCACGATAGGCTGAGGAGCATCCACAACCGCCCCATTGGATTCTACTTTTGCAATGCCCGGACGGCCTCGCACATAAAGCTGCTCTAGTTGATTCAGGTTATCTCTGTCTTCGCGTCGGAGCTGCACTTCGATAGGTAGTGGATCAACTTCTCTCGGATCGGCGATATAACCGAGCACTTTAGCGTTCGCGGCGGTAATAAGCGTGTTATTGATATCAGCAACAGAAACACCGGACAGTGCCGCTTTGTCTTGATCAACGATGAATTGCCACGTTTCTAAATCACCTTGGATGCTGGTATCCACCTCAGAAACCAACTGTTCTTTGCGAAGCCTATCCGCGACTTTTTCTGCTTGGCTCATCAGATCTTCATAAGACGTCGCTTCGTCACCGTAAACTTCTGCTGTAATGGTGGCGATTACAGGCGGGCCTGGCGGCACTTCGACTAGCTGCACGTCAGCGTCAAACTTATCTGCAATCTGCTCTAAATCCGCCCTGAGTCGTGTCACCAACTCGTGTGATTGCATTGCGCGGCGATTCTTCTCTGCAAGAACGACTCGAAGCTCGCCTTGGTATGGTTCGCTACGCATAAAGTAGTGGCGCACCATGCCGTTGAAATCCATTGGGGAAGCGGTGCCTGCAAAGCCCGACACACTTGTCACTTCCGGCACCGTCATTAAATAGTCCGTAAAGCTCGACAGCGCGTTGGAGGTATCCACAAAGCTTGAAGACTCTGGCATGTTTAATACCAATTGGAACTCATTTTTATTGTCATAAGGCAGCAACTTGAGTGGAACTAAGCGAAGTGCTGGCAACAATGCTGCCAAGACGAACAACAAGGCAACCAAACCAAGGAAAAGCCATGCTTTATTGCGACTTTCAAGTAGCGGAATCAACACACCACGATACAAACGATACATCGGCGAAGATTGGATGTCATAGTGGCCGTTTTCCTCAGCACCTTTGAGTAGCTTCTTGGCAAGCCAAGGCGTGATCATAAACGCGACAACGGTACTAAAGATAACGCTGATCGGAACGTTGAACGCCAGTGGCGCCATGTAAGGCCCCATCATCCCAGTGATAAAAAACATCGGCGTAAACACGATCACGATTGCGACCGTCGACATTAACAAGGCGCTACGAATTTCTGCCATGGCGAGAACAATCGCATTGGTTCGTGTTAGATTTTTGCGTTTGAGGTAGCGTTCAATGTTGTCGATACTGGCGATCGGATCGTCCACGATCAAACCTAGCGCCAAAATCAACGCAAAGAGTGTGACTCGGTTGATGGAATAGCCAAATGCCAAGTCCATCCCGAGCGCGGCACCATAGCTAATCGGAATCGCGATACCAACCACCAATGCGCTTCGCCAGTTCAAGAACAAACCGACAAACACCACGACAGTTAGAATCGAAATACCAAGGCTTGATACCAAGTTGTTTACTTTCGCATTCGCCGTTTCGCCATAATCACGAATGACTGCAACTTGCACTTGTGGAGGAAATTGCTCGGATTGAAGCGCCGCCAGTTTATCCCGAACAGACTGAGCGACGTTAACCGCGTTCGAGCCTTTTTGTTTAGCGACAGAAATGAACACCGCTGGGTATGCTTCATCGTGGTTTTTATCGCGATACCAAGTATCGGATGTTGCCTCACCTTCACCGTCGTAAATACGCGCGACATCTTTCAAATAAACGGGTTTACCATTGAGCACCGCGATAACAAGATCGCCAACCTCTTCGGCGTTAGTCAGAAACCGTCCCGATTCCAATGTGTAATTTTGCCCGTTTACGCGAACGTTCTTGCCTTGAGTTTTACTATTACTGAGCTGAATGGCTTGTTCGAGGTCATCGATGGTTACTTTGAAGTTTGCCATCGCAACAGAATCAAGCTCTATCTGGATTTTTCTCGGCTCACCGCCAATCACTTCCACCTTGTTGGTGGCATCCAATGATTTAATGCCTAACGTGGCTTGGTCTGCAATACGTCTCAACTGATGGCGATCGAGAATGTCTGGATCGGTGGAATAAATTGCGGCAACAACAATGGCTACATCATCGATTTCAACAGGCTTTACAAGCCAGTTAGTGACAGAAGGAGGAACTTTGTCTTGATTGGAATAGAGTTTGTTGTAAAGCTTAACCAGAGCATCTTCGCGGTTTTCGCCGACATAGAAACGAACGATGACTTGCGCAGCACCTTCCATGGACGAGGAATAAACATATTCCACACCGTCAATTTGGCTAACAAGCTTTTCTAATGGTTCAGTGATTTGATTTTCGACTTGAGAAGCGCTGAGTCCGGGAGCCGAAACCAATACATCTGCCATCGGCACAACGATTTGCGGGTCTTCCTCTTTCGGGGTCAACCACAAGGCCGCAGCACCGACCACAAGCGCGAGTAAGATCATGATCGGAGGGAAAAAGCTGTTCATCACAGATTGAACAAAACTTCGCTTTAGTTTGTCGGGCATCCTTTCCCCTCCATATCAGATTGATTGTTTACGCGTTCGCGGTTTTCATCTTCTTCGCGTTACGGTTAGTAATGATCGCTTTCGCGAACAGAGATCCAACTAACATCGCAAAGAAGAACACTACAATGCTCACGTTGCCTAATGCCAGACTCGCAACCGCAGGGCCAGGGCAAATACCTGCCAAACCCCAACCTAAACCAAAGATGGCCGCACCAGATAACAAACGTCCGTCGATGTTCTTATTGGTTGGTGTGCAAAACGCTTCACCGCTAACTGATTGTTTTCTCGGCTTGATGATTAAAAAATAGCTTGGCATGAATACCGCGAGTGCGCCGCCCATCACAAAAGCCAAACTTGGATCCCAACTGCCAGAAATATCTAAAAATCCAATGACTTTAGCTGGGTCGATCATACCAGACACCGCCATGCCCATACCGAATAACACACCGCTCAAAAGAGCAGAAAAACGAAAAATAGTCTTGTTCATGGAATCTCTCTTAAACTAGGTGAAGTCGAACGAATACCGTTAGGCCAGCGACAGCCATAAATACACAGGTCGCCACAATAGAGCGCTTAGACAAACGGCCCATGCCACAAATGCCGTGTCCACTAGTACATCCGTTACCCAGTCTGGTTCCGATTCCTACCAATAAACCAGCGGCAATCACCATCCCTAAAGAAAGGTTCGCGGTACTAGGAACCGCAACGCCCAACATCAGAACGCTAATCAAGCCACCAGCTATCATTCCAACCGCAAAAAGCAATCGCCACGAATAATCGCCTTTTTTCGGTGACATAATGCCATTCATAATTCCACTGATTCCGGCAATTTTCCCGTTAACCAACAACAATATAGTGGCGGAGATCCCTAACAAAATGCCACCAAACAACGATTCCCATGGAATAACGTTTAACATTATTTACCTCTAAAATCTTAGCTACGAATTAGTTACAGAAAACGCTATGAAGCGCCTTGATTAATGACTCAACTCTCGGTTCTGACAACGAATAAAACACTTGCTGTGATGCCTTACGAGCCTTGATCAATTTGTGTTTGCGAAGCACCGTCAAGTGCTGTGAAAAGGCGGATTGGCTAAGGAACGAGTTCTTTTGCAGCTCCCCAACACCAACCTCACCTTGGGTCAGTTGGCACAACACCATTAGCCTTTCCGGATGTGCCATTACTTTTAGGAGATCAGCAGCTTCATTGGCATTGCCTTTCATTGCTGCTACATCCATATCTGTATAGCTCATGACTCACCTCTACATTAAAAACTAAATTAGATATTACTAAAACAAAATATTTAGTCAACGCTAAATTAGCAATTGTAAATTTAGATAAATTAACATTAGACATTTCTAATTTAGATAATTATAGTGATGAATATCAAAGGATGGCGTTCTCAGTTTGAGAGTACGAAGGAGAAGAGTTATGACGTTAGAAAATGCAGTACGAATTTTTGCAGGCACGATGGTATTGATCTCGGTCATACTAACCGTGTTCGTTCACAGTAACTTCATTTGGTTCACCGTGTTTATCGGCGTTAATCTTATTCAAAGTGCTTACACGGGAATCTGCCCTGCTGCTTATTTTTTAAAGAAATTTGGTTTTAGATAATCTAGAGCGTAGTGACCTTTCACACTGGCTATTCGTGAAAGGTCAGTTCGCCCTAAAACTTGGAGTTAAAAATGACTAAGATCTTAATCGTCGGTGGTGTTGCAGGTGGTGCATCTGCGGCGGCGCGTGCTCGTCGTCTAAGCGAAGATGCCGAAATCATCATGTTTGAACGTGGCCCGTTTGTTTCATTTGCCAACTGTGGCTTGCCTTATCACATCGGCGGCGATATCCAAGAACGCAGTAAGTTACTACTACAAACGCCAGAAAGCTTTTTAGCACGTTTTAACGTTGATGTTCGCGTGATGAATGAAGTAGTTTCTATTAACCGACAGGACAAAACCGTTACGATCAAAAACCTGTTGGATGAGTCTGAATACGTAGAATCATACGACTTCCTACTGCTTAGCCCAGGTGCAGGCCCTATTGTTCCGCCAATCCCAGGTCTCGATAACCCGCTCACCCACTCGCTACGTAACATTCCAGATATGGATCGCATCATCGAAACGATCCAAATGAACAAGCCAGAGCATGCGACAGTTGTTGGCGGCGGTTTCATCGGTTTAGAAATGATGGAAGCCTTCCACCAACTTGGCATTAAAACCTCTCTGATCGAAATGGCAGACCAAGTCATGACGCCAGTAGACCGTGAAATGGCAGGTTTTGCTCATGCAGAAATTCGTGACAAAGGTGTCGACCTCAAACTTGGCGTCGCGCTTGAATCTGTGAAATTCGTACCTAACGAACACGTTGCAAGTTTCGACTCTGGTGAGAGTGAGAAACACCAACACCTAGAAGGTGAATTGGAGTTAACACTGAACAACGGTGAAAAACTCACTACCGATATTCTGATCATGGCAATCGGTGTACGTCCTGAGACAAAACTGGCGCAAGAAGCTGGCCTTCAAATTGGCGCGCTAGGCGGTATTTACACAAACGAATACATGCAAACCAGCGATCCTTCGATCTACGCTGTCGGCGACGCGATAGAAGAGAAAGACTTCGTGACTGGCGAGCAAACTCTAGTGCCACTTGCAGGCCCGGCAAACCGTCAAGGTCGTATGGCTGCCGATAACATGCTAGGTCGCAAAGAAACTTACCAAGGTACACAAGGTACTGCGATTTGTAAGATCTTCGACCTTGCTGTGGCTTCAACAGGTAAAAATGAGAAACAATTGAAACGCGCTGGCGTTGAATACGAAAAAGTGTACGTGCATACCGCAAGCCACGCGAGCTACTACCCTGGTGCAGAAGTGGTGTCGTTCAAAATGTTGTTCGATCCAAAATCAGGCAAGATTTTAGGTGCTCAAGCAGTTGGTAAAGACGGTATCGACAAACGTATTGACGTTATGGCTGTTGCACAACGTGCTGGCATGACGGTTGAACAACTGCAGCATCTTGAACTGACTTACGCGCCACCTTACGGCAGTGCAAAAGATGTGATCAACCAAGCGGCGTTTGTGGCAAATAACATCATCAAAGGTGACGCAGCGGCGATTCATTACGATGAAATCGACAACCTGACTGAAGATAAAATTCTCCTCGACGTCCGTAACCCGGGTGAATTGGAGTCTGTTGGTTATCTTGAAGGGGCAATCAACATTCCGGTTGATCAGCTACGCCATCGTATGGGTGAACTACCAAAAGACAAAGAGATTGTGATTTACTGTCAAGTAGGCTTGCGCGGTAACGTGGCATACCGTCAACTGGTCAACAATGGTTACAAAGCTCGTAACTTGATTGGTGGATACAGAACACTCAAATTCTCGCGCTTATAACGGGATAATAAAAACAGAGAAAACCGAGGGATTGGTTTTCTCTTTTGTTTATTTACATGGACTCAAATCTAACTCATTAACCTTCTATCGCCAAACGGACTGCCGCTTGAGCATGGATAGAAGTGGTATCAAGTAGCGTAACATCGGTGTGACTTTGGTTTACAAGTAAGGCAATTTCAGTGCACCCGAGAATCACAGCTTCAGCTCCCTGCTCTTTTAGTTTTTCAATGATTTTCAGGTATATCGTTCTCGATTCCTCTTTGATTTCACCTTGGCATAACTCTTTATAAATAATGTTATGCACTATAGAGCGATCATCTTGAGCAGGAGTTATGACATCCAGCCCATAGAGGTCGGAAAGCCGTCCTTTGTAAAAGTCTTGCTCCATTGTGAATTGAGTACCTAGGAGTCCGACCTTTTGAACCTCTTTCTCACGAAGTAACTCAGCAGTCGCGTCTGCGATATGTAGTATGGGGATATTAATGCTGGCTTCAATTTGAGGAGCAACTTTGTGCATTGTGTTCGTACAAATAAGAATAAAATCAGCGCCCCCTTTTTCTATTGAAGATGCAGCATCAGATAGAATACTTGCCGTTTCTTCCCATTTACCTTGGTGTTGAAGTTTCTCTATCTCTGAAAAATTCACGCTATACATACAAACTTTTGCGGAATTTAGGCCACCTAACGCCTCTTTGACCCCTTCGTTGATCAATTTGTAATAACTAAGCGTCGACTCCCAACTCATGCCGCCTAGAAGACCGATAGTTTTCATATAACTCTCCAATCGTTATACACCACTATGGGAGGGGTGCTTTTACAAACAAAATCAACCACGTGGATAGACAGCTTTCTAGCTTTGTCACTAGTGAAAACTGGATAAACCTGCGATCAAAAAAAACGAGAACCAAAAAGGACGACTACGCGATTCTCATATCTCCTCGCAACATTGTTACCGCACTTCCAGAAAGCTTAACGTATTCCGGACTCAATAGTTCTGTATAAACAACTCCACTTCTCTTGGATGCTTGGAAGCCTTTTAATTGCGCTTTACCGAGCTCTTTGGCCCAGTAAACACATAAAGCGCAATGAGCAGAACCTGTTACTGGGTCCTCATCAACACCCACCCAAGGGGCAAAGTAACGAGAGACAAAATCAGCGTCAGTGCTTGATTGAGCAGTGATAACAACTCCACGACCTTTTTGTTTAAGTAACGCACTAAAATCAGGTTCGAGTTGCTCTATCAAAGACTCATAATTGATGACGATCAACTGCTTATTATCAAACTGACCATAAGCAATTACATCAGCCACATCGAGCCCTAAGCCGTGAAGCAAATCTGTGTTAATACTTGCTCGCATATCTAAAAGAGGGGCAGGAAACACCAAATGAATGTCGTCATGATCAAGTTGTGCAGTTAAAACGCCGGATAGCGTGCCAAACTCAATGGTATCACCTGTACTATATAACCCTTGCTCTCTCAGCACGTGCACCGTGGCCAATGTGCCATGTCCACACAAAGCGACTTCCGTTTCAGGTGTAAACCAACGAAGTTGCATTGTGTTTAATGACAGAAACGCGGTTTCAGATAGCGACATCTCTGCCGCTATGGCCAACATCATTTCCTCATCAAGGCTTGATTCTGTGATACACACACCTGCAGGATTGCCTTTGAATACATCTGATGTAAACGAGTCGACCTGAAAAATTTTAACTTCCACAAAATATCCTTAAGTTCTATCAACCACTGTAGAACCATTAGCAGCACTTAGTGCATTTGTACCACGTAATGTATTGCACCTGTTGTGTGAGCAGTAAACCTTTATTAACTAAGAAGAAACCACTTTTTCTCCTGATGGGATTTATTGGTATTTTGCCGAAGTAATGAACTCACCGAATGTTTCACACCAAACAACAACAGTATTATATTCAGAAATGGAAATCCCTTGAGGAACCTCAACAACGAAGTTATTGAATGTTTTGACATCACCAACCAAGCTCATCTCAGATTTAAGGTCATTAAACGCTTGTTCAGTCTCGACAAATTTAGGAGATAAATAGAGTTTATAGTCAGGCCCGGGAGCGAGTTTTCCTACCAGCGTAATAGCTTGGGAACTCAAATGAATTTCACCTTCTCCCCAATGAAAAGCGTCGCTATCTTTGAGGTCCCTCGTGACAACTGCACTGTATTCTGCACCTTGCATGCTCTCAGAAACTTGCTCATCGGTCGGCGCAGGCGGTGCAATAAGAATCGGTAAAGTATAGATACCTATCGCAATACCAATCGCAACAGCCACTAAGTGGCTTAACGTTAATTTAATTATACTTTTCAAGGTCATCTATCTTCTTGTTAGTTTCATCAGCTTAGATTTCGGCTCAAATACAGACATCCGTCAGGTTATACGTCTAATAGCCTAATTTCATTACTATTATACACAAGCTGGACCAATGCGCCTTAATTGCTGCCTTTTAGAGTGCTATCCAATAACCCCGTTATTAACGAAAATAACTATTTAAATTCAGCCCTTACGCGCCTTCGACGAAATGATCTCAAGGCAAAGTGAGCAATTAAAAACGGCTGATAATTGATATCAGCCGTTTGCTTATCTGGAATGTCGTTGTACTGGTTTGGGAACTATTCTGCTTCCACCAAAGCGATCTTATCGGATGTCGATTTTTCCAATTTGATCGCAATAAACTTAGAGGTTGGCGTAAACGTTCTATCCCCATAACTATCTAAAGGAACCAATGGGTTCGTTTCTGGATAGTAAGCCGCCGCCTGACCTGCTGGCACATCATAGGCAACAAGCGTAAATCCGCTCACGCGACGCTCTACGCCATCTTCCCATAATGACACCATGTCCACTTTATCGCCCGGTTCAAATCCGAGTTTACGAATATCCGCTTCATTGATAAACAGTACTTCGCGCACACCAAATACACCACGATAACGATCATTTAAGCCGTAAAGTGTCGTATTGTATTGGTCGTGTGAGCGCATGGTTTGCAAGATCAAATCTGGCTTTTGGCCTTTTTCGAGTATCGCTTCGCTGATCAACTGTTTCGGCAACTCACTAGAGCTGAACTGTGCTTTGCCGCTTGGTGTATTCCATCGACGCTCGGCAGCTGGGTTTACCAAGTGGAATCCACCCGGGTGTTTAAGCTTATGGTTAAAGTCGGTAAAGCCCGGAATCGTGTCGGCAATCAAATCGCGAATACGGTCGTAATCTTCAATCGCCCACAACCAATCAATTGGTTTTGCCCCGAGTGTCGCATTGGCAATACCGGCAATAATCGCTGGTTCTGAACGCAAATGCTCCGAACGCGGTTTTAGCTGACCAAATGAGATATGTACCATGCTGAAAGTATCTTCAACCGTCACACCTTGTGGGCCCGTCGCTTGCTGATCAATCTCAGTACGGCCTAAGCATGGAAGAATAAGCGCATCTTTACCTGTGACAAGGTGAGAACGATTTAACTTCGTCGAAATGTGTACGGTTAAATTACAGTTTCGCATCGCGTTGTGCGTACGTTCTGTGTCTGGCGTTGCTTGTGCAAAGTTACCGCCCAAACCGACAAATACTTTCGCTTGCCCTTCTTCCATCGCTTTAATGGCTTGCACAGTGTTGTGGCCTTCACCACGCGGGACGGCAAAGTTAAATCGACTTTCAATGCGATCCAACAACAGATCTGAAGGTTTTTCATCAATGCCCATCGTACGGTCGCCCTGAACGTTACTGTGACCACGCACTGGTGAAAGACCCGCGCCCGGCTTACCAACGTTACCTCGTAACATTTGCACGTTTGCGACTTCTTTAATGGTTGGCACAGAGTGACGATGCTGAGTCAACCCCATTGCCCAACACATGATCACACGTTCTGCACGTCGATACATGCTCGCCACCATCTCGATTTCACTTAAATCAAGACCCGATTGTTCCGCGATGTGTTCCCAAGAGGTTGCGTCCACTTCAGCCAAATACTCATCAATACCTATCGTGTGTTGCTTGATGAATTCACGGTCAAATACCGCTTTGCCGCCGTTTTGCAATGCCTCGCGTTCCCATTGCAGCAAGAACTTCGCGATGCCACGAAACACTGCCATGTCTCCACCTAAAGCAGGACGCAGGTACGCCGTGTTTGTAGGCTCTGAGCCGTTACTCAACATCTCAATCGGCATTTGTGGGTTTTGGAAACGCTCTAATCCGCGCTCTTTCAGCGGGTTTAGACAGATAACCTGTGCGCCACGTTTTACCGCTTCGCGCAGAGGTTCAAGCATTCGTGGGTGGTTCGTGCCCGGGTTTTGACCAATCACGAAAATCGCGTCGGCTTCTTCAAAATCATCAAAGATCACTGTGCCTTTACCAACACCAATGGTGTCTTTCATCCCGATTGCACTGGCTTCGTGACACATGTTGGAACAATCTGGGAAGTTGTTGGTACCGAATGCACGGACAAATAGCTGATACAAAAACGCCGCTTCGTTGCTTGCACGACCAGAGGTATAAAACTCCGCTTGATGCGGTGAATCCAATTGATTGAGATGTTTCGCGACAAGTGCAAAAGCCTCATCCCAAGAGACTGGCACATAGTGATCAGATTCAGCATCATATCGCATTGGGTGCGTGATACGGCCTTGGTATTCCAACCAGTAATCGGTTTGCGTTGAGAGAGAAGAAACGCTGTGATTGGCAAAAAACTCAGGATCAACCAGACGATTGGTCGCTTCCCAGTTTACTGCTTTCGCGCCATTCTCACAGAAATTGACTTTACCACTATCTGGCGACTCACCCCATGCACATCCCGGACAGTCGAAACCGCCATTTTGGTTGGTTTTGAGCATAGTGCGAATGTTTTTAACTGCATTTTCACTGCCCCACCAACTTCTGGTTACGGCTTTCAGTGCACCCCAACCACCAGCTGGACCTTTGTATGCTTTTATTTGTTCTTTTTGGCTCACGACTTTACTCCTCGCAGATATACCAGCAAGCAGGGTGCCCGTGAAAACAAGCGCGTTATTTATTGAGATAATGCGGAAGTATTGAAGGGCTTAGTTTCTAATCCATGTATTTTTTAATCCAAATAAGTAACCACTCAACATGCTCTCGCTTGTCCGAGCGTTTACTTATCTAGATTCTTGATATCGGATACCCGCCTACTGTTTCTAAGACTGTTAGATTCAATTCGCATTGTTGCGCCTTGATCTAAATCAAAGATTAAGTCGTTATTTAATATGCGTCCAATTGATAATCCTGACCGAGTGATAAACAAAATCTATGGCGAATTTTTCCACTGACGCTCATCACATTTTTAATCAATACAGTTTATGAGGTTAATCGTTTCCCCATTCGATTCCACCTAGTTAGCTTAACGAACTCAATAAAATCGGCATTCTTGATAATAGATAGTATCTATCACACTATAGATACTTTAAATTTGACCCTAATTAATATCAGGAATAGCCTTGATTCAGATCAATTTTGAGTGTGGTTTTATTCTTGACTTGGTTTTGGTTTTCCATTTCCCAGTTAAAACGCTCCAGCGCTTAAAAAGTACGGTAGTGCTGTGCCCTTTTTTAGGGAGTTCTCCGTACATGTGACTCACAACGTAAGGTGAACAATCCATTATGGATATCAAACAACTGAAATATCTCATCGCACTTGAACAGACCAAACACTTTGGTCAAGCCGCCGCATTGTGCCACATTACGCAGCCTACCTTGTCCATGAGAATCCGAAGCTTAGAGGAAGAACTCGACCTCGAATTAATCCAGAGAAGTCAACGATTTGAAGGATTTACTGAAGCCGGAGAACGCATTTTAGCTTGGGCAAAAACCGTATTAGCCGCTCATGATGGATTGCAAGCCGAAGCCGCCAACTGCCGTGGTCAGTTGGTTGGTTCACTTCGGCTTGGAATGGTGCCACTCGCCAGCCAAAACCCGATGCAATTGCTCAAACCATTAGCTCAACAGTTCCCTGAGTTACGCTTTCAAATACTCTCCATGACGACCGAACAGATCATAGACCAACTCAATCGCAATCAGCTTGATTTGGGGATGTGTTATGTCGATCAAGTCAACACCGCTTACTTCGATGTTATCGAGCTAGATTCGACCAAACTTGGCGTTTTATTCGATGAGCGTCATTTTGATTTTGCCGAATCTGAAGTGTTGTGGGAGTCACTCAATAACATTCCGCTAGGGCTGCTTTCGAAGGGCATGCACTATCGCCACTCGATTGATCTTAGCTTTGTGAGTAAAGGGCTAGTTCCACAAACCGTCATTGAAAGTAACTCCACCTTTCACTTGATCCAAGCAGTAACCAGTGGCCTTTGTTGCGCCATTATGCCGCTGAATTGTGGATTGGAAGAGTTGAACGATACGCTTCGCATTATTCCTATCGAAGAAGCCGCCGTTCACGCCCCGCTAGGTTTGTTAAAGCGAAAACAAGAACCCTTCTCCGCGCTAACCGATCAGTGCTTCGCAGAAGCAAAAAGCATATTCAATCGATAACAACAACCCACACGTCAATTTTTGGCATACACAACGGCTTATGAGGTGATTTCATGAGATGTACTACTCAATCTTATTTTGAACTGTCCGATTTCAATCAAGCACCACCTCAACCAAGTGCGTTCAATTACCGAGAATTGATTGATGGCCGCCCAGTGCAACAAATGTCGCTGGCGAGTGAATCCGCCTTAGCTATCAGCTACAACGGCATTAGCCAAGCGGTCATGATGGTGACGCCAGGCCATCTGGAAGACTTCGTGAAAGGATTTAGCCTAAGCACAGGCATCGTCCACGATTTCAAAGAGATTAAAGACATTGAAATTGGCGGCGATCACGAATCTCACTATGCGGAAGTGGAAATCAGCAACCGCGCTTTCTGGGCGTTAAAAACACAACGCCGAAATCTTGCTGGCACAACCGGATGCGGCATTTGTGGTGTCGAGGCTCTGGAACAAGCTTTGCCTGATTTGGCGCCGCTGACACCGTCTCTTCCTCCGCGCTCCGATGTATTTGAAGGGCTGCGAGACAAAGTCGCACTGCATCAAGAAGCCGCACGTGAATCTGGCGCGTTACACGCCGCTTTATTTGCAGATTCACAAGGCAACATCAAGTTGTGCCGAGAGGACATCGGCCGTCACAACGCGCTAGATAAGTTGATTGGCGCATTGGCCAACAATCACATCGAGCCTCAAAGTGGCTTCGCAATCATGACAAGCCGTTGCAGCTTGGAGTTGATCCACAAAGCCGTTCGCGCGCGAATCCCCACTCTGGTTTGCTTATCTGCGCCTACAGCGTTAACCGTCGAATGGGCAAGAAGAAACCATTTGAACCTAATTCACTTACCAAAACACGGCTCGCCGCGTCTATACAGCCCTGCGCCTTAACACGTCAACTTAGCCGAATTCCTAATATTTCTAACAGAGACCTCTGGGCCTCTGTTGTTTGCTTCTGATTCCCAATTGATACTTAGCGACCAGCCACTATTCTCTCCAACCAAACGTGCTCCCCCCTTGCCAGCACTAAGCTTGCGTATATTAACCTGCTTGCATTTTAACGCTTTCCAATCCGATAAGAACCCTGTCAAAAACCCATAAATTAGTAAGGATTTTGTGTGACTCTTTTCACGCTTTTCCGCCTTCCTAGGCATTTCTAGGAATTTTTCCTAGCCGATCTAGGCAACCATCTCATGTGCCTCACAAAACCACTCTCTAGAATTCCGCTCAGTCAAAGGTAACAAGAGCGCATAACGGTCTCCGTTGTGTTTCTAAAACAATTACAAGAGAGTTCATCATGTTAAAATTCCTCGAACAGGTGCGGAAGCCGACCCTCGATCTTCCTGTCGAAGTTAGAAGAAAGATGTGGTTTAAACCGTTCATCCAATCTTACTTGGTCGTATTCATCGGCTACCTAACCATGTACTTGATTCGTAAGAACTTCAATGTCGCGCAAAACGACATGATCTCAACTTACGGTTTGAGCATGACAGACCTAGGTCTTATTGGCCTTGGCTTCTCCATCACATACGGCATCGGTAAAACCGTTGTGTCTTACTACGCTGACGGTAAGAACACCAAGCAATTCCTCCCTTTTATGCTGATCCTTTCTGGTCTTGCAATGCTTGGTTTCAGCTTCAGCATGGGCGGCGGTAGTGCAAGCCTGTTCTTGATGGTGGCTTTCTACGCTCTGAGTGGTTTCTTCCAAAGTACTGGTGGCCCTTCTAGTTACTCAACCATTACAAAATGGACACCTCGTAACAAGCGCGGCTCTTACCTAGGCTTGTGGAACATGTCACACAACGTTGGTGGTGCGGGCGCAGCGGGTGTTGCTCTTTTCGGTGCTAACTACCTATTCGACGGCCACGTAATCGGCATGTTCGTGTTCCCTTCTATCATCGCGATCATCGTTGGCTTTATCGGTATGCGCTTTGGTAGCGACTCTCCAGAAGCTTACGGTCTAGGTAAAGTAGAAGAACTTTTCGATGAAGCAGTGAGTGAAGAAGACACCGCTGCTGAAGAAAACCAGATGACCAAAAAAGAAATCTTTGTTGAATACGTTCTTAAAAACAAAGTTATCTGGCTACTTTGCTTTGCCAACATCTTCCTTTACATCGTGCGTATTGGTATCGACCAATGGTCAACGGTATACGCGTACCAAGAGCTTGGTCTGTCAAAAGAAACGGCAATCTCTGGCTTTACTCTGTTCGAAGTCGGTGCGCTTGTCGGTACTTTGATGTGGGGTTACTTATCTGACTCAGCAAACGGTCGCCGCGCATTGGTTGCTTGTGTGTCTCTTGGTTTGATCATCGTATCGCTTGAGTTCTACCAACATGCAACAAATGAATTCATGTACTTGTCGTCTCTATTCGTACTTGGTTTCTTGGTGTTTGGTCCGCAACTTCTTATCGGTGTTGCAGCGGTTGGTTTTGTTCCTAAAAAAGCAATCAGTGTGGCTGACGGTGTGAAAGGTACATTCGCTTACCTAATCGGTGACAGCTTCGCGAAACTTGGTCTCGGTATGATTGCAGACGGTACACCAATCTTCGGTCTAACAGGCTGGAAAGGTACCTTCGCAGCCCTAGATACCTCCGCCATGATTTGTATTGTTTTGCTTGCTTTCGTTGCTATCGCGGAAGAGAAGAAGATTCGACACGCGAAGAAGCTTCAACTTGCACAAAACCAAGCCTAACTTCTCTGCGCGCTTTACTTCGGTAAAGCGCGCAAGATCATTAAAATGAGTTGATCAATTCAGTATCATTAAAGGTTTTTCTATTAGCTCCGTTTTGGGGCTTATTGTTGTTTGTTGTCTGCTCTATTTGGTTGTAATGATGATTCATGTTGCTCTAGTTGATGATCACGTCATCGTGCGTTCTGGTTTCGCACAATTATTAAATTTAGAAAGTGATATTACCGTTGTTGGTGAATTTGGTTCTGTCGCCGAAGCACGCACAGGCTTGCCTGCGGTACACCCACACGTCGTCATCCTAGATATTTCCATGCCCGATGAGAGCGGATTAAACTTACTGAGCGAAATTCCAACTGGCATTGCCTGTGTCATGCTAAGCGTGCACGACTCCCCTGCAATGGTGGAAAAATCACTAAAACTTGGTGCAAAAGGCTATCTAAGCAAACGCTGTAGCCCAGACGAACTTATTCAAGCCGTGAGAACCAGTGCGTCTGGCGGCTGCTATCTTACCTCCGACATTGCCATCAAACTGGCAACACCAAGTGACAAAGCTGCATCGCTTTGCCAACTAACAAGACGCGAAAATGAAGTTTGCCAGCTTTTAGCCAAAGGGCTGGATGTAAAATCCGTCGCGGCAGAGCTTGGCTTGAGCCACAAGACCGTACACGTTCATCGAGCGAATGCCATCGACAAACTCGGTGTGAAAAACAACGTTGAGCTCGCCAAACTATTTTCTCAAGAGTCCTTTTAATGCGAGCTTATGCTGTTACCACCATTTGCGGACTTTTTGTTATGGCTTGCGCCTGGTTCTGCTTATGGGTGATTGCCTATTACTTTGTCAATGATCCAGAACTAGCGATCTTATTGTTTCCTTTCGCTTTACGATTAGGTGTCGCCCTGCACACTCGCACCGCTTATTGGCCGACGATTTACCTTTCGGAGTGGGGGCTTTCCATCGCACTTGCGATGTTACTGGGTCAACCGCAGTGGCTTACCGTGCTGATTGCGAGTATTGCCAGTATCCCGGTCACTCTGATTGCGAAAAAATATTACTACGGAGACCAAAACCGCCATTTAGCCGTGATGAGCGCAGTCATTATTATTAGCGCGTTTATTAATGTGATGGCCGTTGGTTTTCACGTTCCTTCGGTTTACATGGTATGGCTGGCTAGCATTTCTGGAGGCTTGCTCGTGGTGCCTATGTGCTACTTGTTATGGAGTTATTTGTTCCAAAGTCGTTGGTCTCCGCTTAGCTCTCTCCTACTTAGTAATGCCGTTGTATTTCAGGTGCGTCATATCGTGCTTTATGCGCTGCTTTTGATCGGCAGTATTTTGGTGCAAACCAGTTTGCCTGAAGAGCTAAAACGATTTGCGCCATTTTGTATGGCGATTCCAATCATCGTGCTTGCTCTGCGTTACGGCTGGCAAGGTGCCCTACTCGCCACCATGCTTAACAGTATCGCGCTGATTGCGGCTCGTAGCGGGGTGTCGAATCTAGAAATCACCGATTTGTTATTATCTCTCTCAGCGCAAACCATCACTGGCATTATGCTCGGTTTAGGGGTTCAGAAACAAAAAGACCTCAATCACAAACTGCGCGGCGAACTTGCACGCAATCAGAATTTGTCTCGCCAGCTTATCAAAGCGGAAGAATCGGTAAGACGCGATATTGCGCGCGAGCTACATGACGAAATCGGCCAGAACATCACGGCGATCCGCACACAAGCCAACATCATTAAGCGGGTAAATAACGCAGAAACAAGCGTGGGTTGCGCCGACATGATCGAAGGGCTTTCCCTCAACGTGTACGACACCACTAAGCGACTGTTAAGCAAGCTAAGACCAAAAATGCTGGATGATTTGGACTTGAAAGAATCCGTCGAGCAACTGACGCGAGAGATGGAATTCGCCAATCACGGAACGACTGTTCAACTGAACTGGCAAGGCGATTACACCAGCTTGAGTGACACGCTCAAAGTCACCCTATTCCGTTTATGCCAAGAGTCATTGAATAACGCCGCCAAATATGCAGAAGCGCAGTTGATCAGTATTGAACTGACGATCGGAGAAACGGCGGTGTCACTAATGATTCACGATGATGGTGTCGGCTTCAAAGTTCAGGACAGCATGAAAGGCATGGGCGTTCGCGGCATGCAAGAGCGTGTGCACGCGTTAGGTGGAAAAATGGTTATCTACTCCACCAGCGATCAAGTGATCGGCACACAAATCAGCATTACTTTACCTAAGGTGTAACTCAAGATGTTTGGATTTTTACGTTCACCTAAATTTACTCAACCGAGTCTGAGCAACGAGCAAATCGACCAGCGTTACCGCCATTGGCGTTTGCACATTATGTTGGGGATGTACATCGGCTACGCAGGTTTCTACTTTACCCGTAAGACCTTTAACTACGCCGCACCAGCGATGATTACCGACCTTGGCTTAGATAAGGGCGATTTGGGTCTAATCGGTACGCTTTTCTACATCACCTACGGCTGCTCGAAGTTTATTTCTGGCACGATTTCAGATCGCTCTAACCCTCGTTATTTCATGGGGCTAGGCTTGATTGCGACAGGTCTGGTCAACATCGCGTTCGGTTTTTCTAGCTCACTCGCGGCTTTCATTACTCTGTGGATCTTAAACGCCTGGTTCCAAGGCTGGGGCTGGCCTTCATGCTCCAAGCTGTTAACTACTTGGTATTCACGCTCCGAGCGTGGCTTCTTATGGGCGATTTGGAACACCGCACACAACGTTGGTGGCGCGCTGATCCCTATTTGGGTGGGCTATTTAACGTTGCACTACAGCTGGCGTGAAGGCTTTATTCTACCCGGCATCATCGGGGTATTACTCGGTCTATTCGTTTGTTGGCGATTGCGCGACAAACCCACAACAATGGGCTTACCAAGTGTCGGACAATGGCGCAACGACGCACTAGAACTTGCGCAAGAAAATTACGGACGTGGCCTCACCTACCGCGAAATTCTGAAATCGTACGTATTTAACAACAAATACATCTGGCTGCTCGCGTTCAGTTATGTGTTGGTTTACATCGTCCGAACCGCAATAAACGACTGGGGAAACCTGTACTTAACAGAGCAGCATCACTATAGCCTGATTAACGCCAACGCTGCTCTATCGATGTTTGAAATCGGTGGTTTTGTTGGTTCATTGGTTGCGGGTTGGGGCTCAGACAAACTCTTTGGCGGTAACCGTGGGCCAATGAACTTGCTGTTCGCGATTGGGATTTTCTTATCTGTCTCTGCGCTTTGGCTGATGCCCCTGACCAACTTTGCATTCCAAGCGGCGGGATTGTTCTCCATCGGCTTCTTTGTCTTTGGGCCACAAATGCTGATCGGTATGGCAGCGGCGGAGTGCTCTCACAAAGATTCTGCCGGCGCGGCGACAGGATTCGTGGGCTTGTTCGCCTACATGGGCGCAGCATTGTCTGGTTATCCACTGGCGTTAATTCTTGAAGAATATCATTGGACGGGTTTCTTCATCACCATTTCAGTTTGTGCAGCCGTCATTGGCCTTTTATTGCTGCCATTTTTGCAAGCGCAACCATCACGAAAACCACTCGAACCAAAACCTCGGTTGTAAATCGACTTATCGCCTTTCGGGCAAATTGGCGAGTGACCTAACCGCGCTCGCCCTCCTTATTTAACGTATCTCTGCTCAATTTTTCTTCCGATTCAGTTCGGAGGGTTAACTATGGGAAAAATTCATGAATTTGAACACTATTTCATCGCATAGCTTCTTTCAAATGAACAACAAAATCCAAAACTACGCTTGGGGAAGCACCTCTTCTATTCACGATTTGTTTGGCTTTTCTAACGAAACGAATGAGCCTCAAGCAGAAGTATGGATGGGTACTCACCCAAACGGCTGCTCTGAAGTTCAGGTGGAGCAAAACACGCTGCCTTTGTCTGAACTGATCAAACAAAACCAACCCGCTTACTTATCAGCAGAAACCGCAGCGAAATTTGGCGACCTGCCCTTTCTGTTTAAGATCTTAGCGGCCGAACATGCACTGTCGATTCAAGTTCACCCAAGCAAACAAGATGCCGAAATAGGTTTCGAAAAAGAGCAAAGTGCTGGCATTCCACTAAACGCGAGCCATCGTAACTACAAGGATCCAAACCACAAACCTGAGTTGGTGTACGCGTTGACAAGTTACCAAGCCATGAACGGTTTTCGCTCGTATTCCGAGATTATTGAGGCATTTAGCCTTTGCGATATCGATGAGCTACGCGCGCCTCTTGACACATTCAAACGCGAAATCAACTCACAAGGTTTACGAGATTTCTTTGTGCACATTCTGACCATGGAAGGCGAAACAAAAGAGCGAGCACTGAAACAACTTCTTGCCCACACTTCACGTCAATCGGAACAAGGCACTGACAGCGACGTTTACCAGCTCATCTTGGATCTATCCACTCAATACCCCGGCGATGTCGGCTTATTTGCGCCATTGCTGTTGAATGTCATCACGCTGCAACCTGGCGAAGCGATGTTCCTGAGCGCAAGAACGCCACACGCTTACATTAAAGGAACGGGATTAGAGATCATGGCGAACTCAGATAACGTTTTGCGTGCAGGACTCACGCCGAAACATATGGATGTTGAAGAACTGGTTAAATGCACAGACTTTGTGCCTAAGCCGTTTAACAGCCTTGTTCTAGAACCCAATGCCGATGGTTGCCAAAACCTTTACCCCGTTCCAGTGGCAGACTTTAGTTTCTGCATTCTAAACCAACCGAACAATGAAGTGGTTGAGGCAAACAGCGCAGAGATTTTGATGGCGATTGATGCCGACCTGACACTCATCAGTGATAACGGTGAGACGTTAACCGCAGCGAAAGGACAATCTGTATTTGTTCCTGCTTACGTTGGCCATTATCGCATTCAAAGTGCGGGACGTGTGGCTCGCGCCTTCAACTAGTTTGTGAACAACTGATTCAAACTAGCGTCTGACCCAAGGGACTGGGTTAGACAATTTATTCCTTTCATAGATTGAGCCAGTCCGCTTTTAAGGCAATCATGCTTATCCCTTGTCGACTCCAAACACTCACAGTCCAATTTATCTAAGAGCCATAACCTCCCGGCTCTGCCATTTACTGCAACATTCATTGTCAAAACTCATTTATTTCCGGTAAATTCGCCGCTCCAATATCAAATTACTTGGATAACAAAGGCGCTCACACAGTGGTATTTGTTGCAAAACGTATAATCAACGTTGTAATCAAAGCCTCAATCACTACAATCTCTGGTTCGATTTTTCAGTTAACGTTTGTATGCCGAAGTTAAACCAAGATAACCCTGTTCAAAGCTCCGCCCTTTCCGATATCGAAACCAGCAGTAAGATTCAATCGGCATTAGAACCGAAGTTTCACAAGCCAGAGAAACGTCTCTGCTTAAGCCCTGGTCTATCGGATAAGCATTTGGCGCGCCGTTGGCAAGTATTGGAACACGTGACCAATAAAGATCATCTTCTTGATCCTTTCACGCAGTCACATTGCGACGCTTACTCCAACAACATCGAGCACTTCATTGGTACTGTCAATGTGCCGGTCGGCATCGCAGGTCCTTTACGCGTCAACGGTTTGTATGCGAACGATGACTTTTTGGTTCCGCTCGCAACGACAGAAGCCGCGTTAGTCGCTTCCTACAACCGTGGCGCAAATCTTATTACCGCCGCTGGTGGCGCGAGCGCATTGTTGCTGAGTGAAGGGGTGAGCCGAACACCAGTGTTCGCCTTTAATAACCTTGCCAACGCTGGCCAGTTCGTCAGTTGGGTTGTGACCCAGTTTGACGCATTTCGTCAAATAGCGGAATCCACCACCTCACATGGCAAACTCAAAGACATCAATGTAAATATCGAAGGAAACCACGTTTATTTGGTCTTTGAATACGTGACAGGTGACGCTTCCGGACAAAACATGGTGACCATCGCAACAAACGAAGTGTTCCATCATATTTTGGCGACCAGCCCAATCAAACCAACTCAAGCATTCTTGGATGGCAACTTATCAGGCGACAAAAAACCAAACGCGCACACGCTGCGCTCGGTACGCGGTAAGAAAGTATCCGCCGAAGTGACCATTCCTGCAGAGTTGGTGGAAAAATATCTACATACAACGCCAGAGTCTATGGTTCAATTTGGCAAAATGACCACGGTGGGTGGTTTACTCAGCGGGACGATTGGCGTCAACGCGCATTACGCGAATGCCCTTGCCGCGCTGTACATTGCTTGTGGTCAAGATGCCGCTTGCGTTGCAGAGTCTGCCATTGGTATCACTCGTATGGATGTGGACGCTCAAGGCAACTTGTACGCGTGCGTGACCTTGCCAAACATCATGGTTGGCACGGTTGGCGGGGGCACTGGCCTTCCAACGCAAAAGGCATGTTTGGATATTTTGGGTTTGCACGGCAACGGCAATGCGAAAGCCTTAGCCGAAGTCGCGGCCGCGCTTTGTCTGGCCGGTGAACTCTCAATTGTCGGCGCATTTTGTGCCGATCACTTCTCCCGAGCTCACCATAAACTTGCTAGAAAATAATCCTTTTACTTTGTACAAGAGAACACCCATGCGGTTTTCTCTTGTGCCAATAAAGCAACTTTATTTATTAGCTCATAAATTAGTTTAAGTTGTATTGTAGACTTAATGATTACACCACTCTCACGTTGACCGCATTATTGCAGTATCACCACACATTCCTCGCTATATCACTGTTTGACCCTATTCTCACGCAATATTAAATATCAGTACGTTACCTAAATAAATATCAAAAACATCTAGCACTAAAGTACCAAATTCATAGATTGAGTTTTTTGTTAGTCACTTATAGAGACTATACTCGTTCCTGCAGCTGCTTGATTTTTCTAAATTTATTATTTAGCTCAAATGAGCTTAATCACTCCCGTTAAATGGATTTAAGTCGTTCCCTCGGGTAAGCGAGTTAACTATGAGACGTCAGAAACAAAATGAAATCTCTTGTTGGGTACTAGGGTTGATTATCTTATTACTAAGTTACGTCCCTTCAGTACCAGCAGAAATGGAACTAACGCCCTCCGATCAAACCGTTGCGCGTTTCCTCTATCAGAGCACTTTTGGGCCAACACCAACATTAATTGATGAGGTAGAAGAAGTCGGGATGGAAAGTTGGATATCTCAACAAATCTACCTTCCTGCCACCTATCATCAACCGCTCTATCGGACACCTTTTTCCAAAGGCGCACAATCCAATCGCGAAAATGCTTGGTATCAAATTGTTATTACTGCTGATGATCAACTCAGACAACGCATGGCGTATGCATTAAGCCAGATCTTAGTGGTCTCTCGCTATGGCGGTGTTCTTTCCAGTAAGCCCACAGGTCTAGTCGACTACTATGATGTATTGATTGCTAACGCTTTTGGCAACTACCGAGATTTATTATATGACGTTTCCATTCATCCTGTTATGGGCAGCTATTTGTCCATGCTCGGTAGCGCAAAAGAGAACAACACGACGGGTGCATTACCTGATGAGAACTTCGCTCGAGAGTTGATGCAGTTGTTCACCCTAGGCTTGTATGAACTGAATATCGATGGCAGTAAAAAGCTTGATCGTAAAACGGGTAAGCCTATCCCCACATATACCCAAACGGATATTCAAGAGCTCGCTCGAGCATTAACTGGGTGGAAAAATGCCGATTTAGCGTTTGTCGAACCGATGCGAGTCATCAGCCACCGACACGATGGTGGCGAGAAACGATTGCTTGGTAACACAATTCCTGCTGGTTTAACTGCGCAAGAAGAGCTTTCAAAAGTGATCGATATTTTGATGTCTCATCCAAACATGGCGCCGTTTGTTTCTAAGCTACTTATCCAACGTTTTGTAACTTCGAATCCAAGTCCGGAGTACATCGCACGTGTTGCTTCGGTATTCAATAACAATGGCAAAGGAGAAAAAGGAGATTTAAACGCGGTCATTCATGCCATCTTGCTCGATTCTGAGGCTCTAGGCATGACAGATACCCCGCCAATAAAAGTGAAAGAGCCAATACTGGTCCTAACTAATTTTCATCGAGCAGCGGGTTTTACAATCAAATCTACACGTTACGAAGACGCCACTACGATGATGAATATCGCCAATCAAGGACCTCTTCGTTCTCCTTCCGTATTTAATTTTTACTCTCCTGAGTACCAACCATCTAACGAGTTTACGGAGTCTGGTATTAGCTCTCCTGAGTATGAGCTACTGAACTGGTCCGTTTATACCGATTTGGTCAACTATATGTTGACCAGCACTCGCAGAGGCGGCGGTGATTCCTACACTCTCGATCTCGGCGAGTTTTATCTTCTTTTGGATGATCACGATGCCTTAGTCGAGCTGGTTAACGCACGCTTCTTTGCTGGAACGGCCTCGGCGGAATTAAAAAAACTCATGCTCACCGTGTTAGATGAATATCGTGAGGACTATGTGCCAACAACAAAGCTCGCCTTGGTGATTTTTACCGCCATTTCCGGCGATGAATTCTATATTCAGGATTAGGAGTGGATTATGGATATTTCAAGACGACATTTTATAAAAAGCACTGCATCGATGGGCGCTTTAGCTTCGCTTGGTCTACCGGGTTATTCTCTCGCGGCGCCATCCAATGACTTTCGAGCATTAATATGTGTCTATTTAGCAGGTGGAAACGATGCGTTCAACACTGTACTGCCGTTGTCTGACGCGCACTATAACCAATATGCCAAAGTCAGAGGGGCTCTTTCTGTCGCCAAAGACGACATACTCCCTATCAATTTGCGTACCGCCGATAGCTCGGATAATCTGGTAGAACTTGGCTTACACCCCAAACTAAAGGCGCTGTCTTCAATTTTCGAACAAGGCGATGCCAATATCGTGCTCAATAGCGGCATTCTCAACCATCCCGTTACAAAACAAGCGATTGAGCTAGGTGAAGCGTCACTTCCCGAGCAACTGTTTTCCCACAATTCACAAACTGACGCTTGGTTACTTGGTGGTATGCAAGAATCTAGCAACTTGGGTTGGGCAGGAAGAATGTTGGACGTATTAACTTCTGAATCAGAAATAACCCCGCTATACAGTGTGCACGGGAACTCGCTTTGGTTACGCGCGATGGAACACCGCCAAACCGTGCTGAAAAAAGACCGTGCGGTTCAGCTTACCGCGATTGATAACTCGCTATACAAGGGGATCTATGACCAACTGCTTTCTCATCAAACAGAGAATCCGTTTAGTGGTCACTTTAATTTGATGGTTGATGAGTCGATGATGATGAGCCGTGTGCTAAGCAAGCAACTCAATCATATTGATGACGCGCCGCTGTTCACCTCATCAACACTCGGCAAGCAGATGCAAACCGTCTATAAATTGATCGCAAGCCAAGATGTGTTAAAGCAACAACGACAAGTCTTCTTCGTTAAACACTCTGGCTACGACCTACACGATTCTCAATTAGTTCGACACCCCGTACTACTCGAAGATCTAGCAACTAACCTCTTAGCAATGTATCGTGCGATTGCGCGGTTGGGGCTAAACAAGCAAGTCACTTCTTTTACAATGTCTGACTTTGGTCGACGGATGACAAGCAACGGTAACGGCACCGATCACGGTTGGGGTGGTCATCAACTATTGATTGGGGGCGCGGTGAATGGTCAGCGACCTATCGGCACATGGCCTGAACTAGTATTGGGTGGAAACGATGACTATTCTCAAGGTCGACTCATACCCCAAATTGCAGCTGATCAAGTGGGCTCAACCCTCGCGCAGTGGATGGGTGTGAGTGATAACGCGGCACTGGAATACGTGTTCCCGAATATCCGCAACTTCGCTAATTCAAACCTTGGCTTTATGGCTTAAGCTGCTTTAATGAGCTCTTAATTAACTTGTCATGAAAAAGGGAGCATTTACGCTCCCTTTTCAATATCATTTCCGCTGAGTGTCCGTTACGCTTCGTCGCGACGGCGCTCGTTACACAGCTTAATGGCACGCTCAAGTAATTCTAGCGCGGATTGCTCACATTCAGGCAGAGCCGCATCACTTTCACCAATTGGCGTTACGCGGTCACCCCATTTCAGTACTGCCGCCCCCCATGTCAAACCTGCACCAAATGCAGCAAGAAGCATGTTATCACCTGGGTTAACTCGGCCTTGCTCTACCGCTTCACACAATGCAATTGGCACCGTCGCTGCAGAAGTATTGCCGTAGTTTTGGATGTTCACAAACGCTTTGTCGTGTGGGATCCCAGATAGGTCACATAGGGTTTGAATAATACGAATATTCGCTTGATGAGGAATAACAACGTCGATTTGATCGGTAGTTAACTGTGATGCTTTAAGCACGGTTTTCGCAGCTAGCCCCATGCCTTTTACCGCACGTTTAAAAATTTCTTGTCCTACAAAGTTGAAATCCCAGTAACCGTTGTCTTCCGCAAAACGGTCCATACAAGTACCAAACTTTGGTACGGAAAGAATATCGCGACCTTTAGCGTCACAACCAATTTGAGATTGCAGTAGACCCGTTTCTTTTTCTGTTCTTGATAACACAACGGCACCCGCGCCATCACCAAATAGAACAGCGGTATCTCGCATGGCCCAATCAATGTAGAAAGACAATCTTTCCGCGCCAATAATGATCGCGTTGCGATAGTTACCTGATTGAATCAAACGTGTGCCCGTTTCAAGGCCGTAGACAAATCCCGTACATGCGGCATTTAAATCAAAGGCCGCCGCAGAGCGAATGCCCAAGTTCTGCTGTATTTTAGATGCGATGTTTGGAATAAGTGAATCCGGAGAACAAGTCGCCACAATGATTAAATCAACGTCGCTTGCGTCAACGCCCGCGCGCGCCAATGCGTGTTTGGCAGCAACGGTTGCCATGTCTGAAGTATTTACATGGCTAATACGGCGGTTTTCGATACCGGTGCGGGTACGAATCCACTCATCTGAAGTATCAAGGAAAGTGCTAAGATCATCGTTAGAGAGCACGGCAGGAGGAACACATTTCCCCCAACCTGTAATTTCAGCGTAGTAATTTGTCATCGCAGACCTATTTATTGTTGTATTTTAATAAAATTTCTTAGAACCTTAGGCTCAAATACAAACCTGCTCTGCGTTATTTCGGCAGGTTAAAAAATAAGTATACAAATAATGAGGCTGACTGGTAAGTCATGTTTTCATCAATACGTAATAAAGGAAGAAGTCATGTCATCGTTTAAAACTCGCTGCCCTTCATGCGGCGGTCTGAATCGTGTCCCTAATGAGCGTGTTGCAGAGTCTGCAACTTGCGGTAAATGTAAAAGTGCACTTTTTGATGGCGCGCCTATCGAAGGAACGCAAGATAACTTTTCTGCCCTATTACAAAGTGATACGCCTGTTGTCGTCGACTTTTGGGCCCCTTGGTGTAATCCGTGCGTCGGTTTTGCCCCTGTTTTCTCGGATGTCGCTCATGAACAAGCAGGAACGGCTCGTTTTGTAAAGGTTGATACAGAAGCACAACAAGCGCTCGCTGCACAATTTGGCATTCGAAGCATTCCTACCATCATGGTTTTCAAGAACGGTCAACGCGTTGATATGATCAATGGTGCGCTACCGAAAAGTCAGTTTGATCAATGGTTAAATCAAGCACTTAATAAGTAATTCTCCACGCCAACCTCACTGGTAGGTTGGCGTTTTTATGCAACTTATCGACCTATCTATTTAACAAATATTATTTGTCGAAACGACTTAAATTAATCATTTTACTTGCCTAACTATTAGCCTCATATTCGCGCCGAATAACCCATAGATTTCATTTAACTTATAGGCGCAAAACAGTGGAAAACACAGTCGTTCCTGCAGCATCACCACGAGTTACAGTTCCAGTCGTCGCACTGTCTCTTTATGCGGTGGCTTCAGGCTATTTAATGAGCTTGATCCCTCTCATGCTCGGTGAATACAACATCTCAGCAGATTATGCGAGTTGGTTGGCGAGTGTTTTTTATGGCGGCTTATTGGTCGGCGCGATGTTTATTGAACGTGTCGTGCGTCAAGTGGGTCACCGTAAAGCGTTTATTGGCTGCTTAGCGGCATTCTCGCTAACGATTGTCACGCTACCCGTTTTTGCTAATGGGTTAGTGTGGCTTGCTGCTCGTTTTATCGCAGGTATTGCCGTTGCGGGCGTTTTTGTCATTGTTGAATCTTGGCTAATGTCTGGCGACGAAGCATCACGTGCAAAACGTTTGAGCTTGTACATGCTATCGCTTTATGGCGGTTCTGCATTAGGCCAATTTGGCATTGGTGTACTTGGCGTAAGTGGCGGTGTTCCGTTCATTGCAATCACAACGCTGATCCTAATGGCGATGTTGGTGCTGATGTTTATTGAGTGTGAACAACCAAACAGCCATGAATCAACCGCTTTGTCATTTAAGCAAATTGCCAAGCTAAACCATGCTGCAATTATTGGTTGTGTTGTATCAGGTTTGACCTTAGGCGCGATCTACGGATTAATGCCTGTTGAGCTCACTAACCGTAAAATCAACCATCAAGACATTGGTACATTGATGGCACTAGTGATCCTAGGTGGCATGTTGGTTCAACCAATGGTGACCACATTGAACAAATACATGAGCCGCACAGTGCTAATGGCGTTCTTCTGTATTTTGGGTATTTTTTCGATCGGTTTGACCTTTATTTCATCGTCAGCCGTGGTATTAGCTGCTGCTTTATTCTTTTTAGGTGCAGCTACTTTTGCCTTGTACCCAATTGCGATCAACTTAGGTTGTGAAGGACTTGATGAGCGCTTTATTGTCTCTGCTACACAAGTCATGCTGTTCAGCTACAGCATTGGCTCTGTTGCTGGCCCGGTTGTGGCTGATAAATTTATGGGCCAAGAACATGGCTTACTAGGCTACTTGTTTGCCGCTTTAGTTGCGACTGGCGTATACATGCTACTTGCAGCGAGCAAAACTAAGCAGCGTATGGCCGCTGGCCTCTAACCACGCAACTTCTACTCAACGAAAACGAGGGCATGTCGCCCTCGTTTTTTATTCTTCGCTTTTTTGTTTAGATAAACGTTTATGACGGTTTGACGCGTTCGCTGCAGGTTTTTCCGGTACCGCGCGCTTTTCATGAAGTAAATGACGAACCGCCAAGATGGGATGTTTCAGTAGCATTCTGGGGCCAGAGTAACGCATGACCAAACGCATTTGCTCTTTCGGGTCCGGTTTATAACAGTGAATCGGACACTTGTTACACGTAGGTTTATTCTCTCCGTAAGGACAACGGTCAAGACGAACTTCTGCGTATTCAAGCAGCTCACGACATTCTGAGCACAAGTCACTTTTTGTTCCATGGTGATCGTGACAGTAAACCTCTACCATGGCTTTTACCGTCTTAAATTCAGTGGCGAGCTTGCCAAGTAAAATATCGCTCATGAGCTTCCAAAAATCACAACGTCATTGTGTAAAGTTCTAACGTTCGACCATTATCGTATTGCTGCTCAACTCGTTCAAACTCAAAGCCCAGTTTTTTGAGCAAACTTATACTACGAATATTGTCATTGTTGGTGATAGCAGCCAACTTATCGAGTTTCATTTCCTCTCGAGCATATTCCAGCACCACGGTTGCCGACTCGACTCCGTAGCCGCAACCATAAGCAGAAGGTAAAAAACCATACCCAAGATCGTAGTGTTGCAATGTGTCACGTTTAACTAGCCCACAAATACCGATCGGCTGTCCATCGTCTTTTTTCTCTACTACGAGTAAACTCACGCCTTTAACTTTTTGCATGCGTAGCATGTTTTCTTTTATATAACGCGCCGCTTCATATTCAGTACGAATTTGTTTATCTCCGACAAAACGGTAAAAGTCTGGGTGGTTATAAAGTTCTAATATGAATGGTGCATCATCTACACTCACAAGACGTAATATCAAACGTTCAGTGATCAGTGTTTTCATTTGGACTCCATTAAAACGCGAGAGATGATTGGACATAGAAACGTACTTGGATCTTGCGACCGACGTAAGGGCTTATTTAGTTGTAACTTGATAAAAAAATAACTATCCTGCCCCGCTAAATTAAAGGACCACCACCATGAACCGCAAGAAGAAAATCAATCAGATCTTAAAAGCGAAGCAGAAGAAGCATAACGCTAAGCTACATAAGAGCAATAAGCCGCGTTATATCTCCAAAGCTGAACGTGCAAAAATGGAAGCTGAAGAGCAAAACCAAGCTTCGGAAAGCACGGAAAATGTTGTAGACACAGTGCCGACAGATCAAGCCTAAAAGAAAAGCCGCTTTATGCGGCTTTTTTGTTTGTTGTACGAGGAGAATTGACTTTAATATTCAACACTGTAGTTCAGTGTGAATGTGCGACCTCTTCCTTTGTAGTCGTAAGCTGCTGCATCGTAGTGTGCCGCGTAAAGAATCTGCGCACGTTGACCCCAAGCGGTTGTGTAGTCTTCGTCAAATAGGTTTTGAATACCAAAGCCTAACTGCCCAACAGGTAGTGTTACATTACCCAGAAGATCAAACGTGGTGTAGCCCTCCAACTTATTGTTGGCGTCATCTTCGTAATCAAACATCGTCTGACTTTGTAGACGAATCGAGTACGAATCTTGGTAGTATGCAGCCCATGCATTAGCCTTAGACGTACTGGCTTTACCTGCGCTCAAATCTTCCCATTTACCATCGGTTTTCAGCTCAGAAACTACGTAGTGTCCTGATGCCCCTAACAGGATATCGCGGGTCACCCAGTAATTGATGTTTGCTTCTGCACCGTAAACACGCTGCTCGTCGTCAACATTCGTAATCAACAACGTTTTTCTATCATACTTGATGGAGTTGTCTGAAAGCGAGTAATAGCCTGCCGCCTGAAGCGCAAGAGAGTTGGTATCAAGACGGTAACCGATCTCATAGCTGTCCGTTTTAATACCTGACATTTTTGAGTCAGACACATTAATGCTGTTGTTCAACGCATAGTGACCGTTTGCATCCACAGCATCATAGCTGCCTTGACCATAGTACTTCGCAGGGTCAGCAAGTTCGAAACCTTGGGAGAAATTTGCCCAAAGTTGAGATTCATCATTAAGCTGATAAATGGTGCCCAAATTAAACAGACTTACAGAGTAGTCGGTGCTGCCACCTGGTACCGCATCCGCTGACACCCCCTTACCCGAGGCAATCTTCTTTTGTACGCTATAGGCAACAAAGTCGTCAATCTTGTTGTCCATGTATTGATAGCGGTAGCCTGCTTGAACGGACCAATCTTGATTAATTTGATAGTCACCTTGAACAAACATTGCGTAAGACGTTACATCTACACCTGGGTAACGACCAACTTCGGCGTACGTTTTATTAATCAAGTTTCCAGAGTTGTTTGCAATGCTTGGATCGAATAGAGCTTGATTGCTCTCAAAACGGTCTAAATACGCATCAACACCATAAACAAGGTTGAATGATTCCCAGTTTTTTGCCAGTGCCAAACGTCCAGCAAAAACCTCTGTCTTTTGCTGAGAAGCACCTTGATAATAAGGAGTAAATGTTTGGTCTTCACTTCGGTAAGATAACTCGCCAATCAGTTGATGGCCGAATACGCTGTCGTGAGCGTAGTTCGCACTTAAGAGAACTCGCTCTGTACCGTGTTCACGATCGGAATCGAATCCCTCTCGTACATCAACAAATTTATTGTTAACAATGTACAAGCCGTATGGCGAATCTTGCTGGCTGTCATAGTATTGTGCGAGAAGGTTTAACTTGCTGGCATCGGAGATTTGAATCTCTGTCGATCCCATCACATCAAGCGTCGAGTTGTATTGCAGAGAACCTTGGGAAATATCTGGGGTGACAATGTCGCCATTTGCGTCAAATGCACCTTGTGTCTCGGTGTACACAACCGAACCCCTAGCGGCAATTCGCTCATTACCACCTGAGATAGACTGCGCTAGTTTGTAATCAAAGTCATCGCTGCTGTTAAAACCTGTAGTGCCACTCAGGTAGGATTCAAACGACAAGTCATCGGAGTAAGCTTTCTTGGTGATAATGTTGATAACACCACCTGTAGCGCCAGCCCCATAAATGGAGGTTGCACCAGATAGTACTTCAATTCGCTCGATGTTGAATGGGTCAATTGCATCAAGCTGACGACTAATTGGGCGAGAAGACTGCAGTGAGACACCATCAATCATCACCAACATCGCTCTGCCACGCAGGTTCTGGCCGTAGTTAGTTCGACCACCCGTACCAACGTCTAACGAAGGAATGGTTGCAGAAAGAATGTCACCAAGTGTCTTGCCCGCGCGATATTGCTGGGCAATTTCCTCTTGCCCTACAAACCAAACCGTTCCTGGAATATCAGAGATCGATTTCGGCATCACACTGCCCACGACCACCATTTGTTCATCACTTGGTGTTGATGTTTGTTGAAGTTCTTCCGCAGCTATTGAGCTAACTGCGTATCCACTGCTCATCGCAAGTACGATGAGATTAAGAGAAAACGTCCTTTTTATCATTGTATTTATCTTTTTGTTGTCAACAAGAGCATGCAATGATACTTATTCTCACTCTCAAATCGAGCACTGTTACATAAGTTAACCAAATGTTAATTAGGATTATGCTTGCTAATAAGCTGTCGATTTTTTTCTAAACGAGGACAATCTTCACAAAGCTTTCTGCCTTCACACTTATAGACTAAACAACAGCTTTTTCTGACCAATTTGAGCGGCTGATCCAGTGATGTCTCATAAAGTGAATGACTATTGTTGGCATCTAAACCCAATGCCTGTAACCACAAGATGGCATGTTCACGCAGTGTCGTGTTGGTCATTTGCGGAAAACGCTGTTGAAGACGAATCAAACAAGCCATGATCCCATCCGACATCAATTGATGAGTGAAGCCTGGGCGAATGCGCGTCCATTGACTCATTTCTTGTTGGTAGAAATCGAACAACTCTCGAATTTGACGTCCTGCCTCTTTTATTAATTCTTCTGGCTTACCGTGTATATGTGTTTCGTCAGCGAATCGATATCCAGACACAAAACAAGGCTTGAGGTGCTGCGCCATCTCACGAATGTTTGGCAACGTGTGGAAACCGTAGATAGAAATGAACGCAACATAAAAAGGCTGCCAACACAACAAATCCCACGTTCTCGTCAACCAATACGCTTTTCCCGCTTCCGGATGAACCTCAGACAACTGTTGGTAAAGACCTTGAATGATCGGATTGATATCATTTTCGATATGAATAACTTCTTGCCCTATTTCGCCAATATCACCGTGAAGGTAAGGCGTAATCTCACTCGAAGTTTGAAATAGTTGCGGGAAAAATTGCTCAGACATGATGTTTTATTGTTGGTGTAGTCATTCTGACACCTTTATACCCAAGCACTAATCGCAATGCAAACTATTATCTTTTGTGTTCACATAACAAGAGCCTATTCTCATCTGTGGTCTCTGTCTCTATTTTCAAGCTCTTTGCGCCCGTAAGGTCTGCTTACGTATGCGATGAATAGCAACAAACTCTTAAACCTCTTCGCATTTAGCGCTGACATGATCGCAAAAATACACAGCATAAAAACACCCTGATAAAACTGTGTTAACAGTTTCCCTATGTAGCGTGAGTTATTGCCAATAATTGAATATTGCTGTTTCTTATCCAAAGGAGTGTGAACAACATGAAGTATTTTCTTTCTGAATATCGGGACAATGTAATTAAGTAATTTGGCTATATAGCCCCCTGTTTTGAATAAGGAAATCCACATGTTGTATCTTGAGTTTCTATTTTTGCTCGTGATGCTGTATATCGGCTCACGTTATGGTGGTATAGGCCTTGGGGTCGTATCTGGTATTGGTTTGGTGATTGAAGTCTTCATCTTTAAGATGCCGCCAACCTCCCCTCCTGTCACCGTTATGTTGATAATCTTGGCAGTGGTAACATGTGCATCCATTCTTGAAGCGGCTGGTGGTTTGAAATACATGCTGCAAGTTGCCGAACGTGTGCTTCGTAAAAACCCAAAACGCGTCACCCTCATCGCTCCTTTTGTTACTTACTTTATGACCTTCTTGCTCGGCACAGGTCACGCGGTTTACTCCATCATGCCAATCATTGGCGACGTTGCACTGAAAAACGGCATTCGTCCGGAACGTCCAATGGCAGCCGCTTCCGTCGCTTCGCAAATCGCGATTACGGCCTCTCCAATTTCAGCGGCAGTCGTTTACTACTTGGCACAACTCTCTGATATTCAGCACGAGATCACTCTGCTTTCTATTTTGCTCGTTACTGTTCCAGCGACGCTATTCGGTACGTTGCTGATGTCACTTTACAGCCTAAAACGCGGTAAAGAACTGGAAGACGATGAAGAATACCAAGAGCGTTTAAAAGATCCGGTGTGGCGTGAAAAGATCCTCAACACCACTGCAACGTCTCTTGATGAAGTGCTACCAACAAGTGCTCGTAACTCTGTATTGCTGTTCATCGCGTCTATCTTGGTTATCGTCGTTATCGCGATGTGGCCGGATATTCGTACCATCGTGGATGGCGCGAAACCAATCAGCATGGCCGTTGTGATTCAAATGATGATGCTCTGCTTCGGCGGTATCATTTTGCTTGCAACCAAAACTGACCCACGTGACGTACCAAACGGCGTAGTATTCAAATCAGGTATGGTGGCTGCCATTGCGATCTTCGGTATCGCCTGGATGTCAGATACTTACTTCCAATACGCAATGCCTCAGTTCAAATCTGGCATCGTTGAGATGGTAACCAACTACCCTTGGACGTTCGCGCTTGCGTTGTTCATTGTGTCGGTTGTAGTGAATTCTCAAGCAGCGACTGCACGTATGATGTTGCCTGTCGGTCTTGGCTTGGGTCTAGATCCTGCACTGCTTATCGGCCTAATGCCTGCGGTATACGGTTACTTCTTTATTCCGAACTACCCTTCAGATATCGCGACAGTGAACTTCGATACGTCAGGTACCACTAAGATTGGTAAGTGGTACTTCAACCACTCATTTATGTCGGTAGGTTTGATTGGTGTGATTGGTGCTTGCTGTCTGGGCTACTTGTTAGGACAAATGATCATTCCTTCATAATTAGCCAAATCAACAATAAATTAGAGGCGAGTCATTGTACGTTAGCGTACAGCCTGAATGACTCGCCTTTTCTTTGTCACGTTAGTGATTACAGTAAGAAGTCATCATCAATCGCGACAAAGTTATCTGCACAATCAATCAGAGTTTGGGATGTTAGCTTAGGCACACCATAAACGGTCACCGTTTTATTGAAGCGCTGCTGAATTCGTTCCACCAGAAGACTAAAGTCCCCATCTCCAGAAACGAGAATCACTTCTTCAACTTCAGGGGCAATTTCAATCGCATCAAGAGTAATACCGACATCCCAGTCGCCTTTCGAGCTGCCGTCACGACGCTGAATATAGGGTTTAAGCATTACCTCGAACCCAACACCGCGTAAAATGTGATGAAACTGACGCTGTTTTGGATCGTTACTCGCGATGGCATAAGCACGAGCACTCACCACCTCTTTCCCTTGCGTCGCAACATACCAAAACTGGTTGTAATCAAAATTACTGCGATACGCTTCGCGACAGGTGTAATACACATTCTGTACATCAACCAAAATGGCGATCTTTTGTTTTCTTTCCGAATTCATCTGTTTCTACGCTTGATTTATTTGCTGCCTACCCTAAGTCAGTTTTGGAAAAAGCACAATGAGCCAATTCCACTAAACTTAACGTATAAACGGTATTTGGGTTTCTAGGGGAACTGTCATGGGCGGAAAGTTACTAGTGATACTACTTTCTTGTATCTTGTCATCGACAGCATTCGGTTATCCAGCACATTCAAAGTACTGGCCGCATCGGAGTGTGCTTTACTTCGCTCCAGAAAACGATGAATACGTCAAACAATTCTTGCTAGAAACACTTATGAATGAGTGTGAGTTGGAAGACAGAGATGTGGTCACATTAGTCATTACAGAACAAGGCTATACGTCTCCAGCTTGGCTCAAAGAAGAATTTGATTTGAAAATGCTTGCCAAGCTGTATGAAATTGAAAAAGGTTCACATACCGCAATTTTACTGGGTAAAGATGGCCAAGAGAAATACCGATGGGGCGCAGAAACGGATTGGCCATTTATCAACAACTTGATTGACCAAATGCCAATGCGTAAGCAAGAAATGCAGAGACGTCACAGCCCCTGCAAAATCTAACCATTAGACGAACTTATTTTCTAAACCAGTCTAGTTTGTTGTGCAACTGAGTCACGCTGCCAACGACGATCAATGCTGGACTGATCGCTTTCTCAGCCATTTCAGAAAGTTCGTTCAGTTTTCCTTGGAACACGCGCTGCTCTGGGCGGGTACCGTTTTCAATAATTGCGCATGACATCTCAGGATCTAATCCATGAGTGATCAGGTTATCCATGATATGACCGCTTTGCTTCAAACCCATGTAGAACACAAGTGTGTTGTTGGATTGCGCTAGTGAATGCCACTCAATTTCTCGACCGTCTTTTTGCACGTGACCCGTAATAAATTGAACACTTTGCGCGTGGTCACGATGCGTTAATGGAATACCCGCGTAAGCTGTTGCACCCGCCGCCGCGGTGATCCCCGGCACCACTTCGTATTTGATGCCATATTCTGCAAGCTCTTCTAACTCTTCACCGCCGCGTCCAAAGATGAAAGAATCACCACCTTTTAGGCGCACAACGCGTTTACCTTCTTGTGCTTTTTGTACCAAGATTTGGTTAATTTGATCTTGAGGTACACAGTGAAAGTCCAGTTTCTTGCCTACATAGATCATCTCAGCAGATGCGTGAGCCAGTTCAAGAATGTCTTTCGACACCAATCGGTCATACACCACAACTTCAGCCGCTTGAATGGCTTTCAAACCTTTGACCGTCAGCAAGTCTGGATCGCCCGGACCTGCACCAACTAAAGAAACAAAGCCGTTGTTTAAAGATGAGTTCGCAGTAGTCATATCAACGCCTATCGGAAATTTGGATATAAAGAGTAACACTCACGTTATTAACTTAAGGTTCAAACTACCCCAAGGAGTTATTACTTTTTATAGCTAAATCAATACAATATCTATTGAAAGTTAAATGAGTTGAATAGCCCCACCCGCAAAAGATAGGGCCATATAAAGCGGTTTATTTTGCGATTGCAGGTTCTGCTTTTACTTCTTCTTCAACTACGCAGATAGAAGGCGCTGTTTTCGCATGAGTTAGATACAGTGGCAGACAAGTCATTACGAGACCACCAACGATGTTACCTAAGATGGTTGGGATAAGGTTGAAGTTCAACCAAGTCGCGATACCAAAATCCGCACCTAGAATCATACCCAGTGGGAATAGGAACATGTTTACTACTGTGTGCTCGAATACTAGCGCGAAGAAGATGAAGATTGGGAACCACATCATCGCTACACGACCAGATACTGAACGTGCCGTCATGTTGCCGATCACGCCTAGGCACACCATTAGGTTACAGAAGATAGCGCGTACAAAACACGTGATCCATCCGTCCATACCCATGTTTTCGAAACCAAGGCTACGGGCAGTCGATACAGCGACAAACTTCTTCGCTACCGCGTTGAGCTCTAGAGAGAAGTTACCGGTTAGAGAGATTGCCACTAGGTAAGCCACAATTAGAGAACCAATCAGGTTACCCAAACCAACAAGTCCCCAGCAACGGAAAATACGACCCCAAGTGATACCCGGACGGTTAGCAAACTTAGCCAAAGGAGCAAGACCAAAAACACCTGTGACAAGGTCGTAACCCATCACACTGAGAATCACAAAGCCCACAGGGAAAACAAGCGCCCCTACAAGACCAATGCCCGTTTGTACAATCGCGGTAATAGCAACCACCACTGCAAGAGACAGAATAACGCCTGCCATCGTGCCGCGAAGCAGAAGATCTCGTGTGCTGGTATTAATTTTCGCTTCACCCACGTTGATCATGGTTTGCACGAATTCAGCAGGTTTAAAGTCTGTAGACATGAATGTGTCCTTATTCAAAATTGAAAGTTAAAAAGTTAAAGATTGAATAGAGAAAGGCTTCCCGTTGACACCCACTGCTGTCGACATCATCTCGCTTCCCTGTTCCCCCAAGATGACGCTTGGAAAGCCTTTGTCTATTGAATCTAAGTACTCGGTGCATTCCCTCCCCTTAAGGAGGAGGGAATGCAAACCAAGCTTATGCAGAAATTTCTACTTCACCGTTGGTTACGCGCGTTTTATACGCTTTCACGTTAAAACGCTCGTCTTCCATGCACGCACCTGTTGTCAGGTTAAAGCGTTGCTTTTTAAGTGGGCTTGCTACCCAAAGTTCGCCTTGGTGCTCACAAATCAAACCGCGAGAAAGCACGTTTGATTGGAAGAACGGGTCTGTGTTGCTGATCGCCAGCACTTCTTCTGCTTGTGTTGGGCGGAATACCGCAACTTGCTGACCATCAACCAGTGCACAAACGCCAGTGCCCGGTACGATGTCGTTGATTTGGCAAATCTTTTCAAATGACATGTTCAACCTTCCCTTATGCTTCAGTGATCGCTACGTGTAGGATGTCGCCTTTCGCTTCAGGATGTTTCTCCGTGAAGGTCGCTGGGCGGTGCTGTTCGCGCTCTTGAACAAACACAACGTTGTCATCGCGCTTGTCAGAGTTAATGAAGTGTGCGAAACGAGTCAGTTGTGATGCGTCATTGATGGTTGCCGTCCACTCACACTCGTACTCGTCTACAAGCTTCGCTACGTCAGCTTCTAGTTGAGCGTTGATGCCAAGTTTGTCTTCAACAATCACTGCGCGTAGGTAGTCAACACCACCTTCCATGTTTTCCATCCAAACTGATGTGCGTTGTAGTGGCGCAGCAGTACGGATGTAGAACATCATGAAGCGGTCGATGTACTTGATTAGCGTTTCTTTATCTAGATCGCTGGCTAGTAAGTCTGCGTGACGAGGTTTCATGCCGCCGTTACCACAAACGTACATATTCCAACCTGCGTCAGTCGCGATGATGCCAAGGTCTTTACCTTGTGCTTCCGCACACTCACGAGTACAGCCAGAAACACCGAACTTCATCTTATGAGGCGTACGAATGCCTTTGTAACGGTTCTCGATGTAAGAACCTAGACCAACAGAATCTTGAACGCCGTAACGACACCAAGTTGAGCCAACACAGGTCTTCGCCATACGAAGTGCTTTTGCGTACGCTTGACCTGTTTCGAAACCAGCGTCGATAAGCTTGCGCCAGATCTCTGGAAGATCGTCTTTTTGAGCACCAAACAGACCAATACGTTGAGCACCGGTTACTTTGGTGTATAGGTTGTATTCTGCAGCAACGTTCGCTAGCGCACCCAGTGCTTGAGGTGTTACTTCACCACCCGCCATACGTGGAATAACAGAGTAAGTACCGTCTTTTTGGATGTTACCTAGGAAGTTATCATTCGTGTCGTGCAGCTTAACCAGTTGTGGCTTAAGGATGTGCTCACCCCAGCAAGAAGCCAAAATAGAACCAGCCAGTGGTTTACAAACTTCACAGCCGTAACCTTTACCGTATTTCTCTAGAAGCTCATCAAACGTTTTGATCTCTTCAATACGGATTAGGTGGAACAGCTCTTGGCGCGAGTAAGCAAAGTGCTCACACACGTCGTTCTTCACTTCGATACCCGATTTAGCAAGCTCTGCATTTAGAACAGAAGTGACTAGAGGAATGCAGCCACCACAGCCTGTACCTGCGCCAGTCACTGCTTTGATGTCACCCAATGTGTGGTGACCATCAGCAACCGCTTGAGCGATCTTGCCTTTGGTTACGTCGAAACATGAACAGATCACTGCGCTTTCTGGTAGAGCGTCGGCACCTAGTGCTGGTTTCTCAGCGCCTGCGTGTGCAGGAAGGATCAAGGCATCTGGGTGTTCTGGTAGGTCGATTTCGTTCAACATCAATTGAAGCAAATCGCCGTAGTCAGACGTATCACCCACGAGTACTGCACCTAGTAGCTTCTTGTTGTCTTCAGAAACGATAAGACGTTTGTAAACTTCTTGTTCTTCGTTTTGATAAACGTAGCTCTTACAACCTTCTGTGCGACCATTCGCATCACCGATAGAGCCCACTTTCACACCAAGCAGTTTTAGCTTCGCAGACATATCAGCGCCTTCGAATTTGCTTTCTGTGTTACCTAGTAGGTGATCAACGGCAACCGTCGCCATCTTGTAACCCGGAGCAACAAGACCGTAGAACATGTCGTTCCAAGACGCACACTCACCAATAGCGTAGATGTTCTCATCAGAAGTCTGGCAGTGGTCGTTGATGGCAACACCACCACGAGGGCCAACTTCTAGCTCCATTTGACGAGCTAGTTTGTCTTGTGGACGAATACCTGCAGAGAATACGATGAAGTCTGTTTCTAGCTCTGAGCCGTCAGCAAAACGCATAACATTGCGTGCGTTTGTGCCTTCTGCCGCAATCTCAAGCGTATTTTTGCTAGTATGAACGTTCACACCCATACGCTCGATCTTTTGACGAAGTTGGTTACCACCAGCAAGGTCAAGTTGCTCAGCCATCAGCTTTGGTGCGAACTCAACAACGTGTGTTTCTACACCCAATGCTTTTAGTGCGCCTGCCGCTTCAAGACCTAGAAGACCACCACCGATAACCACGCCTGATTTGCTGTTTTTCGCACACGCTTCAATCGCTTTTAGATCTTCGATCGTGCGGTAAACAAAACAGTCTTTGCTTTCATGACCTTTGATAGGCGGGACAAATGGGAATGAGCCTGTAGCAAGAATCAGCTTGTCGTATTGAACTTCACGGCCAGTGCTTGAGTAAACAATGCGGTTTTCACGGTTAATGTTAATCGCACGTTCACCGATCAACATATTGATGCCGTGTTTCTCGTAGAAGCCTTCTTTCACTAAAGAAAGTTCATCTGCAGTGTGGTGAGAAAAGTAAGAGGAAAGGTGCACACGGTCGTATGCGACACGAGGTTCTTCACAGAAAACGGTAATCTCCATATTAGAGATATCAGCTTTCTCGACTAAGTCTTCAATATAACGGTGCCCTACCATACCGTTACCGATGACTACTAGCTTCAACTTGCTCATTATAATTCCTAAGGGTTAGGTTCTTATCACTGAGCTCATTGTTAATTGTGAAAGAAAATTAATACATGATGTAAATCAATTACAATTTCAAACTACCCTAAAGGGGTAGATGAACGTTTTTATCTTGATATTGAAGAATAAAAGGTAATTTATTAACGGATGTTGGTAGTTTTTACAAAATGAGATAACCGCAGTCATGCTCACAAAGGGCTATACAGTTTTGGCTTTTACAGAATGGCAATGATTGTCGAGTTAAACCACGCTAACGATAAACCCTGCTTTGTTTAAAAACAAAGCATTCGTTTTAACCTAGCCGTTTCAAGGCTATTAAAGGTGAACAACTGAAGTGACTGAAAGTTTTAGAAAAATCAAGTCTCACAACAAAAATCTTTTACTAGCTAAGTCGCACTATAAAGACTAGAATCTGATTTAGTTCATATGGAATAAAATCCATATGATTGATACCGTAATTGACATATAGAGTGCCGTCCCATGTTTGTGAGGCGGCCTTTTATTTGGGAGTCATAAAATGTCAGAAAACAATTCTATCTACATTTCAAGCTTAGATATGAACCGAATCACGGCTTTGTTGGATAAAATGCCAAACATCGCGGCGGAGCTTGTTGAGCTAGAAGCAGAGCTAGACCGTGCGACGGTTCTTGAGCCAGAACAAATGCCAGATAATGTGGTCACGATGAACTCAACTGTAGAGTTTAAATTTGCAGGTGAAGATAGAACCATGACAAAGACACTGGTTTACCCATCTGAGCTGAAAAGCAGTGATGATATTTCCATTTTTGCGCCCGTAGGCAGCGCACTGATCGGCTTATCTGTTGGTCAAAAACTTGAATGGCCAATGCCAAATAATCAAGTGAAGACAATTGAAATTGTCGATATCACCTACCAACCTGAGCGTTGTGGTGCACTAAACCGCTAACCCTCAGTAGTCCCGGTGCAAAGGCCTCATTTATGACTTTGCACCAGGAGAGCCCCTCGCTTATCCCCTATTTCCTTCTTTGTTTTTCCAAGCATTTACTTTGCAGCTCTTAAGTAACATCACCGATTCTTTATTATTTACCGCATATTCAATGCCTATATCTCCAAGCTCAATCATAGAAATTGCAAAGTATTTTTCGTATATTGTCGCTCCGAAAACGACGTAAATTATGCGCAAAATGGAAGAATATCTAACTCGAATTGCCTGCTTAGAAAAAGAAAATGAAGAGCTGAAGCGGAAGAATGCGCGACTACAAGAAAAGTTGAATGCTGCACTCGACAGTAATGGACTGTGTTTGTGGGAGCAGCATATTCCTTCAGGTACTTTGACGATATTCAATATGCAGTGGGGCAAAATGCTAGGTTATCAGCCCCATGAGTTAACCGCGACGGTTGAAACGTGGAAAAACAATCTCCACCCTGAAGATTATGATCTTGCGGTGGGTGCATTTGAAGATCACCTAGCTGGCAAAACCGACCTTTATGAGGTAGTTCATCGCATGATTCATAAAGACGGCAGTGATAGTTGGGTCTACGATCGAGGGCGCATCGTCGAGTATGGTTCTGATGGCGAACCACTACGCATGATGGGCACTCATATCGATATTACAAAAGAAAAGCGATATGAGCAGCAACTGGCTAAGTTAGCTTCGAGTGATCCATTGACCGGACTGTTAAATAGAAAAGCAATTGAGGAAAACTTTAATCATCAACCTCAAACCAAGCCGTCTCAGCAGTCTGCCTTAGTGTTTGTTGATATAGATAATTTTAAAGCAGTTAACGACCAGCTAGGCCATCATACTGGTGATACTCTCCTCATCAATATCGCCAATAGCTTAACAGAGCTTGCGCCAAGCAAGTCTCAAGTCGGACGCATAGGAGGAGATGAGTTTGTCGTTTTAAGCTCTTATTCAAATCAAGAAGAAATATCTCAACTTTGTGATCGACTCTTAAGTTCCATCATTCCTGCGATAAATCAGGACTTAAATAAAGTAACGATTGGAATGAGCATCGGTGTTTGTCTATTTGATAAAGGAAAACAACAGTTTAATGAAGTTTATCAAAAAGCCGATCATGCAATGTATGAGATAAAGAAAAATGGCAAAAATGGCGTTGCCTATATCCAGATATAATAATTCTCTTGTTTTTTGAAATTAATATTTCTTTAATTTGACAATTTTCTCTACGGAATTGATAGCGTCTTATTTTTAATAAGTCATTTATATAGGAAACAAAAGAAATAACAAACAATTAAGAGTGTTGCATACTACACGGTGTAATATTATTACTGTTTTTGTGACTGCTTTTGTTGCA
>Ga0215265_1019_pt1 | contig 61785 bp, 47 predicted proteins | sample JAMX8_100Endo3_C_FD_182615 | JGI IMG/M metagenome (GOLD analysis project Ga0215265, IMG submission 182615) | Enriched cells of freshwater protists from Biology Centre CAS, Ceske Budejovice, Czech Republic - JAMX8_100Endo3_C3 | ecosystem: Environmental > Aquatic > Freshwater > Unclassified ... | reverse complement strand
TTTAATATTGAGCTCATTTGCGGCGTTAATTACACCCATCGCCATCATATCATTGGAAACAAAAATCGAACTGGGTAAGGCGCCTCGCTGCGCCATTTTCATAAATGCTTGATATCCGCCTTCACATTCGAAGTCCGATTCAATTATCCAGTTGGCATTAAATTCCAAGCCTGCTTCGTTCATCGCACGTTTGTAACCTTCGTATCGCATTTGCGCTTGGTGTTTAATCAAAGGGCCGGTGATACATCCTATTTCTGTGTGGCCACAATCAATCAGGTATTTCGCCGCTAGGTAACCGCCACGAAGCGAGTTATCTTGAATTTTGTCGCTCGTAAACAGCATCGGCCCCCAATCCATCACCACGACAGGGATATCAGGATAACGCTCAAATACATCGATACGCTCCCCTTCTAGCGAGGAGCACATCAAGATCAAACCATCGACACGCTTTTGCAAAAGCGTATTAATGGATTGGCGCATACGTTCGTTATCACCTTCGGTATTGCATAAAATGAGGCTGTAGCCTTTTTGGTAGCAGCTGCGTTCGACGCCTTTTACGACTTCGCCAAAGAATGGGTTGGTTGAGGTTGTCACTAGCATACCAATGGTTTTGGTACGATTGACTTTGAGGCTACGCGCCAAAGCTGATGGCGCATAGTAGTTGAGTTCTTTTGCGGCATTATTGACGCGTTCGGAGATCTCTTCACTCACAAAACGCGTCTTGTTAATAACATGGCTCACTGTTGAAGTGGAAACCCCTGCCAGTTTTGCGATGTCTTTCATCGTCGCCATGTTATTACTCCTAATTGATGAGGCGTTTAAGCCCTATTGTGCAGCGAGAAACGCGTCCACCTCTTCGCGAGTTGGGATCGACGTCTGCGCGCCAAAGCGGGTCACAGAAATTGCAGCCGCCGCATGTGCAAACTTAATTGCTGATTCTAAAGGTAAATCCTCTAACAGGCCAGTGACGAATGCCCCATTAAACGTATCCCCTGCTGCGGTGGTATCAGTCGCGTCAACACGGAACCCCGGGATGAGCTCACCTCTACCATTTTGACTTAACCAAACACCCTTCGCACCGAGAGTGATCATGACAATTTCGATACCTTTGCTATGAAGCACATTCGCCGCTTCTTGCGCGCTGTCATTATCCGTTACCGTTACCCCCGTCAACACTTCAGCTTCGGTTTCATTTGGTGTAATGACATCAATACAAGCAAGCAGTTCGTCTGACAGTTCACGAGCAGGGGCAGGGTTTAAAATGACGTTAGTTTTTGCATCTTTCGCCACTCGCGCGGCTTTCTCAATGCCGCACATCGGCGTTTCCAATTGCATCAGCAGGTAATCCGCTTGGCGAATGCGATCTAAATCTGGCTCAATCGCTTCTGCTGTCAATTTGGCATTCGCTTCTGCTGAAATACAAATGCTGTTTTCACCACTATCCGACACTTGAATCATCGCAATGCCAGTTGGGCAGTTTGGTTGCATCTTCACACCTGTGATGTCGATGCCGTCCATATTGAAGTTTTCACGAATATTGATGCCGAACGAGTCATCGCCTACACAAGCAATAAAGCCAATATCAGCCTTGAGTCGAGCTGCAGCAACAGCTTGGTTGGCACCTTTGCCACCTGGGATAACTTGATAGTTGCGACCATGTAGCGTTTCGCCAGGGCGAGGGAAAGAAGGCACTTGAAGAACATGGTCAGCGTTTACACTACCTAACACCACTAACTTATTCATACGGTTATCCTCGGTTCTGAATGAACCCTTTTTTTGAAAAACTATTTTGGAAAATACATTAGATGACTTTAACTTCTCTTCCTAACGAAGGAGTCACGATAAAAAGTCAAAGGCATCTATACCCTGCATTTTTAAGTCTCTTTGGTATGTTTGCCCTCTCCTCCTAAACGACAGATATAAACGGAGGAGAGAGCAAAAATTAGGACGCTTTATTGAACGTCAAACTTATTTAGTCACTACTTTTAGTGGTACCGGAATGTATTCTTCTACTTTTTCACCTTTCAAGACTTTGTCAGCCGTTTCAACACCTAAAGCACCGATAAGATCTGGCTGCTGCGCGATGGTTGCTGCTAGTTTGCCACGGTTAACTGCCGCAATGCCGTCTTCCGTGCCATCAAAACCAACGATAACGACGTCTTTGCCAGATGCTTGAACAGCGCGAAGTGCACCTAGCGCCATTTCATCATTCTGTGCGAACACCGCTTGCACATCAGGGTTAGCCGCGAGTAGGTTTTCCATCACGTTTAGGCCTTTAGTACGGTCAAAGTCTGCTGGCTGGCTGGCAAGAAGATCCATATCGCTGCCCTTCACGGCATTCATGAAACCTTCACCACGCTCGCGCGCCGCCGATGTGCCCGCAATACCTTCAAGCTGAATTACTTTTGCTTTTTCGCCAACTTTTTCCATGATGTAGTGGCCTGCCATTTCACCACCGATCACGTTGTCGGACGCGATGTGGCTCACGACTTCACCACGGCTTGCGCCACGGTCTAGTGTCAATACAGGGATCTTAGAACGGTTCGCCATACGAATCGCATTAGACACAGCATCAGAATCCGTTGGGTTGATAAGAATAGCTTTTACGCCGCGAATACTTAAATCCTCGATGTTCGACAATTCTTTGCTCGGGTCATTTTGCGAGTCCAGTACAATTAAGTCGTACCCCAATTCTTTCGCTTTAGCTTCCGCACCGTCTTTCATCGTTACGAAGAACGGGTTGTTTAGCGTCGAAACCACAATCGCCATCGTATCTTGGGCTTGTGCCGCTACTGATACAGTGGAAGAAAGAAGTGCAGCAGAGATAAGAGTTGCAAGTTTTTTCATCGTTCTAGTCCTTTGTGTAGGGTGAGCCAGCACACGCCCACTGGCTCGGTTTGTATTCAGGATTTAATGGTTATGGATTATTTGTTTTTGTTGTCTACCAGTACTGCGAGCAAGATAACCACTGCTTTGGCAATCATTTGGTAGTATGAGGAAACGTCTAGTAGGTTAAGAGCGTTGTTTAAGAAACCGATGATCAGCGCACCAATTAGCGTACCCATGATGCGGCCTTTACCGCCCATCAAACTGGTACCGCCAAGTACAACTGCAGCAATCGCATCTAACTCGTAACCCATACCTGCAGTTGGCTGAGCGGAAGACAGACGAGAAGTTACGATAATACCTGCAAGCGCTGCCAGCATACCGCAGATTGCGTATACACCAATCTTCACTCGGTCTACATTGATACCAGATAGACGAGTCGCTGATTCGTTGCCACCTAGTGCGTAAACATAGCGACCAAAGCGAGTGTGGTTAAGTAGGTACCAAGCCGCAGCGAATACAACCACCATTAACCAAACAGGTACTGGAATACCTAGCGCGTAGCCGGTACCAAACCATGCAAACGCATCAGCTGTGTCAGTAAAACCTGTCGAGATTGGACGGCCTTCGGTGTACACCATAGTCACACCGCGTAGTAACGTCATGGTAACCAGCGTAGCGATAAAAGCCTGTACTTTGCCCTTCGCAATGATGATGCCGCTAATTGCACCTAACGCTGCACCTGCGACTAAAGCAGTCGGAACCGCCACCAGCACCGGGACTTCAAGCGCAATCATGCTTGCCGCAAAGGCACCACATAACGCCAGTACGGAACCAACACTCAAGTCGATGCCTGCGGTTAAAATAACCAGTGTCATACCTACCGCGATAATGGCATTCACTGAGGTTTGACGAAGAATGTTGAGAATGTTGTCGACCGTAAAGAAGTTCGGGTTCAAAAATGACACAACAACAATCAAAAAAATCAGTGCTATCAGTGATTTTTGCTCAATCAACCACTCTTTTGTGAACAACTTCTTGCTGCTAGCTTCGGTTGGTTTGCTCATGGTATTAGTACTCATGCTGCTTCCTCATTGATCTTTTTGCCTACGGCACAGGCGAGTAATTTTTCTTGATCGGCGTCTTTCGCATCGAATTCGCCAGTAATACGACCTTCATGCATAACCAGAATGCGGTCACTCATACCGAGCACTTCTGGCATCTCGGAAGACACCAAGATGATGCTCATGCCTTCGGCTTTGAACTTGTTGATGAGTTGATAAATTTCTTTTTTCGCACCGACATCGACGCCACGTGTTGGCTCATCGAGAATCAGAACTTTAGGTTTGGTCATTAACCCTTTCGCGATCGCCACTTTTTGCTGGTTACCGCCGGATAAGTTACCAATGATTTGGTCGCGCGTAGGGGTTTTGATATTAAATAGCTTGATAAAATCTTCCACGGCAATCACTTCATCGCTATGTTGGATTTGGAAGCCTTTAGTCAACTGATTGAGCGAACAAAGTGACATATTCTCCTTAACCGAGAGACCTAACACCAAGCCATCGCCTTTGCGGTCTTCAGAGATATAAGCGATGCCATTTGCTAAGCCATCTTGTGGGCTAACCGGGTTAATGGTTTTGTTATCGAGGTTGATAACACCATGCTCACTTGGCAACGCGCCGTAAATCACTTTCATCAGTTCGGTGCGGCCTGCCCCCATCAAACCAGAAATACCCAATATCTCACCGCGTTTCAGCGTGAAGCTCACATCGTGAACGCCAGAGCCAGTCAGGCCAATCACTTCAAGGCAAGTTTCGCCATGTCGCACATCAATACGTGGGTATTGCTCTTCTAACTTACGACCAACCATCATTTCGATCAGGCCGTCTTCATCAGTGTCTGCTACTTTGCATTCACCGATAAATTTACCGTCACGAAGCACGGTAATGTCGTCACAGATTTCAAAGATTTCTTTAAGACGGTGTGAGATGTAAACGATGCCGCAGCCCTGCTCTCGAAGTTCGTTGATCACTTTAAATAGTGACTCCGTCTCGGTATCGGTCAGCGCGTCGGTTGGCTCATCCATAATGATGACTTTTGATTCAAACGAAAGCGCTTTCGCAATCTCCACCATTTGTTGCTCACCAAGGCTCAAATCACCAAGCAACGTTTTCGATGAGTGCTTTACGTTAAGGCGTTGAAGCAACTTGTCTGCTTCTTTATACATCTTGCCCCACTGAATACGCCCCATCGTGCCGGTAAATTCACGACCTAGATAGATGTTTTCAGCAATCGTCAGTTCAGGGATCAAGTTCAATTCTTGGTGAATAATACTGATGCCCGCTTCCTGTGAGTCACGCGGACCTTTAAACGCGGCAGGTTGGCCTTGATATTGGATGCTACCCGCATCCATGTGATAGATGCCCGTCAGCACCTTCATCAATGTTGACTTGCCTGCTCCATTTTCTCCCATGAGCGCCATGACACGGCCTGGGTAAACATTCAGGCTCGCTTTGTCCAGTGCTTTCACGCCCGGGAACGCTTTCTCAATGTCGCTCAGTTGTAGAATGGCTTGAGTCATAATCTGTCCTCAATATCTCTGGCTTAAAAAACCACGCCCGCTTGAAAGATAACGTTCGCGTATGGCGAGCATTCGCCAGTTCGAACGACAGCGCGGCTTTGTGCCGTGCGTGCTTTAAATGCTTCATGTGACACGTAGCTGATCTCGATAGATTTACCCGTTTCTTCGCTCTCTTTGCTCAGTTCGTTAAGCAATGCTTGATGCAAAACTGGGCTTACATCAGAAAACTCTTCCGCAATAATGACCCCTTCGATTTGCGACTCAGATAGAATCACGCGAACAGTATCAAGAAAACTTGGTACGCCATGCGTTAGCGCCAAATCAATTCGCTGTACATGCTCAGGGATTGGCAGGCCAGCGTCACATATCGTGATCTCATCGGTGTGGCCTAGCGTCGCCACCAAGTAAGAAATATCTGAGTTAATTAGGGTACTTTTTTTCATCTCATCGACCTTTCGGTTACACGTTCATACAACCATGAGCGCCTGTTTTAAAGTGTTTTCGTTATTAACAGAAAACTCATCGAAACGTTTCGATGAAATAATAATTCGTTGTGGTAATTTGACCAGAGTGAGATCGATAAGGTGTGAGAATGATCCGTAATTAACGGGTCATCGAATAGTAAAAAGGTACATGAGTCACACTTTACCATCGAAACGTTTCGATGGCTGGCTTAATCTACACTTGAAGTGAGGTTTTTAAAGACAGTTGAAAAAGAGATACGTCCCATTACTGAGAAACACTCTAGTTAATGAGATGGAAACCTTACACATCATCACAGTTCTTGGATGGTTGTCTGATTTTGGAGAACGCTCACCTTACAATCTGGTTACAATTTGCAAAACACATCATCCGTTCAGTACCTTATATGGTATGCGACGTTTGTAGGGACACAAACGGAAACTAAAAGCCATAATGAAGTTAAGCAATCGAGTCATCTTGCTTGTCGCGCCAGTGATCTTATTAAGCGCGCTGGTATCAAGTTATATTATTTACAGCATTCAAAAAGTAACGCTCATCAAGCGAGAAGACAGCTATATCCAATTGCAAATGGAAAAGCTCGCAGGGCAGTTCCGACAAGCCAACATATTCCTCAATAGTTATGCATACACATTAAGCAAAAGTGATGTATTGCAAGACTACTTGGTGAATCATAGCAATCCGTATCGTGAGCGCGTGTTATTTAACCGACTCGATGAAACCGCAGATGTGTTAAGCCATGGCTATACAGGCGATGCAAGCATGGCGATTCTCGACGGGAAACAAAACCTTCTTTATTACACAGAAAATAAATACTACGAATCTTCAGGTGTAGTCGACCCTAAGGTATTGGATTACATCTCGCGAAGCTTTAGTACGAGAGAAGCGTTTAACCATACTGGCTTTATTTACAATTCCAGCGGGCAAAGTATTCTTCTGCAATACGAACTGATCGACAAACGAACAGGGACACAACCTCTAAGTTTTGATCCGCAAAATGTCTTTTTCGTGGTGGTATCGGTATCGCTCGAAGCCTTCAATGAGATCAAGCACGAAATCGAGTTCGACACGCATAGCGTGATAACTTTTGCCGACAAGCCTATTTATCTCGATATTCCTCTCGCTCAGACGATTGAACTATTGCCACACTTTTATGCGGTACTCTCCCCCGCTGAATATTTGATGTGGAATAAAGTCGATAAAGTGTGGCTAGAACTGGCCCTTTCCTTTGGTGTGGCGGCGTTTTGCACCATCACCTTAATTGTTTTGGTTTTGTATCGTTATGTATTACACCCCGTTTCTCGCCTCGATAAACAGCTACAAGAGCTGGAAACAAATCAACGCGGCAACATTGAAAAGCTAGAAACAAACGATGAAATAGGACGCTTATCCTCACGCTTTTTTGATATGTATGAAGAGCTCAACGTCATATATAAGAAGACAAAACGCCTGGCTGAAACGGATCACCTAACGCAACTCGCTAATCGCCATCGTTTCCATGAACTTGCAACTCGTGAACTCATCTCCCCTTCGCAGCATTTGTGGGTCATTTATGTCGATCTCGATAACTTTAAGTACGTTAATGACAAATACGGGCATGAACTGGGAGACAACTTATTAAAGGTGTTTTCATCACACATCAAAAATGTCTGTCAAAAATTCTCGCACGACTACGATAGTCCCTGTTTTGCGGCAAGATTGTCTGGTGACGAATTTGCTATTTTATTGAGCTCAAATCAGGATGTACAACGCCTACCTGACTTGCTGGCCTCAGAGTTGCTAAAACCGATTAGCAATCTCATTCCATCTTGGAGTAATTCATTCCCCGTGACTGCGAGCGTAGGTATCGCTCAGTACCCTCAAGATGGTACAGACGTCGCGAAATTACTCTCCAGTGCCGATGCGGCAATGTATCAAGCCAAACGAGCCGGGAAAAACCAGTACGCTTATTACTCAGCTGCTCTCAATGTTGAGTCTCAAAGACGCAGTCAGCTTGAGCGAGCGCTCAGAAAAAGCAACGTGGAAGAAGAGTTCCATCTCGTTTTTCAACCCTATATGAATAATCGGGACAACGAGATTGAAGGACTAGAGGTATTATTGCGCTGGGAAGCGGAAGGCATTGGTCCCGTGCCTCCGAAAGAGTTTATCCCAATCGCGGAACAGGCGGGCTTATTTGATAAAATTGATCGCTGGGTTTTCGCCAACGCGACAGCGGAATATCACCAATTAAGAAATATTTTTGGCAAAGACATTGTCCTTTCGATCAACCTCTCTTCAGCAGAACTTAACTCCATCGAAATGGCGAATTATATTCATGACCAAGCAAGCAAAAACGGTGTGAAGCCAGAATGTATTGAGTTAGAAATAACAGAAACCTTTGCCGCAGAACAACAAGGTACAGCATTACTTGATGAGCTGTCGAAGCGTGGCTATCGTCTCGCCATTGATGACTTTGGCTCTGGCTATACATCGCTGACTCAACTTGTTCAATATCCAGTTCAAAAGATCAAGTTTGACCGAGAGTTCCTCGTTACATTGATGAAAACCAACAACGGTCATGTGATCAAACCCATCATCGATCTATGCCACGCTCAAAATAAAACGGTCACCGCAGAAGGTATTGAGCACAATGTGATGCATGAATGGTTATCGTCCTACCGCTGTGACTATATGCAAGGCTATTTATTTGGTAAGCCAATGAGTAAGGAACAACTGAATTTGTGGTGGCAATCCGCAAATGACGATAGCCGCTTCGATGGTTCCATAGTAGGTTCAATTACTGTTCAAGGGACATCTTATTAAAGATTAAGTACAGAAGCCATGTATGTGGCTGCTGTACTTATATAATATAGAAACAAGACTTTACCCTTAGTTTCAATAATATAAGCAACCACATAAGTTCGTACGTTAATTTTTGATATTATTATTTTTCGATGAAATCTCTCAGCTATTTAAATATTTAATCAAAACGATAGAATTACTTTTTGGTAAGTTTAGTTCTGTTTTTACTTCTTTAATTGAAGACATAAGGAAATAAGTAAAAGCTGACAAACTTTACTTTTGTACTGTTGATCACCTCACCGGCTTAAATGATTCGTGTAGAAGCTCATTTGTCGGCTCCACTTAGACTTAGCTTTATCACTTGTGAACAGGAAATGCCCTTCTTCTCGGTATTTCTCTACCTTTCTTATCCATCTTGTTGTTTACCCACTCACTTAAAATGCACTAACACACATAACGAGTTGACGTTACGATTTGTTACGAGTCAAATCACAAATCTAAACGCAGGCTGAATAGACGTACAAAAGACAAACACACTGAAATAAAAAGAGTTTCTAATCTAGAAAAAATAAAACGTCGTTTTTATAAATTCGCTATCTCACAAATATCCTTAAACACAGTTTTATTAATTACGCATATAAGATATTATTTATTCCGAAGTTTATCGAAACAATCGATTAACTTCATAATTTATTTGAGTTTCAAACAGTTAGTTTTTAACTTGAAAACTTATCGTTAACCCAATATTAAGTACCTAAGCGTACAATAAGAAACATTGGGAATAGAATTATATTGATGTGCATGTTGTTTTAACGAATGCATGAAGCAATCGGTAAATTTGTAACACCATAGAGTTTTATTTAGCCAAGATGAAAAAGTTAATTTTATTATTTATATGGACATTTCTGTCTGCCTCTCCTTTTGCCTTTGCAAAACAAGCAGATAACGAAGTCAAAAGTCACATACCACAGAATCAAATTGAACAAGTGTTCAAACAAGCAAAGTTAGATGGCGTAGTAGACTTTAAATTGTTTCGTGACGCTTACATCGCGTACAAAAAAACACCCGATAGAAAGAAATCAGTACTAACCATCATCGATTATAGTAAACCATCGACTGAAAAACGCTTTTATGTGGTTGATTTAGATAAAAAGAAGCTTATCTACAATACTTATGTTTCTCACGGTGTGAACAGTGGAAAGAAAACAGCGACGCAGTTTTCAAACGTGGTGAACTCGCGTAAAACATCGCTGGGTACGTTTTTGACTGACACCACCTACTACGGATCAAATGGTTATTCACTTCGATTAGATGGTCTAAGCTCAGGGTTGAACGATAAAGCTCGCGAGCGTTATATCGTTGTGCACGGTGCCGACTATGCTAACCCTTCTTTTATCAAGAAGAATGGTTACCTTGGGCGCAGTTGGGGTTGCCCTGCACTGCCAAAGAAGTTGTCTCGTGAGATCATTGACACCATAAAAGGCGGCAGTGTTATTTATGCAAGCGCATAACACGGTGCAAATTATGTGGGGAAGAATGCTCTATTTCTTCCCTAACAAATAATCGGATTGGCTCAAGCTTCCTTGTCTCATGACTCTCTTTACCTGTTTCTCCAGTTTTCGCTTGCCTCAACGCTAAAATTATTTTGGTATTAGCTTATACCCAAATAACATCAGAAAACTCTGTTCATCCCTCTTCCATCTCGTTAGTATACGCTGAGTTGGTCAGACACCGATTTTCATTGTTATCATAGTGTCACTAAGATTCCGTAGTCATAGTGATAGTCTATGACGTTATATGTTTAGGGTTACTTCTTGCGTTATCTACACCGTATATTATTGATGCTTTCATTGTCCCTATTTTCAGGGTTCATCGTTGCCTCATATGCGCATACGTATCACCACACTAAACATTACACCTCTGAACGCTTGCTTAAACTTGCGCAACAAGACGATTTTGAACTAGCACATAGCGAATTCCATACATTTGCCTCTCCAAGTTCTTGGGGCTCAGAAGGTTATTATCTGCACATAAAGCGCGAGTTGTTAGCGCTGGTTTCCTGCCGCCGAACATCCGCCACTGATGGTGTTTTATCATCTGATTTTACTCCTGATTATTTTTTACTTGTTGCTTTCTCTTCCCCACCACTATTGGAATTGGCAAAACAAGCATCTCGCTTACCTCTTGATGGTTATGGCGGGCTGATGAGTAAACGCTCTCTCTATCGACTCTTAGGAAGAAAAGAAGCCAATTTGATGTACGTCTTTACTCATGGTCGCAACGCCTTCCCTGTTGTTTAACTTTTTATGACATACAGAGAACACGGAAATGTAACGATGAGAACCAATACGCTCATTGTTACTAGAACCAATTTGAGGTCCATATAATGACAAAATTCGCTACGACTATCGCACTAGCATTACTATTTGCAACGGGCTCTGCCTTCGCTAACACGGAAGCAAAGCCAGAAGAAATGAGTAATGAGACTCTGCTAGAGTGTGCCAATGTTTCTAATGCACGTATTGCGGTTCCTGAACACAGAGCGATGTTCAGACACTACCTAATGTCTGAAAGAAACTACAGTTTCAGCCAGTTATCTTCTGCTGAGCTTGAATTTAAAGCAGCAGATAAGAATGAATCCGAAGTAGAAAATATCTACAAGTCTCAATGTAAAGAGGTTGGCGAGTATCTATATAGCATTGGCTATTAAACTCGAAACCCTAACGACACTCAAAAAGAAAGGCGCATACATTGCGCCTTTCTTTTTACTGATAAAAACCAGCCGATTAGATGTCTAATCTGTATACAAGCTTAAAAGTGCAAATCAAAGTAAACTTACTGAGAAAACTCTGACACATCCTTGGATTTACAGAACGTTCGACGTGCTTTAACAAACAAGAAACTAAGCCCCCCAATCACGAGAGTAATTATTGGGGCCGCCATTAATAGCATTGTGATCGTTTTGCTTATATTCCCTGGTAACAAGGGAAGCAATAAACCAAAACCGCATAATATCAGCGTCCATAAAATCGCACTCAACCACGCAAAGTAATGGAATTTACTAATACGTTTCACTCGCAACCCCATCATTAATGGCAATAGGGAACGAACAACCGGAATAAACCGCGCACAAAAAAGCGCAATCAATCCATGTTTACTGAGTAATACGTCGACCTGTTCCAAACGCTTTTGAGGAACCGCGCTCACCCAGCCTTGGACCTTAGGTAAGCGATTTAGCCACTTGCCTTGTAAGTAAGCCGCCCAACTTCCCAATCCCGCACTAACAGCTATCACCAACATGATCATTATTGGATCAAGGACACCAACCGCCGCCAGCGTACCGGATAATACGACGACACTGTCGCATGGGAATGGCGCAGCAGGAATAAAACCACTTTCCAAAAAGATAAGCGCAGCAACAACAAAATAAACCAATCCTGCACCGCCTGGCGCCATTAACGCCGTGAAATCTTGATGCCAAAAGGCACTCAAGACCTGAATTATCGAATCAAACATAAACCGCTCCTAAGCATAACTAACCAAAAATTGTAAAAACATGGAATGTGTTAGCGAGCATGTATAAAGCGGTATATGAGATTCGATTCTTTCCTCGCACCGATTCTGTATTTAGAATGAGTAAAAATACTTTCAACACAACGACCTAAAGCTTCATTGCCGATGCGTTTTAGCGGCCCCATCGAGTGAAATGCCGAACGATGTGTCCACCATACTACAGCAAGCGTTTCAAACCATTCGAGCTCTACATCGTCGTTCGAGCTCGTTTCCTTAGAATGGCTAACCCTCAATATATTCCGGCTGTTTAAACTCGGATAGTCTTGTTGTATTGGAGAGACAGGGTATTCTGAAAAGTGCTTCGACTTAGCGTCAACAGCAATATTCTGGTTATGAAAGGAAAGAAAATTTGGGTATGAGTGCGCCAGACTCATGCTCGGAGCCAACAAGCAGAAAAGTAGTCCGAGTAAAACAATCAGAGTCGTACGCACAAAGGTAACCAAAACCAAAATAATAAGTTCTTTTAACCCTGTGCGTAACAATTGGCAATTAGTATTCTTAATCGTTAAGAATACTAATTATTTTTCACCGTAAGGGTAGTTTTCAAACATTTTCGCAATTTCTTCTTCAATCAGAGACTCTCTTTTCTCAGAGCTCATAGACTCAGATAGTTTCCTGCTTGAAACACCTTTCCACACAACCTGATTAGCCTTTGCATCAACAAGCTCTACCACCAGTTTGCCATACTTACGTTCTTTGTATCGTTCCGGGCTTGAAGTGATCACGCCAAAGCTATTCCAACCATAACCGAAACTCACCGAAGACCCAGAAGAGACAAGCTCGGACTCTTCGACGATATCATGATGAACGTAAAGGTCTCCACCACTATTCACTTTAATCAAGCCCTTGTCTTCAAGCTGTTCAGCCAATCCTTGTTCAATACGTCGACCATCAATACTCGTAGGGGCTTCTGCTTGGGCACCGAAATCAAACGTTCTGTAAGCTGAAAAATCGGCTTGCTTATCAACATCCGTCGTTACGGTTGTACAAGCAGACACGAGCATCATCACCGCCCCTAATATCAAACCTTTCCACATGTTAAATCTCCTTTGGTTAAGCTGACTGTTTCAGCGGAATTACGCTAATGCTATACATACGCTTCAGCAGTAAAAAGTAATCATTTCAATATCTAGTCTTGACCATGAAACGTGACTGTTCAATAAACGCGATTAACCTTTACACTGACAATCTTGAATATCATCAATGCCTAAACGCTAGTAGACAGTGTGTTTGCCCCTAATTAGCAGCCATCGATTTTAGAAGCGGAATCGCTGACCCTCCTGAAAATCAGAGACAATGAACACTTTAACACCAAGACGCTACTTTTTTAGGCATCTGACAAACAATTGATGAGAAAAGACTTTTCTTTTTCGTTCAGTGTGGCATATTACCTGAGTCCTATCGATGCGCGGGCATCGTATAATGGCTATTACCTCAGCCTTCCAAGCTGATGATGCGGGTTCGATTCCCGCTGCCCGCTCCAATCTCTTTTATCTCAATCTACTCAAAAGAATCCGATGGCGGAGCAAATAGACAGCGCCAACGTTGTTTCCACGTTAAATTTGGTCGTGTTACGTCATAAAACATATCTTTCCATTCTGCAAACGTCACACGAATGGGATTAAAGCTGTTTACAGGTTTAGAAATTCCATACCTAACGGTTTCCACTTCTGGTTCAAACGTTCCAAACATCCGATCCCAGATAATCAACACTCCCGCGTAATTTTTGTCGATGTACTGACGGTTTATACCATGATGAACACGATGATGAGATGGCGTGTTAAATACCCACTCTAGCGGTCCAAGCGAGCGAATTGATTGAGTATGAACAAAAAACTGTAAGCCCAGATTAAACAGCACAACAAAGACGACCCACTTAGGATCAAAGCCAATAATCACCAAAGGCAACCAGAAAATCCACATTCCCGCTAACGGATACATCAAGCTTTGACGAAACGCGGTGCTGAAATTCATTCTCTCCGAGCTGTGATGGACCACGTGCGCAGCCCACATCCAACGAATACGGTGGCTAGCTCGATGAAACCAGTAATAGAAAAAGTCTTGCAGGACGACAAGTAACAAAAACGCTGAAACGCTCATTTCGATATCAAACAATCGCCAATCAAACCACCACAAATATAACTGAGCAATCAGTAAACCTGTGAGTATGTCTGTCGCTTGGTGTAAGCTCGCAAGCACAAAATTACATACAACTTCCGGAATATAATACGTCGCGCTTTCAGGCAAACGTCCCCTTCGTTGTCCAAACCAGTACTCTGCAACCATACATAAAAAGAAAACAGGCGCCAAAATCATCAGAAGTAATTCAGGGCGTTCCATCAACTGTGTCCAATCCATTGTGTTTCTACCATTTTGCATAGTGATCTTCAGTAAGACCTATGACTTCTTCTAACTGATGTTTGATACCATTCCCATCAACGATGTAGCCAGAGAAATAGCCGATATATTGACGAAAATTGCTTTTGAGAAACCAAAAGTTCTTCTTTTCTGAACGTCGATTTAAAGGCGTGAATACTAGGTCAATCCGTTTATCTTCCGACGTGATATGCCACCTTTGTCCTTCATCATTTCGTGAAAATTGAAACTGAACAGGCTGTAAAAAATGCCGTTCACCATTAATCCAGAATACATTTTCACAGTAGCCCGTTTCATTGACACCCGCAGCTAAGTTCAGCCCCAACCGTCTGCCGCTTTCAAAGCAATTAATACTCGCCCACCGCCAGCTTGTCTCCCGTCGCATGTACCCAGCGGAAAAGTCGTAACCAGCAGCCACTTCTGAGAGATCTTGTTCCTTTCCTAATATGAATAAATTGCCATCTACCGTTAACGCATTGTGCTTCTGCGTATAAGTCCAACCCGCATAACCGGTTGGTGTACATAACATTAATGGCAAACTCATACTTTCTGGACGTAAGTAGAGATCAGCATTGACATATTTCGTCACAAAGTGGACGTGCCAAATACCATTCTGAATAGAAAACTGAATACTTTTGTCAGCAAGATGGGCATGACTAGACCAACTGGAAGGCTGAGTTTGATAATCAATATTAAAAGGCTTTAACCACTGCTGCTCCACTAACTCATTATTTTGAATATCAAACAGATAGCAAAAACCAGATGCTAAATACCTAATATCCGCAATCGCAACCCCAATCACGTAGTTAGGTGTGACCAAATTAACGAACTGAAACTGCTTATAGTCACAGTAACGGCGCCACTTAGACGCTGGCTTATCCATCTCATCAAGGTAGGTAAACTTATCTAACTGTAAAGATGTGGGAATCCCATCAAGATGGCCAAACACTGGTAGACCGTTTTGCTGAATAAACGAGTCCAGAGTCTTAAGCTCATGCATATTTTTATCTTTTTCGAGTCAACACGCTCAAATGTTAACACCGAGTTAACAAAAACAGTTTGCGTGACAGCACAACAATATCGACTAATTTGGCTTCTGCTCGCTATATGTGAAACCGATCACTCAACCATCCAATCATGTCACTCACTTAATCTTCCTCATCAATACGACCAGAAGTTGGAAATTGAGCGTTCTCATCCGCAGGAAAGACCATTATAGCCATTGAGAATTGGTCAAAATCACTATTTAATGGGAATAAATTCATATAAACTGATTGCTTATTCATGTCAAGGAAGAGATCTATGTCACACATACACGATACTATTGTTGCGTTGCAACACAGTAGCCCGGCTCAAAAAGAGTTTTACCAAGCCGTAGAAGAAGTATTAACTTCTCTCGCTCCAGTCATAGAAAGCAATAATAAATATAAAGAACAAGCGATTATCCAAAGAATCGTAGAACCAGAACGTCAAATCATGTTTCGAGTTCCTTGGGTCGATGACGCAGGGAATGTGCAAGTAAACAAAGGCTACCGCGTCGAGTTTAACTCCGCGTTAGGTCCATACAAAGGCGGACTGAGGTTCCATCATTCAGTGAACGCGAGCATCATAAAGTTCCTCGGCTTTGAACAGATTTTTAAAAACGCGCTTACTGGCCTTCCAATTGGTGGCGGAAAAGGCGGTTCAAATTTCGATCCTAAAGGAAAATCTGACGGTGAAATCATGCGATTTTGCCAGTCATTTATGAACGAGTTATACCGCCACATTGGTCCTGTTACCGATGTTCCTGCTGGCGATATCGGCGTCGGTGCGCGTGAAATTGGTTATATGTTTGGTCAATATAAGCGATTGACGGGCCGCTACGAAGGGGTACTTACAGGCAAGAGCCTTCTTTGGGGGGGCTCACTTGTTAGGAAAGAAGCAACGGGATATGGAACCGTATATTTTGCGGAATGCATGCTCAATGACCGTAATGATTCACTCAAAGGCAAAACTTGCCTCGTTTCTGGCGCAGGTAACGTCGCTATCTATGCAATTGAAAAGCTATACCACATGGGAGCAACCCCAGTAACATGCAGCGATTCTAGAGGCACGATCTATCATGAGCACGGTATTGACCTGCAGCTCCTCAAGCAACTTAAAGAAGTGAAAAGAGCAAGTTTAGAAGAGTATTTAGACACTTACCCTGAAGCAGAGTATACGCCGTTGGGTGACTATCCTAATGAAGGGCATGCTGTATGGCGATATCAAGCTGACGCCGCATTCCCTTGCGCGACCCAAAATGAACTAACGTCAAACGATGCTCTTGCTCTTATCGATAATGGGTGTGTTTTGATTAGTGAAGGCGCAAACATGCCAACCACTCGTGATGCGGCCAATATCATCGTGGATTCCGAAATGGCTTATGGGCCAGCGAAAGCAGCCAATGCAGGCGGCGTTGCAACCAGTCAGCTTGAAATGGCACAAAATGCCAGCATGCAAAACTGGACCTTTGAGCAAGTCGATAGCCAGTTACAGACCATCATGAAAAACATCTTTATTAATGCAAACGAAACCAGTCGAGAGTTTGGTCAACCTGGTAATTTAGTTTTAGGCGCAAACATTGCCGGCTTTAGAAGAGTCGCTGATGCGATGATCGAGCAAGGCATCGTTTAGTTCACAATAGCCAGCAGCCTGACTGCTGGCTTAACACTATTCGGCGATACACTGCGCTTTGACAAAGAGCTTCATTTAATCTGCAATAAGCGTCGTCACTTCAGTTTTAACCGAATTGGCGATAAAACAATTCTCATGAGCCATGTGGTGCATTTTTTCTAATTGAGATCGTGTCGGTTGATTATCACCAGCAAATGTTATCTTAGGGTTTAGTGTTACCTTAGACACCCATTCTTTTCCATTTTCACCTTTTTTCAGCTCCCCTACTGCTTCATCTAGGTAGCGATCCACAACGTAACGTCGTTTCGCCGCAATAGAAAGAAAAACAAGCATGTGACAACTGGAAAGTGCCGCAACAAATGCTTCTTCCGGATCAACGTTTTCTTCTACAGATAATGGCAACGGCACTACGTGTGGAGATGGTGACGCAGGGACTTGCAACCCGCCATCAAACTTCCAAATGTGCGCCCGACTATACTGGTTATCACTGAATACTTCGTCAGCTTCGCGATGCCATTCGATTAAAGCGGAATGCTTACTCATTCTAACTCCCTGATTTTCTCATTGACGAATCAACACATCCATTCACGTCATAATAAACCATAACGAAACAAGGTAAGGAACGCATGAACTCAGAGAGGTTACAAAATTTGTTGAGGATCGACGTTTTTTTTCTGTATGTCATCCAGAAGTCGATTAGCCTGATGGATGTTAACTTGTAATCGGTTGATTAGCATCTGTAACCGCTCAATTTCAGGAGTTTGCTTCGCTTTGAGCGTGTTTTCTAGCGCCTCCGTTTGTCCAGCTAAAATCGGCAAACCAAGGTTCAATGCCATACCTTTTGTTTTATGCAATGTGTCTTCTAGAGACGCGAAATCTTCAGCCATAAAATAATCAATAAGTTCATCAACCGATGATTCAAAATCGACAATAATACTTTTTAGTAGCTCATCTATCGCTTCCGGCGCTTCTTGCAAAGAAATGAGCATCTCTGAACTGGATAACTCTTCTTCTGTCAGCCGTAGCTTCTCTATTGGCTTGCGCTGCAACTGGAGAACGTTGTCATTCGTTAATGGTAAATTCTCTTTTGGTTCGAGCCTCGCAGCAAACTGTTTAAGAGCGTCCGAAAAGCTCTCTTGCTGTAGCGGTTTTGTAAGCACATGATCCGCTCCGGCTTCAATAAAGCTATCATGCGCCTCACGAAATACATCTGCCGTATACGCAAAGAGTAATGTTTTGATACCTAACTCTTGTCGAATCACACGCGTCGCTTCAACACCGTTCATCTCAGGCATGTGATTGTCCATCAGAATCAGGTCATATTCGTTATCTCTCGCCTTTTTAACCGCCACCAATCCGTTTTCAGCGACATCCACTTCATGTCCCAACTTTTCGCAAAACCCTTTCGCCACAATGGCGTTCACTCGGTTATCTTCAGCAAGCAATATCTGCAAATTGTGTGTTTTCTTGCGCGTTTTTGGTGGTTCTTGTGCCTTTGGAAGTTCGCATTCAACCCAAGGAATGGGCAGCTCGACGATGAATTGACTTCCGACACCCTCCACACTTTTCAATGTAATCTTGCCATCCATCAAGCCAGTTAATTTTTTAACTATTGCCAAACCAAGCCCTGTGCCTCCAAATTTTCGGGTAGTTGAAGAATCGGCTTGCTCAAACGAATTGAAAACATGTTCTTGCTTGTCTAGCGCAATACCAATACCAGTATCGCTCACAATCATCACCAAGCACTGATTTACCTTATCAAGTTCCGTTCTGATTAACACATGCCCTTCACTGGTAAACTTCACCGCGTTGCCAGCAAGATTAAACAAAATCTGTCGTAAACGTGCGCAGTCTCCGGTAAATTCAATGTATTCAGGCACTTCATTTTCCACGATCAATTCGATATTTTTTTCATCGATGAGCGGTTTTATTGCGCTACACACAGGAGAAATGACTTGGTCTAAATTGAACTTAGCCTGCTCAAATTCCAGTTTGTTTTCTTCAACTTTAGAGAAATCCAAAATATCGTTAAGAATCGTCATCAAGTGTTGGCCAGAATCAAGAATGACTTTCACGTACTCTTTAGTCGTCGGCTCTTTGGTTTCCTCTGCAATCATTTGAGAAAGGCCTAATACACCATTCATCGGCGTTCTTAATTCGTGACTCATTGCGGCGAGAAAACTTGATTTGGCTTTTGCTGCTCGCTCGGCTTTATTTCGCGCCTCCTCGATTTCGAGGTTTAATTGCTTCAAGTTGTACATTCGATATTGCGACTGATACAAGAATGCACTGACTAACAACATCACGGCAATAAAAACAAACAACCAAGTGAAACGCGCTTCACTTTGGGCAATATTGAGTAGCCGATGCTCCGCATCCTCGATAAAAACAAAGTATCCATGATCAAGCAGTTCATTCGTGAGTAGTTCTATCCTTTTATCGCTCGCTTGAAGCCGATCTAAGAAATTGGCTTCACTTTCACTCTCAACTACGTTTTGTGTCAAAAGCAGTTGGTTGAGAAACTCAAAATAGTGATGCCCACTCAACGTCTTTCCGGTATCGGTAGAAATATCTTGCTGATATAAGTTGAATAGCATTAATAACGCGTATTGATTCTCTACCTGAACGCCAATCAACATATCGAGCTTCAGCGTTGTATCAAGCACACGGTTTTTGAATAGGTTGAGCGTATCCTCAACTTTTTTATGATTGGGCGTCACAGGGAACCAAACTGACTCCCTTGATGAATTTAGCAAGTTCTCAGCTGCGACTTCTATATCCACTAAAGATGTCGTCAGTTCATAATTCTTCCTATCTTCAACCGCATATCGATTCACTATAACATCGCGCTCTTCAATCAACTTGTGCCCAATATCCGTCAACTCCGCGTGGAATTCTTGTGCACTTTTTGAATTCACATGTGACATGTACGCCAATACACAACACGTCAGCATGGCAATAAAAAAGCAGATATTAACCAGTTTGAATTTACTCATTTTCCAACACCTCTAAAATCACGGGTCTGGGTGCGGTCAAGGACTGTAAGAACGCTTCAATATCAGCGACACTTTCATCGCTCATCGTAATACCGAGCTGCGTTTTCGCCATAATCTGTATCGCCTCGGATAACTGGTCAACTCGTCCGTTATGAAAATAAGGACTTGTTAGGGCGACATTACGTAAACTGGCGACTCTAAAATAGAATTGTTCTTCACTTTCCGTCGTAATCAGGTGACGTCCCGAATCCTCTACTACTGGCTTATCTTTGAAATAGGCGAACCTTTGTATCATCGCTCCGCCAATATTTTTGCCCTGATGACACTGTACGCAACCTGAAGACTGAAATGTTTTCCACCCCCTAATTTGCTGCTCACTGAGGACATGGGTGTAACCCAGTAAGTAGGCATCGAATGGTGCACCTGGAGTTTGGAGCCCTTCGACAAACTCCACAATGGCGGACTTAATATTGTTAATATTAATCGGTAGCTCACCATCACGACTAAATAGTGCTTGATAACGTTCGCTTCCTTTCACGTACTGCTCTATTGTTTGCCAGTTTGAGTCCATTTCTATTGGATTGTGGATTGGCCCATCAATCTGAGCCATTAAGGTGTTTTCGGTACCATCCCATAAAAAACGATAATTTAACGCTGCATTAAACACTGTGATGGAGTTTCGAGTTCCATCACCTTTCACCCCTGTAGAAACTGGTGTATTTTCAGCGCCATTGGTTTGCAAGTTGTGGCACGTCGCACAACTGACGCTACCGTTTGAAGATAGCTGAGGATCACGAAAGAGATGCCAGCCAATTCTCGCCAGCTTAATATCTACGACAGGGTCACCTTCTATCGGCTGAACTAACGAAATATCACCTAGCACCTTAGCATTTCTTGCGATTGTTGCTTGGCTCAAAATGAGTGCCACAACAACTAATGTGATTATGCTGAATTGCCTCATCAACTGCATACCTTACATTTGCCATTAGTATGAAGTTAGTTGCATTTTTAGGTTTTTTCCATTAATGGAAAACGGTTACCAGAGCTGCACGTGGAGGGACTTTTATTTAAAGCTCAGATAAGGAGCAAATGACGAAGGCGAGTAACGAAGAATTGACTCGCTTCGTGGAGTTATGTGTGCATATTGAATTCTAGATTTAGCTTATAGAAGCCAGCAACCTTTGAACCCAAGTAATCTCACCATAGGAGATGAGATCGAAGATAGTAAAGAAAATGGCACAGATAATGGCCAGTTTGACCAAGCGTTGAACAATAAACATCATAATTACCCATCATTTTTTCGCAGTTTACTATTACAAAAGAAGTTTAGATACAGAAGAAAAGCACTAGTTACACTAATAGACTGTTTTATAAAAAGATTTATACCTTTACTAGCTGCACGATTAAACCGTAATTTGAATGCGCGGTACGTTATTGAGCATTTTAATTGCAAACACGAAAATCTAGTAATTAGAGCAAACGTTTCACTTACCATATCAGCTCAGCAAATCCTTCATTTTATCTCTATAATTTGAATCTATATCAACAATTTCTGTTAGAACATGTCGTACACTTTCAGTGAATTAACATCTATAACTATTTTTTAATGAAAACACTTCGCTTGTTTAACTTGAATCTTCGCTATAAAACCGCCTTATACTTTTCATTAGGACTGCTGGGCATGGTCATCAGCTTCCTTTTTATTAGCCGTTATTTTTTCCTGTATAGCTTAGATGAGCTCGAAGACATGGAAATTAACCATGCGAATCAGCAAGCACTCGCTGTCATCGACATGATGGTGAGCCAGCAAGAAAGCGCCTCATACGACTGGGCGTACTGGGACGAAACGTACGATCTGTTTGTTGATCGTGATATTGCGAAATATACCGAGCGAAACCTTTACACAGAGAGCATTGATGCGTTAAACCTCGATATGATGGCGTTTATCACGACTAATGGGCAAACCCTGCTCTCCTTAACTCGTGAGGATAACCCCGACACTTCTTCAGAACTCACCGCTAAAATGGCGAATCAACCTACTCTTCAAGATTACATCAAGTCCATGAATCACAAGCTTGATATCCATAGAGAGAGCATCTCAGGGTTGTTTAAAATCAACGATACTATTTGGGGTCTTAGCCTCAGCCCAGTTAGAAATAGTGAAGGCGACCGCCCTTCTAACGGATGGATGCTTTGGGGAAGAAACCTATCTTTGCGCTTTCCTGGAGACTTTAAATCCATTTTAACTGCGGAAAACTCATTAGAGACGCAGATGGTAAGTGGATCAGACAGTAGTGAGATGCGGGATATAGAGAAGACCTCGCGGTCAATAACAAAATGGGCCTCACTCTCTGATTTATCTGGTGAACCAATCGCATGGCTAAAAACGAAAACACAGCGAGAGCATTATGCGAAAGGTAATACGCTATTCATGTACCTGTTTGCAACGGTTGGCGTTGTGGCATCAATCATCGCTGCGGGTACCTACATCACGTTTAAAAATAAGGTCGCCACTCGCTTTAATCATTTTGCTGAAGGAATAAGCGAAATCGCCTCTCAATACCAGCTTGAAGGCTTGCACTCTGTAAAAGTAGACGAATTAGAGTTAGCGACAAAACTGGTACAAAAGCTCTCTGAAAATACATCGTTAACCCAACTGCAATTGAAAGACTCGATGGAAAAGTTTGGTGCTTTGTACCATAGCTCCTCACTAGGCATGCTAATTGTTATTGATCGTAAAATTGTCGATGTAAACCAAAGAGCGTTAGATCTGTTGAGCTACAGCAAATCGCAATTGATAGATCGTCCTCTAGACACCTTGTGCCCATCGGAGGACGATGAATGTCGAGTTGACGCAATGTTCAGAGAGCTGAAAAACGGTAAAACACAATTCGAAGCTCAAGTGCTCGATAGCAATACCGAAGAAATCGACTGTTTGATAGAAGCCACGCTCATTCAACATCATGGTCAGAGTGCACTGATGTTGTTGCTTCAGGATATGAGAGAGACAAAACAGCAAGCAGAAATGATCCAAAAGCTCACCGACTTTGATCCGGTATCCGGTTTCTGTAATCGTCCTGTCATTCTCAATGCACTGCACGAGCTCGTAGAAACACGGCCAAACCATTTTTCGTTTGTGTACATTAACAGTAAGACTCTCAAGCAAATTGCAGGGGTATACGGTCACCTCATTTTTGATGAAGTGATTCAATACATCGCATCCGCAATACGCGAGCAATTAGGGGCATTCCAAATAGGCCGAATTAGTGAGCATGAATTTATCATTTTGATTCCAGATATCGAGCACCACCAAAAAGCGATAGATGCTACCAATCGATTACTGAATCATTTGTCACATAAGGTCCAGCTCTCTGGGATCATGATGTCATTAGACAGTAAAGCGGTGATGATGGACCTAAACATTACTCACCAATCTGTCGAGCATTTGCTGCTTGCAGCACGTTTCTCATCGCAATCCGCTAAGGGTCGTCACTCTCACGAAGTATTAGTCATTGATGAAGAACTATCAGAGCAAGCGGAAACGTCTATGGTGATCAATCGCGATTTAGAAAATGCCATTAGACAAGATGCGATTAAACCTTTTTTCCAGCCTATCGTGGATGCTAAAACCACTGAAGTCATTAGCTTCGAAGCACTTGCTCGTTGGCAACATCCAACATTAGGGCTGATTTCACCAGAAGTATTTATTCCGATGGCAGAACAAGGAAAACTTATCGTCGAATTGGGAGAGTCCATTCTCAAACAATCGTGCGAATTTATCAGTCGGCTCAACGGAGTTCGTCATGCGCAAGGTCTGTCGATGTTAAGCGTGCATGTGAACTTAAGTGCGCAGCACTTTTATCATTCCGGACTGATGCCCTACCTAAAAAAAGTGATGGCTCAATACAACCTCTCTGCGGGCCAGCTTGTGCTTGAAATTACTGAAAGTATGTTGATGGGCGGAGAAGTAGAATCTATCCAAAGCATTCAAGACATCAAGCGACTTGGTGTTGGACTCGCTTTGGATGATTTTGGTACTGGATACGCATCATTCAGTAGTGTATGTAATTTTCCATTGGATATTGTGAAGCTGGATAAATCTTATATCGACGAGATTGAAACCAATGACAGAGCGAAAACACTGGTAAGAAACATTGCCAACATGTCTCAAGAGTTAGGCTTAACTATTGTCGCCGAAGGTGTTGAAACCGCGAGCCAAGTACGCAAGCTTAAAGTTTGGAATATTGATGAGCTGCAAGGGTTTTACTTCCACAAACCGATGCCTGCCGAGCAAGCACTCGTTCAATTTTCTCGCCACGTAAACAGTTAGTCTCTCTCCTCTAAGACACATTAGGAAGGCAAAGTGATTACCGTCACTTTGCCTTTTTGTTGAACCTTTTCACACCAGACGCCCCACGATTCGTGACTACCGATATTCATATTAAGGCCCGTAGCCTCAGATATGCCATGATAAATGCTGATATGACTAATTCGAGTGATCAATTACTTATTTGCACTAGTATTACTGCGTATATACTTGAATTAGGTTTTCAAAAAGTCCCTGTGACCGCACAAGGAGGACTGCATGAAACGACTATGGATATGGGTCTTACCTTTACTTTTGTTTGCTAGTCAAGCACTGGCCAATACTGTCTGGATTGTTCCCGTCAAAGGCGCTATCGGTCCTGCTACCAGCGACTACTTGTCTCGTGAGATAGAAGAGGCACAACTCAACGGTGTCAGTTTAGTGATCTTAGAGATGGACACTCCTGGCGGCTTAGACAGCGCAATGAGAGATATTATTCACGCGATTACCACCTCCTCCACTCCAGTTGCGACTTGGGTTGGCCCGTCAGGCTCAAGAGCGGCTAGCGCAGGGACATACATTTTACTCGCCAGCCACGTTGCCGCCATGGCTGAAGCCACTAACCTTGGCGCGGCAACACCCGTCGCGTTGGGTGGTGCCCCTCAGCCCCCTTCATCGGATGATGGCAAAGATCAAAACGCGGAAGAAACGTCAGAAGGAACCAACGAAGGTTCAGAGAAAGTTCCCGCGAAAACCGCAATGGAGAAAAAGGTGATTAATGATGCTAGAGCCTATATTAAAGGCTTAGCAAAGCTTCATGGCCGAAATGCAGAGTGGGCAGAGAAAGCAGTGAGCGAAGCAGCGAGTTTGGACGCCACAGAGGCATTGGAATTAAACGTTATTGATTATATAGCCAACTCACCAGAGGATTTAGTCAAAGCCATTGATGGACAGACTGTTAAAGTTAACAATCGTGATGTGACATTGTCACTGGAAAATCCCGTATGGATTGAAAGAACACCCGATTGGCGAGCAGAAATGCTAGCCGTTATCACAAACCCAAACGTCGCCTACATCCTGATGCTCATTGGCATCTACGGTTTGCTTCTTGAGTTTTACAACCCGGGCATTGGCTTACCCGGCGTGTTGGGTGGTATTTGTTTGCTCCTCGCCATGTACGCCTTACAAATGATGCCTGTGAACTACGCTGGGCTTGGTCTGCTGTTACTCGGAATTGCACTGATGATCGCGGAAGCATTCAGTCCGAGCTTTGGCATTTTGGGCTTAGGTGGTGTTGTCGCCTTTGTGCTCGGTTCTATATTCCTCATGGACAGTGAGTTGCCAGGATTTCAGATCGCCCTTCCTTTAATTTTCGGTATTTCTATCTTTTCTGTCGCGCTGATCGTGTTGACGGTCGGCCTGCTGCTCAAAATACGCCGACGACGTGTGACAACAGGTTTAGAAACTTACCCTGGGAAAATCGCTGTCGTGAGCGATGACTTTATCGATGGCGAAGGGCGCGTTCAACTCGATGGTGCGCTATGGAGAGCCAAAACCAAAGACCATCAACAACTCAAACAAGGTGATCATGTCACCATTGTGAATGTGAAAGGGCTGACCTTAACCGTGATGCCTGATGACCGCCAAAATAAATAGGAGGCGCTTTATGATGCTCTATACTGTTGCGGTGATCGTGGTGCTGTTGTTCGCACTTGCGACCCAAATGTTTAAGGTTTTGAGAGAGTATGAACGTGGAGTTGTATTCTTTCTTGGTCGCTTTCAAGAAGTAAAAGGCCCTGGCTTAATCATTCTTATCCCATTTATCCAACAAATGGTACGGGTGGATTTACGTACTGTCGTTTTGGATGTGCCGACACAAGACTTGATAACCAAAGATAACGTGTCTGTGCGCGTCAATGCGGTTGTTTATTTTCGCGTAGTCGATCCTCAAATGGCAATTAACAACATTGAAAGTTACAGCGATGCCACCAGCCAGTTAGCGCAAACCACGCTGCGATCAGTATTAGGCCAGCATGAACTGGATGAATTACTTTCAGAGCGCGAGCGTCTCAATAAGGATTTACAATCCATCCTCGATCAACAGACTGATGACTGGGGCATCAAGATTGCCACGGTTGAAGTCAAACATGTTGATTTAAATGACAGCATGGTCAGAGCGCTAGCGCGTCAGGCTGAGGCAGAACGTAACCGTCGTGCGAAAATAATTCACGCTACCGGTGAGTTAGAAGCTTCTAATAAATTAAAAGAGGCAGCTCAAATGCTCAACGAAGCGCCGAATGCGCTGCAATTGCGTTACATGCAGACACTCACGGAAATCACGACAGACAAAACATCGACTATTATCTTCCCTATGCCGATCAACCTTGTCGAAGCCGTCAGTGATATCGCCGAAGCGGTAAAAAAGAATAAAGAGACACAAGACAAATAAAAGCCATACTCAAGGAAGTAAGCTGTTTACACGTTACTTCCTTGCTTTAACTTGCTTGTTTTCGAAGAGCATTTAGTTTCTCTTTTAGTGTTTGGAGCACTCCCGCTTCATTACCGACAAACCTGTGTTAAAACAAGCTCTCCACGCTGTTTCGACATCATCGTCGTATTCAAAATCACACTCTTGAACCGTTTCGATAAGGCTTTCAAACCAAACATCAATATCCTGTGGTTCAATGCCAATATCGGAACTCGCATGCTTCTTACCATATTTCTCCACCATCTTGTGCGCCTCGTTAGAGGTATCGGCCATCATAAAAAACACGATAGATCCTCTAAGCATTCGCACCTGTTGGTGCATGTCGACACCATCAAACTTTTGTCTGAAGCTTGTACTTTTTGACCATAAATTCTTGTAAAACAAGTCGAAAAAGCCTTGGTTCGCGATACAACGTTCATAACTATCGTTGAAAACTTGAATCACGTTCATGTTGCTCTCCATCACTCTCTTAATATGAGTGTAATTTAATAATCATCAAAAGCATCTAAATGATGATGCCCAACCCTATGAAGCACGCCAATTTTCAATAAAAAGTAAAAAGTGATTCAAATAAACACCCTCTTATCAATAAAAAAATATCCCGTATTATGAATCCATATTCGAGGTACGCATGGTTGTAGATGCTAAGCGCATCCTCATTTGTCACAAAAATAAAAAGGATACAAACGTGTCTCATCAAATCATTACTGATCTAAACAGCCGCTACACTGCTAAAAAATACGACGAAACTAAACGCGTTTCTCAAGAAGATATGGCAATCATCAAAGAAGCACTCCGTCTTTCAGCGTCTTCGATTAACTCGCAACCTTGGAAATTCATCGTGATTGAAAGTGATGAGGCCAAGCAACGTTTCCACGATACATTTGCAAATATGCACCAATTTAACCAGCCACATGCTAAAGCCGCGTCACATACGATTCTGTTTGCGTACGATCCAAACTTCACCAAAGAGAAGTTCGCGAAACGTGTGGATGCCGAAGTAACGTCTGGCCACCTACCGGCGGAAATGTACAACAACTTTATGGGCGCCTACGCTTTTGCCGATGCAAATACGGATGAAAATGGCTTTAACGGAAACTGGACAAAAGCACAAGTCTATTTAGCGCTAGGCAATCTACTACACACCTTGGCTCGTCTGGGTATTGACTCAACGCCGATGGAAGGTGTAGATCCAACACTGATTGGAGAAGTATTCAAAGAAGAATTAGAAGGCCATGTCTGTGAAGTTGCACTGGCGATTGGCTACCACAAAGACGGGGAAGATTATAATCATGGCCTACCAAAAGCTCGCCTTGCGATGGATGATGTAATTACGACTCTATAGTCGACCGTTTCCTTAGCTTAACTACTTAACTCATTGTTTAAACCAAAAAGAGCCGCACTAATGTGCGGCTATTTTTTAGCTTGGCTTCAACTCTACTCTAACTTTATGCCACTTGATCAGACTTAAAGTTACCAAGCAATGCATCGTAAAGCTCGTTGTCGCTTAACACACCAACTAACTGGTTGTCCTCCACCATAAGCAGAGGCTGATTGCTGCGCTGCTTAAGCTCAATCGCTTCTCGCATACTGATTTCCGGGCTAACCTGAACCAGAGAGTTTTCGTTTACCTCATCAAGGTTCGAAGAATCGCTCTTCCATTGAACCAACGACTTATCTGTATCCGCTAAGCTTAAGCCTTTGCTCTCTTGGGTCACCCAAATATCTTTGTCAGGGCAAATCAGTACACGCTCATCTTCACGAACTAAGTCGTCACGCATCAAAGAGCGTCCCTTAAGTACGTTCAATGGATTAGTGTGGGCTACAAAGTCAGCCACATAATCGTTTTCTGGAGCAAGAATGATCTGCTCGGGCTTGCCGTGTTGAATCAATTTTCCTGATTCCATAATGGCGATGTTATTACCGATTTTTAACGCTTCATCCAAGTCGTGGCTCACAAAAAGAATGGTTTTGTTTAGCTTTTCTTGAAGCAGAATCAATTCATCTTGAAGCTGAGCACGAATCAATGGGTCAAGCGCTGAAAACGGCTCATCCATTAACAAGATATCTGTGTCCATCGCGAACGCTCGCGCTAGGCCAACACGCTGCTGCATACCACCAGAGAGCTCGTGCGGGAATTTCGTTTCCCACTCAGACAAACCGACCATTTCGAGCTGTTCACGCGCTTTTTTACGGCGCTCTGCTTTGCCAATGCCTTGCATTTCTAGACCAAACGCAACGTTATCTAATACCGTTAACCATGGCATCAATGCAAACTTCTGAAACACCATGGATACGCGGTGAGTACGAAGGTGGCGCAACTTCTGTTCGTCACAGTTAGAGAGCTCAACCATGTCGTCGCCGTCTTTAATTTTCAGAGAGCCACGAGAAATTTCGTTCAACCCGTTAACTGTTCGCAGCAAACTTGATTTACCCGAGCCTGAAAGCCCCATCAAAACACAGATCTCACCCTGTTTCACGTTCAGCGAAACATTATCAACACCAACCACTTGGCCAGTTTCGTCGATGATTTCTTGTCGAGACTTGCCTTGGTCTAGTAGTGCTAACGCTTGTGACTGCTGCTGACCAAAAACCACATCAAGATTTTGAATAGTAATAGCGTCCATGATTAAGCCTCCTTCTGGTTTGGTGCTTTACACAAGCGGTCAAGAATGATGGCGACGAGTACAATCGCTAAACCCGCTTCAAAACCTTGCGAGATGTTTACGGTATTCAGTGCACGTACGACTGGCTTACCAAGTCCATCAGCACCAACAAGTGCCGCAATGACCACCATAGAGAGAGACAACATAATACATTGCGTAACACCGGCCATAATACTTGGTAATGCCGCAGGTAACTCTACCTTAAACAGCAGCTTCATGCGGCTTGCACCAAATGCTTTGCCCGCTTCAAGTAGCTCCTCCGGCACTTTAATAATACCGAGGTACGTCAATCGAATTGGCGCAGCGATAGCGAAAATGATGGTCGAGATTAGGCCAGGGACAATACCTAAGCCAAACAGAACCAAAGTTGGAATTAGGTAAACGAATGTCGGTACGGTCTGCATCAAATCGAGGATTGGTCGCAACAAGGTGTATAACCAAGGACGGTGTGCCGCCATAATGCCCAACGGCACGCCAATTAATACGGAAATCGTTGTCGCTGCAAACACAAGGACAAAGGTTTCCAGCATTTCTTGCCAGTAACCAAGGTTGAGAATTGCGAGCAAGGCCAACACGATGAATACAACAAGCGGAATGCTGCGGTGTAAGAACCAAGCAATTGCCGCCGTCATAATGATTGGCGCTGCAGGTGGCATCCATTTAAAAATGTCCACCACGAAAAGAATGATCGTTTCAAGTGTAATAGAGATTGCATCGAAGAAACCCGATGCATTGATGGTTAACCAATCGACGCCAGTTTCCATCCATTGGCCCAACGGTAGTTTGTTGTCCGTAATAAAATTCAAAATAAAACCTTTGTGTTAATGAAGCGGGCATGACTGCCCACTTTCTTTTTCAAAAAAACGCGCTTAAAAACTGCTTAATTAAGCGTTAGTTTTTAAATAGTTTGTAATTGCTGTTACTGCGTCTTGACCATCCACCGTCTTAACGCCTTCTAGCCACGCTTCAATTTGTTCTTGGTTTGCGTTCAACCATGCTTGCGCTGCTTTCGACGGTTTCTGCTTCTGGTTGAGAATCGCTTCCATCAATTCGTTTTCCATTTCTAGGTTGAATTCTAGGTTTTTCACTAGCTGACCTACATTTGGACACTCTGCAAGGTAGTTTTTACGTACGTTTGTGTAGACATTCGCGCCGCCGTAGTTAGGGCCGAAGAAGTCGTCACCACCCGCTAGGTATTCCATTTCAACATTGCTGTTCATTGGGTGCGGGGCCCAACCTAGGTACACAATCCATTGGTTGCGGCGCGCAGCACGTGATACTTGAGACACCATGCCAGCTTCACTGGATTCAACTAGGCTGAAGTCTTTTAGGCCGAATGCGTTGCTATCAATCATTGACTGAATTAAGCGGTTACCATCGTTACCTGGTTCAATGCCGTAAATGCGGTCTTTAAATTTGTCGGCATGTTTTACTAGATCAGCGAAGTTGGTCACGCCTGCGTCATAAACGTATTTTGGAACCGCGAGTGTGTATTTTGCGCCGACGAGGTTCGCTCGTACGGTTTCAACGGTACCTGCATCACGGTATTTCGCGATGTCACCTTCCATTGTTGGCATCCAGTTACCTAGGAAAATGTCGATATCGCCATTGGCCATAGAAGAGTAAGTAACAGGTACCGATAGTAGATCGGTCTTCGTTTTGTACCCCAACCCTTTTAGCAGCTCAGATGTCACAGCGGTGGTCGCCGTAATGTCGGTCCAACCTACATCTGCAAAACGTACCGTTTCACATTGGTTGGCATAAGCGCCTGTTGCTAAAGTACTTAGTGCGATTGTTGAGAAGATTTTTGTCATCTTAGACATATTGAATTCCTTGTAATGATTACTGACTTTTTTCATTTTTATGAGATCGAATCGAGATCTCTTTTTGGCGGATGCATTCGTTGCATCTCTTGCCAGTTCGGTGCAATCCAAACTGGTGCGTTGTTCGACGTTTCCAGGGCGTTATCCAAAATCATGTCCGCGGCACGTTCTGCCACCATAATAGTTGGCGCATTTAAATTACCGTTCGGAATGGTTGGGAAAATAGAAGAGTCCACCACACGCAAGCCTTGAATACCGCGTACTTGGCATCGCTCATTCAAAACCGCTAATGGGTCATTGTCTGCGCCCATTTTGCAGGTACAAGATGGATGGTAAGCACTCTCGACATTCTGCTTCACCCATTCATCAATTTGTTCATCCGTTGTGATATTCAGACCCGGCTGGATCTCATCACCACGAAACTCATCCATGGCTGGCTGATTGAGGATCTCGCGAGTAAGGCGAATACAATCACGCCAATCCTGCTTATCTTGTTCAGTGGAAATGTAGTTAAACTCAATCTTCGGCTTATCATTCGGATTCGCAGATACAACTTCGACCGAGCCGCGACTTTCGGGCTTGTTAGGTCCAACGTGCACTTGGAAGCCATGACCGTCAAAAGCAGCTTGTCCGTCATAACGCATTGCCGCTGGCAAAAAGTGATATTGAATATTTGGCCACTTTAGTCCCTCACGAGAACGAATAAACGCACATGATTCAAAGTGGTTAGTAGCCCCAAGGCCTTTGCGAGTTAATATCCACTCAGTGCCAATCAAGCCCTTGCTCACCAAACCTAATTTGCTGTTGAGCGTGATAGGTTGCTTACAGTGATATTGGAAGTACACTTCTAAGTGATCTTGCAGGTTTTTACCTACCCCTTCCAACGGATGTTTCACCTTAATGCCTGCTTTTTCTAATACTTCTTTAGGGCCAATGCCTGAAAGCTGCAACAGCTGAACTGAGCCAACCGAACCAGCACTCGAAATCACTTCATGATTCGCAAAACATTGCTGAACTGAACCTGACTTTTCGAATTCAACACCAACCGCTTTCTTGCCTTCTGCGCCTGTTTCTTCTAGTAATACGCGATGAACTGTCACTCGCTTCATTAGGGTGAAGTTTTTGCGTTTTTTAGCACGGCTTAAGTATGCATTAGAGGTTGAAGCGCGTACGCCTTTGTCAACGGTCATGTGCATTGGGCCAAAGCCTTCTTGCTGATAACCGTTGTAATCTTTTGTTTCTGGGTAACCCGCTTCTTTGCCTGCATCAATAAAAGCTTGATACAGCGGGTTGAGCTTCATATCGTTGCCGTTACATGTGCCGACTGGGCCATTATCGCCTCGGTATTCATCTGCGCCACCGACCCAAGACTCTGCTTTACGGAAATAAGGCAAACACGATTGATAATTCCAGCCTTTAGCTCCTTCCTCTTCCCACTGGTCAAAGTCACAAGCGTGTCCACGAACGTAAACCATGCCGTTGATCGACGAACTACCGCCCAAAACTTTCCCGCGAGGACAATGAAGTTGACGGCCATCCAACCCTTGCTCTTCAACTGTCTCAAACTGCCACGCGTATTTTTCAGTGTTCATAGGGTAAGAAAGCGCCGTTGGCATTTGGATAAAAATACTTTTATCCGACCCACCCGCTTCGAGTAATAGGACCGAATATTGACCACTTTCACTTAAGCGATCCGCTAACACACAGCCGGCCGAACCCGCACCGACGATGATATAATCGTAGTGTTGTTGCATTTTGATTCTCCTAGGAGTTAATACCAATCACAGTAGGTAAGTGAACGAAATTAGCGTAGGAAAAATGCTTGAGAACAAGGCGGAAATTTTCGATAAGTAGTTAGCCTACAATAAAAATTGACAACGCAGTTATCGAGCATTTTAACAAGCTAAAGTGGTCAGTTATCTACTACGATTGGTATCATTTGTAAGGGCTTTCGAAGTCGCTTAGCTGAACCAGAACACTCTTCGTTTGCGTGTAATGTTTAAGGGTTTCGACACCGTTTTCACGGCCAACACCTGATTGTTTGTAGCCACCAACTGGCATTTCCGCAGGTGAGTCACCCCATGTATTCACCCAACAAATACCTGCTTGAATTTGATGAATAACGCGGTGGGCACGAGATAGGTTTTGAGTAAATACGCCTGCAGCCAAGCCATAATCGGTGCCATTTGCACGCGCAATCACTTCCGACTCATCGCGGAATTTCAGCACTGACATTACCGGGCCAAAGATTTCTTGTTGAACGTGGCTCATGTCATCATCGCAATCGACAAATACGGTTGGAGCAACAAAGTTACCATTGGCTAGGCCATTGTCTGTTACTTTGTAGCCGCCAGTCAGTAACGTCGCGCCACTCGCTTTCGCAGCTTCAATCGCTCCTAGTACTTTCGATTCATGATCTTTAGAGATCAGTGCGCCAATTTGCGTGTTCTCATCAAGCGGATCGCCGACAACTAACAACTCAGTGCGAGCTTTAAGTTGTGCGATGAAGTCATCATAAATACCTTCATGAACAAACACGCGTGTACCGTGCGTACAAACTTCACCTTGCGTGTAGAAGTTCGCCACCATGGCCGCAGAAACGGCATCGTTTAACTTTGCATCATCAAAAATAATCAGTGGAGACTTACCACCCAGCTCCATCGTTACTTGTTTTAGTGTCTTAGCGCTGTCACTCATGACGACTTTACCGGTGCCTGATTCGCCCGTGAACGATACTTTTGCGATGTCAGGATGCGCCGTTAGCATCTGCCCTACTCGGTAATCCCCTTGTACGACATTAAATACGCCATCTGGCATGCCCGCTTCTGAATAAATTTCTGCTAGCTTAAGCGCTGTTAATGGTGTTTCTTCTGATGGTTTGAAGATCATAGCGTTGCCCGCAGCCAGTGCTGGCGCCGATTTCCACATCGCAATTTGGATTGGATAATTCCAAGCACCAATACCTGCGCAAATGCCCAATGGCTCGCGACGTGTGTAGAAAAACTGGTCTTCGCTGAGTGGCTGCTGTTCACCTTGCAAGCTTGGAGCAAGACCCGCATAGTACTCAAGAACATCGGCACCTGTTGTTATATCAACAGCGACAGCTTCTTGAATTGGCTTACCAGTATCTGCCACTTCCAATGCAGCCAGCTCGTCATTACGCTCACGTAAAATGGCAACGGCTTTGTGTAAAATACGGCTGCGCTCGATCGCAGTCATTGCTGACCATGCAGCAAAACCTTTCTTTGCCGACTCAATCGCCGCTTCGAGATCGTCTTGGTTCGCTTGTTTAATGTTGGCCAATGGCTCACCATTCGCCGGATTGTAAGTGGTGAAGTGCTCATCTGAACACCCGTTGTACATCGCACCATTGATATAGTGTGCTTTCATTTCCATTTTGAAGACCTGTGACTTTTATATTTTTTCAGAATAAAACGTAAGTTGTTTGTCGAGATAGTCGTTGATGATGATTCTCGCTCTTTCTGCATCAATGCCTTGCGGGTTGAGCGTTCCGCGCAGCCAAATACCATCGATAAGTGACGCAATACCATGAGCAACCAGTTCGGCCTGCTCTGCATTTAATAATGCTTTGAGTTCTTTTCTTAGGTGGGACAATAAACGTCGTTCATTGACACGCTGCAAACGCTTAAGCTGTTCGTCATGCATTGAGTACGACCAAAACGCCAGCCAAGTCTTCGCAACTTGGTTTTCTGCCTGATAGCCGACAAAGTTACCGTCAATGATGGCATTAATTCTCTGATGATGAGCATCGCTTGGCAGCTCACGCAACTTCTGCGTGATGGTGGACGAAAGCTGACGCAAGATCTCTCGCATCGTTTCCTCCAACAACCCATGCTTACCACCAAAATAGTGATTGATAATTCCCGTTGATACACCTGCTTCTTTACTGATCAACGAAATACTCGCAGCGTGTAAACCGACTCTATCAATCACTGACATTGTCGCTTTCACCAGCTGTGGTTTTCTGATTTCAGGCATCCCCACCTTTGGCATTTTGCGTCCTTGTTATTTTTAATTGAACGGTTAGTTAAATATAAAATGCCTGAAAATTAGTTCGAACTCAAATCATTTTTTAAGAAAAAGGTTATTAACAAAGGAAGGAAAGTTGATGGTGTACGCAAAATTTCTATGCGATAACTTGTCGTAAAAGTCAAAGATGTGTTTAAAATCCAAATAAAAACACAAACAAACCAATAACTTATTGAAGCATCAATTTTTAACACACCTTTCAGAGAATTGTTTTTCGTGCCACAAAAATCCACACCAGAAAAATTTTACATCGACCACTAATCATTTCACCTGTATCGGCTTTGTTTGTATAAAAAACAGACATACTCGTGTGTTATAGCTTCGTATACACAAGTGACATTAGTACTTTGAAAATGGGAGAGATAAAACGAGTAGAAAATACTGAACGCTATGAGTATGTAATTCGATACTCTTAAGCGATTCTGAAGTAATCAGTAGGAAGGATGAGTTCAGGCTCACCGTTTGATGAGCCTGCATTCTTGATTATATTAGGTCAGCTTGCGCCCTTTCACGCAGTTACGTCCATCCGCTTTAGCTTGATAAAGTAATTTATCCGCCTGATCACAGAGTGATTTAAAATTCATCTCGCTATCTTCTGTCGTCACAACACCAAAACTACAGGTCACTCTCACTTCTTCATTCTGTTCCGTGACGAACCCATGTAAGGATAAAGCGCTACGTAATCGTTCAGCGGTAATGAGAGAGTCTTCATGATCGGTATTGGGCATCACAACAACAAACTCCTCACCACCAAAGCGTGCAACAATGTCATTTTCACGCACCGTCTCTTCTAGCACTTTGGCAACACCTGTTAGTACGGCATCACCGAACACATGTCCATAGGTATCATTTACCTGTTTAAAATAATCTACATCGATTAGCGCTAAACTTACCGGCCCCGACTGCGGCTTCTTTGGCACCATTTTCTGTTTATCGAGCTTGCTATCCACCCATTTGTTTAAAGCTAGGTAGCCGTACTTAACTTGCTCGACTTGCTCAGACACAAAATGCTGCACCTTTTCTTGCTTAGATTGAGGCGTCGGCTTTTCTTTGCGTTCACGTTTCGTCTCTACGGGTTTAGTGAACCAATCTTCTAAAAAACGGCGATTGAATAACCCTGTCAACGTATCTGTCTTTGCTAGGCGGCGCATTCTTAAACGTGATCGATTCACAACAAGGAATACCACTGCCATCAAAAAAAGAACACCAATGAGTGCTAGTAGCGCTTCACCCAATAGATAAAAGGTACGACGATTATTTTCCAGTTCCATACGCTGCAACACGTTGTTCCAGTTGAGATCTTCGTTCTCATATTCAAGTCTTTCTAGTTCAAATAGCGTCTGCTGACGTTCAAGATTTTCAACTTCTCTTTGGTTGCTAAATTGGATGAATTTATCGTGATAGTTGCCGTAAGTTTTATACGCTAATTTAAAGTCATTGCTTCCCGCGTAGGCCATGGCAGCCACTTTTAGTAGTTCCATTTGCTGTTGCTTAACATATCGGCTCTCGATAATTTCCGGCAACATAGGCGCGATCATCGCTAGAAGTGTCTCAAACTGCTTCTGTTCTAGCATATATTCGGCTTGCAACAGCTTAAATGTCGCTAAGTAGGCGCTAGAGGTTTCTCTATACTGTAAGTTCTCCGCCAACTTTAAGTGGCGAACCATCTTATTTTCTTGGTTCGTCTCACGGTATAACGCAGCAAGCTCGAGGTTAACTCGAAACCTAAAGCGCCCGTCACCGATGATTTGCGCGAGCTTTAGCGCTCTCTGATACGATACAATCGCCTCTTCGTATTGGAACTGTGCCTTATGAAGCTTTGCTATCGTTAAGACGCTCAGCAGCTCATTGAACGACATGCGTCTATCCCTAAAATAACGGTACGCTTGTTCCAACAATGCTTCTGAACGGTCATAGCCCTGAATTTTGACCAGTACGTCACCAAGCTCTAGCGCCGCCCGTTCGACCAATCCTTGAACGCCAGAGGACTCAGCCGCATCCATTGACGACATAATTGCGGCATAGGATTTTTTAAACTCGCCCAACTCATCGTAGTAACGTCCTTTTAGCAACAGGATCTCAGACTCGAGCTGCTTATCGCCATTTTCACGCGATGTTTCCAACAAACTATCCAACGAAGAAAGCGCGGTATCGATATCGCTCTTTCCGACCATAGTTCGCATCTGAATCAACTTAAATAAGAGATACTCATGGCTTTGTGGACGCACAAGTTCCAACCCTTTTTGTGCGACGTTTTGGCTCTCTTCCGCGCGTCCAAGTAGCTCTAGAACCGTGGACTTTGCAAGCCAATAACGTACCAGTAGCTCTGTTGGTTGATTTTGTAGTAGAGAGTCTTCTTCTAACGCCTCAATCAAAGCCAAAGAGCTCTGAGGTAATGCGTAAATTTGATTTTCAATGCCTTCTAGCGACTGTAAAAACTTACCTTCTTGTTCAACCTTTTCTGCGGATGCCTGAATAGAAAGACACAGACACCCCAATAGTAGTGGCATCGTCCTAAGCGAATGAAATAGTGACATTATTGCTCTTCCCTAATGGGTAGTTACTTCAGTGTAATAGAGAATTCTGGTTATTTTATTATTAAGGTAGCTGAAGGTTATTCAGCCAGCCTCATATTCCCATGTATTTTGCGCTGAATAATAAATCACCATCTTTAGATGTCGAAATGGTTTTCGGTCACAATATAATCAATAAGAGTGTTTTTCATACCCCAAGAAGAAAAATCTCATCAATGAGACAAAAAATTGTCTTGATTGTGAATTAATACATTTACATAAAAATTAACACGAGAGCACTTATTCATACCAAAAATACAAAAGAGTTGTAAATGTAATCGGTACAGCAGCCGTTACTAAAACATCCATTAATAATTATCGATAGAAACAATATAAGAAAGGAGGAAGGAAGCGGACAATCAAGCTCGCTCCCCTTTTTAATATGAGGAGGGGCTACATTCGCATTCCGCCATCGACTTCGAATACTCTTCCAGTCACGAACTCATTGGTTAACACGTATTTGATGGTCGAAGAAATTTCATCAGCAAGACCTAAGCGTCCGACAGGAATCATTTTGACTAAACGCTCCATCGCTTCAGGTTTTATTTGGTCCGTCATGGCAGTCTTGATGACACCCGGAGCAATCGCTACTGAGCGAATTCCGAAACGCCCTAACTCTTTCGCCCACACCGTCGCCATGGTGGCTACCGCCGCTTTGGATGCAGAATAGTTAGTTTGACCAATATTCCCCGCACGCGCGACGCTAGATATGTTGATCAACACGCCTTTACTGTCGGTGTTCAGCATTACCTTGCTTGCTTCGCGGCCACACAGAAAAGTGCCTGTCACATTCACATCCATAACAGACCGAAATTGTTCCAGCGACATCGCGTTAACCTGACCATCTTTAACTTTGATGAACATGCCATCGCGCATAATGCCTGCGTTATTGATCACGCCATTGAGCTGTTTGAAATCCGCTTCAATTTGCTCAAAAGCAGCGCACACTTCTTGTTCTTCCGTCACGTTCGCTACATAAAAACGAGTGGTGACGCCGAAAGATTCACACTCCGCTTTCGTTTCAGCCAGTTGGTCTGAATTGAGGTCGATAAGCGCAAGGTGAACACCGCTTTCCGCTAGCGACAGCGCCATTTGTTTACCAAGCCCCTGCCCGGCCCCCGTGATCGCAATAACCTTATTTGCTAGATCCATAAGCACTCCTTAGGCCTGATTTTGCTTTTGGTAGAACTCAAACAAGCTTGAAAAATCTTTTTGTCCGTTGCCCTGACCGTTGTGAAAATTAAACAGGTTACGAGCTAAGCTGCCCATTGGTGTTGATGTTTGACTGGCAACCGCCGCTTCCATCGCAAGACCGAGATCTTTCGCCATTAACTGACTCATAAAGCCGCCCTGATAACCATTGCTTGCAGGCGTGTTTTCCATCACACCTGGGCACGGGTTGTAAAGCTCTAGCGCCCAGTTACGGCCTGAACTTTGCAGCATGATGTCAGACAGCACTTTGGGATCGAGTCCGTTTTCCATGCCTAAATTGAGTGCTTCACAAGTGCCGCTCATCAAAATGCCCAACATCATGTTATTGCAGATCTTCGCCACCTGACCGGCTCCGGCATCACCTGCATGGAAAATGTTTTTGCCCATGCGGCTAAGCACCACCTTGGCTTGAACAAAGTTCTCTTGTGAACCGCCAACAATGAAAGTCAACGTACCTGCCGCTGCGCCCGCAACGCCACCAGATACCGGTGCATCAACAAAGCTGATGCCAAGCTGCAGCGCCTTTTCGCCAACCAAACGAGCGGTCGCTGGATCAATGGTCGAAGAGTCGATTAGCAGCGTGCCAGAATCTACGCTATCTAAGATCCCGTCTTGACCAAGATAAACACTTTGAACGTGTTGGCTAGCAGGTAGCATGGTGACCACCACGCTCGCACCTTGAACGGCTTGTTTTACCGAATCTGCACTCGACGCACCAAGTGCGGTAAGTTCTGCCACAGCGTTTGGATTCAAATCAAACACTTCGACGTTCAAGCCCGCTTTGAGTAGGTTCTTAGCCATAGGCGCACCCATGTTGCCAAGGCCAATAAATGCAATTTTATCCATGTCGTATTTCTTCCTTGTCTAAAGTGCCACAGTGGCAACCGAGGATGCGGTCAGTGGGTATTCTGCTGAATCAATTGGCGCGAAGAAGCGTTCCAAAACTTGTGGCGTTACGTCAGAAACCGTGCGATGTTGCCAAGTCGGTTGATTGGTTTTATCGATAATCAGCGCACGAACCCCTTCTCTAAAATCACCTTCTAAGCCGCAACGTAACGTCAGATTAAATTCCATATCAAAACACGCTTTCAAAGAGAGGTTTTGATACTGCGTTAGCTGCTGATAAGTGATATTGAGCGATAACGGACTGCCATAATTCAATGCTTTTTGCGCATTGATGAACCACTTATCATCAACGTCGGCACTGCTGATTGCGCGAACAATCGAATCTAAATCACCCGAACAAAGCTGCTCAATCAATCCCGCATATGGCATCAACATCCCTTCGCTTGGCTCGTCCACTTGTACCGAACGCAGCACAGTGGCGATTTTTTCGTTGATGTTCGCTTCACCTTTCCAACTTACCGATGCAAGCAGATCCAACAGTGCTTGTTTGCTTTCTGGCTTTGCAATCCATTGGCTTAATCCCAACGCTTTCATGTCTGTCGCGTTAATTTGGCAAGCCGTCAAACTTAAGAAAAGTGCCAAATGTTTTGGTAACTGATTTAGGAAATAGGTCGCGCCTACGTCTGGGTAAAGGCCGATCTTGATCTCTGGCATCGCAAAGCGTGTGGTGGTTTCTGCTACGCGATGACTTGCGCCCATAAATAAGCCCACACCGCCGCCCATCAGATAACCATGCCCCCACGCGATGATCGGTTTTGGATAAGTGTGAATAAGATGATCACAGCGATATTCGAGGTCAAAGAAGGTTTCCATCGCTGAAAACGCAGAATCAAAGTCTTGCTCTTTGTTTTCAAGTGCACGGTAGATCGCTTGAATATCACCACCAGCACAAAACGCTTTTTCACCTTGAGCATGCAAGAATACCGCGACGACGCTGTCGTCCGTTTGCCATTCATTAAGCTGTTTGTACAACTTCTCAATCATCACGTAACTCAACGCGTTGAGAGCTACTGGATTATCAAGCTCCAGCACACCAATAACAGATCCATCAGCGCACTTAAGCTTTGAAACATTTACTGTACCTGTCATTTGGCCTCCGCTAGCTGTTTGTCCATTGTGGCTTGCGCTTTTGCAAGAACGCATTCACACCCTCAGTCTGATCTTGTGTATTGAACAGCTGTAAAAACAGTTCACGCTCTAAAACCAATCCAGCCGCGTGAGTTTGGCTGCGTCGACCTTGAATGAGCGTTTTGCACGCAGAAATGGATTTCGGTGATTGGCCCGCAACACGCTGTGCTAGCTCCATAGCCGCTTCGAGTGCTTGACCTTTCGCCACCACCTCTTCGACTAAACCAATTTTTTCCGCTCGCTTGGCCGTCACTCGTTCGCCACATAGAATCATACGCTTCGCCCAACCTTCACCTACCAACGCGGTCAGGTTTTGCGTCCCACCCGCGCAAGGCAACAAGCCGACCGATGCTTCAGGAAGTGCCATTTGAACTTGTTCTTCTGCGATACGAATGTCACACGCCATCGCCACTTCCAGACCGCCGCCCATCGCATAGCCATTAATCGCTGCGATAGAAACCCCATCGAATGCAGAAAGCGCTTCAAACGCTTCACCAAATGCGAACGCCATGTCTGCTGCTTGTGATTTATCACCCGATGCAAAGTTATTAAGATCTGCTCCAGCAGAGAAGAACTTCTCGCCTTCGCCTGTTAAAACCAACGCATAAATAGAGCGATCATTGCTAAGTTCAATCGCCAACTCTTTTAGCTGATTCAAAGACTCAAGCGTCCAAGTGTTCGCTGGCGGATTACTAATCGTGAGCTTGGCAATATGCGCTTCGCGCTCTAATTTGATTTGTGCCGTCATAATCTTTCAGTCCTTTTTAATTTCTTTAGGTAAGGCTGTGTCTCGCTGACTAAAGCAGCTCAACGCCTTCCGTTAGTAATCGTCTTGCGACGATCAGACGCATGATTTCGTTGGTACCTTCAAGGATTTGGTGAACACGAACGTCTCGGAAATGGCGCTCGACTGGATATTCTTTGATGTAGCCATAGCCACCGTGAATTTGCAGCGCCTGATCGCAGACTTTAAAGCCCACATCAGTAGCAAAGCGTTTTGCCATGGCACAGTACGCACTTTTTTCTGCGTGCTGGGCATCGAGTTTAGCGGCAGCGAGTCGCACCATTTGACGCGCAACGACCAGCTCAGTCGCCATATCAGCAAGCTTGAACTGCAACGCTTGAAATTGCGCCAGTGAACGGCCGAACTGTTTGCGTTCGTTCATGTATTGCTTGGCTTCGTTCAGTGCTTGTTGCGCAGTACCGACGGAACAAGTGGCGATATTGATTCGACCACCATCAAGGCCAAGCATGGCGAACTTAAAGCCTTCTCCCTCTTCACCCAACAGATAGTCAGCCGGAATGCGGACATTTTCGAAGGTGATCATGCGCGTTGGTTGGCAGTTCCAACCCATTTTGGCTTCTTTCTTACCGTAGCTAATGCCTTCGCAATCAGCAGGAACGACGAACGCAGAAACGCCTCCCGCTCCTTCGCCGCACGAACGCGCCATCACGACGAGAACATCTGTATCACCCGCGCCAGAGATAAACACTTTTGCGCCATTCAGGACAAACTCATCGCCGTCACGCACTGCACTGGTCGTCAGTGAAGCGGCATCAGATCCGGCATTAGGTTCGGTTAAACAGTAGGAAGCGAGCTTTTCACCCGAAATTAAATCCGCGCTAAATTGCTGCGCCACTTCCGCTTTGGCAAAGCTGGTGATCATCCACGTCGCCATGTTGTGAATGGTCATAAACGCAGTAGTCGCGGTACAACCCATAGCCAACTGCTCGAAAATGATCGCCGCATCCAAACGAGACAATCCCAAACCACCATGCTCTGGCGGCGTATAGATGCTCAGAAAGCCAAGTTCACCTGCTTGACGCAGTACATCTTTAGGGAAGTGATGGTTTTCATCCCACTCGGCCGCGTGCGGCGCTAACATTTGGTCTGCAAACTGCTTTGCTACTTCGGCAAACGCGAGTTGATCTTCGTTTAATTCAAAATCCATCTTGAAGTCCTAAGGTCTAATTCGTTGCATTTGTATCCGAGCCAAGCCCTCTAAAGGGTTGAAGGGCTTGGCTAGATGTATCGCTACTTCTGTGACTAGCTCAATTGAATGGTCATGTTTGGGCCGCTTGGAATGTCATCTTCAAACCAACGCGCGGTGACGGTTTTCGTCTCGGTGTAGAAGCGAACCGCCTGTTTTCCATAAGCATGCAAATCGCCATAGAAGCTGCCTTTCCAACCCGTAAATGAGAAGAACGGTAATGGCACAGGAATCGGCACGTTGATGCCTACGTTACCCACTTCGATATTGTGTTGATACTTTCTCGCGGCAGCGCCGTTCGCCGTGAAAATAGACGTACCATTACCAAAGCGGTTTGCATTGATCAGTTCAATAGCTTCATCTAGGTCATCCACTTCCATAGTTAACAGTACAGGCCCGAAAATCTCTTCCTGATAAATCGACATGTCTGTCGTCACATTGGTAAACAGTGTTGGACCGACCCAGTTACCGTTCGGGAAGCCAGATACTTCGCAATCTGTCCCATCCAGAACACAATTCGCGCCTGACGCTTTGCCTTCATTAATCAGATTCACCACTCGCTGCTTCGCTTGAGGGCTAATCAGCGGACCATAACCGGCGGTTTTATCATCCCACGCGCCAGGTTGAACCTGAGCTAACGCCTCTTTAAGCTCTGGAATCCATTCTTTGGTTTCGCCGACAAATACCGCCACCGAAATCGCCATACAGCGTTGGCCTGCGGCACCGACTGACGCGCCAACTAGGTTATTGATGACTTGCTGCTTGTTTGCATCTGGCATGATGACCATGTGGTTCTTCGCACCCGCAAATGACTGCACGCGCTTTAGGTTGTCCGTACCCGTTTTGTAGATGTACTCACCAACTGGCACTGAGCCGACAAAAGAGATCGCACGAACGACTGGATCAGTCAGAATACGGTCGACTTGCTCTTTGGTGCCGTGGACAATTTGCAACACGCCTTTTGGTGCGCCTGCCTGTTCAAACAGCTCCGCCAATTTCATTGCAGTCAGCGGAACTTGTTCCGACGGCTTCAAAATAAAGGTGTTGCCGCAAGCGATCGCCATTGGGAACATCCACAATGGAATCATCGCTGGGAAGTTAAAGGGTGTGATACCAGCACAAACACCAAGCGGTTGAATGTAAGAGTAACCATCAATATTGGTCGCGACGTTTTCAACCGTTTCGCCCATCATTGAGCTACAAATGTTCGCCGCTTGTTCCACCACTTCAATCCCGCGCCAAACATCACCTTTCGCATCAGCGAGGGTTTTGCCTGTCTCACTTGAAAGCAGTATCGCCAACTCATCGTGTTGCTCTTTTAGCAAGTGTTGGTAGCGCAGCATCAATCTCGCACGCTCCGGAGCGGCAACTTCTTTCCAACGCTTGAACGTTTCCGTTGCGCTAGCAATCGCCGCATTCATTTCTGATTCCGTGGCACAAGGCACTTGCGCAATCACTTCGTTGGTTGCCGGGTTAGTTACATCTAGCCATTGTTTTGAGTCGGAGATGGCAAATTCACCACCGATATACTGCTTTACTTGTTCTGTCATGATGACATCCTTGTATTTTTCAGCTTGTTACTGACTACTGTTATGTAAGTGAAACTTTGTTGAGAGTGATTTAGCAGATTTCAATCGCGATAGCGGTAGCTTCGCCGCCACCAATACAAAGCGATGCAACGCCACGCTTACCACCAGTTTGTTTAAGAGCGTGAATCAAAGTGACAAGGATTCGATTGCCACTTGCGCCTATTGGATGCCCCAGCGCACAAGCCCCTCCGCGAGGGTTCACTTTGCTCTCGTCCAGTTCGAGTGCTTTCACCGCGTATTGAGTCACGACAGCAAAAGCTTCATTGATTTCCCAAAGGTCCACGTCTGATTTGTCCCAGCCCGTTTTTTCAAGCAGCGATTCAATCGCGAAGACTGGTGCGATGGTGAACTCATCAGGCTGTCTTGCATGCGTGCTGTACGCGACAATTTTGGCTAGAGGCTGAAGGTTTTCCTGACGACCAAACTCACTATCGACTAAGATAATTGCCGACGCACCATCCGAAATGGAACTAGAGTTTGCTGCGGTTACGCCGCCATCTTTGGCAAATGCAGGGCGTAAGGTAGGAATTTTAGTGACGTCGAGTTTGCTCGGTTGCTCATCATCTACAACCAAGGTTTCGCCGCGTCGACTTTTTACGTTAACAGGCACGATCTCTTCTTTGAAAAAACCTTGTTCGATTGCTTGCTGCGCACGAGTCACCGACTGCTGCGCCCAGGCATCCATACTTTCACGGCTGAACTGATACTTTTGCGCCGTCTGTTCTGCAAAGACACCCATCAGCTCGCCTTGGTAGGCATCCTGCAACCCGTCATAAAACATGTGATCAAGCACTTGCTCGTGACCTAAACGGAAACCATCACGCGCTTTCTTTAATAGATAAGGAGAAGACGACATGTTTTCCATGCCACCAGCGATGACAGCATGCGCATTGCCAGATTGAATAAGGTCATATGCCAGCATGACGGTTTTCATACCCGATCCACAAACTTTGTTCAGTGTCGTACAACCAATCGATTGTGGCATTTCAGCTTTAATACTTGCTTGTCTTGCAGGCGCTTGCCCCACACCGGCGGGTAAAACGCATCCCATCAACACTTCGTCTATTTTGTGCACATCGAGTTGGCTTTCGGCTAGCGCCCCTTGAATGGCTTTCGCACCGAGTTCCGTGACATCTGTTGAAGCTAATGCACCTTGAAAAGAGCCGATAGGCGTTCGCTTGGCGGCAACAATCCATGTTTCATTTTTCATTCCATTAACCTTTTATTGACGTTTACGTCATAACTATACTAACATTTACGTTAACGTCAAGTTTGAGGTTATTGTTTGTTCGAGTGATTCTTTGATTTCGAGTAAATGCGAGTGATATCAAGGCTCAAGAGTGGATGTTGTTTATTTACTTTAACGTTAACGAATTGTATATTCGTATGAATGTTATACGAAAGTCGTAAGGTTAAGGAATGAACACATTTAAGATCAGCGAGCTCGCGAAAGAGTTCGACATTACTACCCGAAGTATTCGCTTCTACGAAGATTTAGGTCTCCTAACTCCGGAACGTAAAGGCAACACACGAATCTACAATGGTCGCGATCGAATTCGACTAAAACTGATTTTGCGAGGTAAGCGATTGGGCTTTTCTCTTGCAGATATCAAAGAGTTATTTGAACTCTACGATACCGATCAAAGTACTGAGCAGTTGAACTATATGATTCGGTTGATCGAAGAGAAGAAGGCAGCATTGCAACAGCAAGCAAACGACATTCAAGCGGTAATGATGGAGTTAAATGCTGCGCAGTTGCGATGCCAAAACACACTGAGATCCATGAACGGCGAAAAAGTCACCTAACACCTCAACTCTGGGATGTAGGTGACGTAAAGGCAAGGACACGCAATGAAATCTACCTACTCTTCCCTGAACTTTGTTTATGACGAAAATACCGATTTGCTTCGCGAGCAAATCAATAGTTTTGCTGCAAGAGAAATTGCGCCGCTAGCGCAATCTATCGACCAAACTAACGACTTTCCAAACCATCTTTGGTCCAAATTAGGTGACATGGGTCTTTTAGGTGTGACCACCAGCGAAGAGTTTGGTGGTGCAGGCATGGGCTATCTCGCCCACGTTATCGCTATGGAAGAAATCAGCCGAGCATCCGCTTCGGTTGCGTTAAGTTACGGCGCTCACTCCAACCTTTGCGTCAACCAAATCCACCGTAACGGCACACAAGCGCAAAAAGAGAAATACCTACCTAAGCTCATCTCCGGTGAACATATCGGCGCCCTTGCAATGAGTGAACCCGGCGCCGGCTCTGATGTGGTCTCTATGCAGCTTAAAGCGGAACGTAAAGGCGATATATTCCTGCTAAACGGCAACAAAATGTGGATCACCAACGGCCCAGATGCGCACACCTATGTTGTCTACGCCAAAACCGACCCAAGCCAGCACTCCAAAGGCATCACGGCCTTTATCGTAGAACGCGGATTCCCTGGATTTACTCAAGCACAAAAACTCGACAAGTTGGGCATGCGCGGCTCGAATACGTGTGAGCTGGTCTTCCAAAACTGCGAAGTCCCTGCGGACAATATTCTCGGCGAAGAAAACCAAGGCGTGAAAGTATTGATGAGCGGCCTCGACTACGAACGTGTGGTACTTGCCGGTGGTCCACTTGGCATCATGCAGGCGTGTATGGATATCGTTGTGCCTTACATTCACGACCGTAAACAGTTCGGTAAATCCATCGGTGAATTCCAGCTAGTTCAAGCAAAAATCGCTGATATGTACACGCAAATGAACGCCGCTAAAGCGTATGTTTACGCCGTTGCTGCTGCTTGTGATCGCGGTGAAACCACACGTAAAGATTCTGCTGGTGCGATCCTCTACAGCGCAGAACTGGCAACCAAAATGGCATTAGATGCCATTCAGCTACTCGGTGGTAACGGCTATATCAATGAGTTTGATACCGGTCGTTTACTTCGTGATGCCAAGCTGTATGAAATCGGAGCCGGCACTTCAGAAATTCGCCGCATGCTTATTGGTCGCGAATTGTTTAACGAAAGCGCCTAATAATCAGCCCAGGCGTTCTGACTCAAAAATATTTTCTTACTCAACCTAAATAAAGACGGGTGTTCTCACCCGTTTACCGAATGGAGATCGGCTATTTATGGCTTGTTTGACGACCAATATTAATACCCATTCAGAGCAGTATCAGGAAAACTACCGCTCTATGGCGTCTCTTGTGGATCAACTCTATACCGTGACCGCGCAAATCGAAGATGGTGGCGGCGAGAAAGCAAGAGAGCATCAGCAGAAGAAAGGCAAACTTCCGGTTCGTGAGCGTATTCTTGCCCTACTCGACCCTGGCTCATCCTTTTTAGAAGTCGGTCAGTTTGCTGGCTGGGATGTGTATCCAGATTACGTTCCATGCGCTGGCGTGGTTGCTGGCATGGGTGTAATAGACGGCACCGAGTGTATGATCGTTGCCAACGACGTGACGGTAAAAGGCGGTAGTTACTACCCGCTCACGGTTAAAAAGCACTTACGCGCACAGGAAATCGCAGAGAAGTGTCAGTTGCCTTGTGTTTACTTGGTCGACTCTGGCGGTGCTAACCTACCCCGCCAAGATGAAGTATTTCCAGACAAAGACCATTTTGGCCGTATTTTCTATAACCAAGCTCGAATGTCAGCCAAGGGTATTCCGCAAATTGCGGTGGTCATGGGGCTATGTACCGCTGGCGGTGCTTACGTTCCTGCCATGTGTGACGTTTCCATCATCGTCAAAGAACAAGGTACGATCTTCTTAGCTGGCCCTCCTCTGGTAAAAGCAGCAACAGGCGAAGAAGTCAGCGCGGAAGATCTTGGTGGCGCAGACGTTCACTGCCGTACGTCTGGCGTAGCCGATTACTATGCTGAAAATGATCACCACGCGTTAGAACTGGCAAGACAAGCTGTCTCTCAAATCAACCACTTGAAACCCGTTCAACTCAAGCAAAAAGCACCACAGGAACCACGCTTTACTGCGCAAGAGCTGTACGGCATCGTCGGAACCGATCTTAAAAAGCCGTTTGATGTCAAAGAGGTCATTGCCCGAATTGTTGATGATTCACAATTTGATGAATTTAAAGCCTTGTTCGGTGAAACCTTGGTCTGTGGCTTTGCTCATATTCACGGAATGCCGATTGGCATTGTCGCTAACAACGGTATTCTATTTTCGGAATCGGCGCAGAAAGGTGCGCATTTTATTGAGCTGTGCGCACAGCGTAAAATTCCTCTGCTTTTCTTGCAGAACATCACTGGCTTTATGGTCGGCCAAAAGTACGAAGCCGAAGGCATCGCTAAACATGGCGCGAAAATGGTAACCGCTGTTGCGTGTGCAGACGTGCCAAAGTTTACCGTGGTTATTGGTGGTTCGTATGGCGCAGGCAACTACGGCATGTGTGGCCGCGCTTATGATCCAACCATGATGTGGATGTGGCCAAACGCGCGCATCTCAGTAATGGGTGGGGAGCAAGCGGCTGGCGTGATGGCGCAAGTAACCCGCGACATCAAAACGCGCAAAGGTGAAAGCTGGAGCGCAGAGGAAGAAGAAGCGTTTAAGCGTCCTATCGCGCAGCAGTACCAGACTCAAAGCCATGCGTATTACGCCAGTGCTCGCCTGTGGGACGACGGCATTATTGACCCTGCGAAAACCCGTGATGTTGTCGGCATTGCTCTGTCTGCTGCGCTTAATGCACCGATACCAGACAGCAAATTTGGCATCTTCCGTATGTAGCCGGATGCAAGGCAAACCTTAACTCCTCGCGAATACCGATGTTTATACAAGTAACGGTTAGCGAGCATTGGAATAGAGACTGAAATGTCAGACAAAGGAAGTCACATGACCGGACTACTGCTTGAAAAAGACAGCAATGGCGTTGCCTGGTTGAGCCTGAATCGACCAGAAAAACACAACGCGTTTAATGACGAATTGATTGCCTCACTGATTGAGACACTAGAACAACTCGAAAAGGAAGATTCTCTCCGTGCACTGGTGTTAACTGCACAGGGAAAACACTTTTCTGCGGGTGCGGATCTTGGCTGGATGCAGTCAATGGCCACCAAAACCGAGAGTGAAAACCTTCAAGATGCACAGCAATTGGCGATGCTCCTGCATAAACTGGATACCTTTAGCAAGCCAACCATTGCCATGGTACATGGCGCAGCATTTGGCGGCGCACTCGGGCTTATCTGCTGCTGTGATATCGCCATCGGTACGCCTGAAAGCCGCTTCTGTTTGAGTGAAGTGAAACTCGGCTTATTGCCCGCGACCATCGGCCCCTATGTGATTCGAGCGATTGGACAACGACAAAGCCGACGCTACTTTTTAACCGCGGAACTGATTGATGCCGAGACTGCGCTTTCGATGAACATTGTTCATCAAATCGATCCCCAGCCAAAAGAGGCGGTCAATCGTATGGTTGAACACCTGCTTAATAATGGCCCACAAGCCATGCAGGCGGCGAAAGCACTTTGTTTGCGTTGTGATAACCAACCTATCGACCACTCATTAATTGAATACACCAGCCAAGCCATTGCAACCGCCCGCGTGTCCAGCGAAGGACAAGAAGGACTAAGTGCATTTTTTGAAAAGCGCGCCGCCAATTGGAGGAATCATGTTTAAAAGAATACTGATCGCAAACCGCGGTGAAATTGCCTGCCGAATCATTAAAACCGCAAAAAGCATGGCTATAGAGACGGTTGCCGTCTATTCAGAAGCGGATCGCAGCAGCTTACATGTTAAACAAGCAGATTTCGCTGAATTTATCGGCCCTGCTCCGGCGAGTGAGTCGTATCTTGATATCGATGCGATTATCGGCGCTGCGAAAAAATGGCAAGCCGATGCTATCCACCCTGGCTATGGTTTTCTTTCCGAGAACCCGAAACTAGCCAAAGCGTGCAGCGAAAATGGCCTCGTCTTTATTGGCCCTTCCACCAGCGCAATTGAGGCAATGGGTTCTAAATCTCAAGCCAAAGCAATCATGTCAGAGGCGAACGTGCCCTTGGTTCCGGGCTATCACGGCACAGACAACAGCGTTGAGCACTTATTGGCTGAAGCAGAAAAAATCGGTTACCCAGTGATGCTTAAAGCAACACAAGGTGGTGGCGGTAAAGGCATGCGAGTGGTCAACAGTGCAGCCGAAATGCCGTTGGCCATCGACGGTGCGCAGCGTGAAGCGCTTTCAAGTTTTGGCGACAAGCAGCTTCTTATCGAAAAATGTATTTTGCAGCCGCGCCACGTTGAAGTTCAGGTGTTTGCTGACCAGCATGGCAACTGTGTTTACCTGTCTGACCGCGACTGTTCCATTCAGCGTCGTCACCAAAAAGTAGTCGAAGAAGCACCTGCACCCGGTCTTAGTGATGAACTGCGTAAACAAATGGGTGAAGCCGCGGTTCAGGCCGCGCAAGCAATAGACTACGTTGGCGCTGGTACGGTTGAATTCTTGCTCGATAGCCGAGGTCATTTCTACTTCATGGAAATGAATACCCGTCTGCAAGTTGAACACCCTGTCACTGAATTGATCACCGGCGTTGATTTGGTTGAATGGCAATTCAAAGTTGCGGCTGGCGAGCATTTACCGATCTCGCAATCCGAAATCACTCATAACGGTCACTCAATCGAGCTGAGAATTTACGCCGAAGATGCAGACAATGACTTTATGCCGTCGACTGGACGCATTGATTACTTAAAAGAACCCGTATCAGACAGTAATGTGCGCCTAGCTTGTGTACGTGTTGATAGTGGTGTTACTCAAGGCGATACCATCAGCGAATACTACGATCCGATGATCAGCAAACTGATCGTCTGGGGCCAAACACGTGATATCGCGCTCAAGCAGCTTAAGCAGGCGTTAACTCAATATCACGTACGTGGAGTCACGACAAACATTGGTTATCTGCACAGCATTATTTCGCAGCCAGCCTTTGCCAATATAGAACTTGATACCGACTTCCTGGTTAAACATCAGCAAGGCATTAGCGCTCAGCAAAGTGTGTCAGATTCTATCTGGCTAACGTTGGCGGCGGTTGCTCGCTGGAACAAACTCACGTTGAAATCTAGCGATTCGGCATTACCATCCCCGACCAAACAAGGTTTTAGGCTATCGGTTAACAATGTTTATCGATTTAACTTCACGGATGCCAATGCCAATCATCAAGTACGTTTGCGACAAGCATCGCAAGAAACAGGGGCTCAGCATCTGAACCACTTAACTGTCCGATGTGGTGAGGAGTTGCATCAGGTAGCTCTGCTTGAAAGTGACAACCCGTTTATCGTCGATATCAATGATGAGCGTTACACCTTTAATGTGCTTAGCGACGAGCAAAAAACAACCGTGTTTTATCTTGGTCAGCAACGTACGTTCGCTCATCAACCAAGTTTTGAATCACCAAAAGGCAAAGACGACGAACTTAGTCCAACCGCACCACTCAACGGCGTGATCTCGGCGGTCATGGTGAATAAGGGAGACAAAGTAGCGGCTGGTGATCCGTTGTTAGTGCTCGAAGCGATGAAGATGGAATACACCATTACCACTCCGGTAGCAGCGACCGTTGATGAAGTGTTTTATCAGCATGGAGACCAGGTACAGCACGGTTCCATCCTGCTGCATTTAATTTCTGCACCCGATAATGTCTGTAAAGATAAGGAGCACGAATATGCTACCAGCGAAGGTTAACATCGTCGAAGTCGGCGCACGCGATGGTCTGCAAAACGAAACAGCAGTGACGCTGGTTGATAAAATCCGTTTGATTAACCAACTAAGCACCAGTGGCTTAAAACACATTGAAGCAGGCTCTTTTGTCTCTCCAAAGTGGGTACCTCAAATGGCCGATTCCGATCAGGTGTTTGCTGGTATCACGCAAAAGCCTGACGTGGTTTATAGCGCGCTCACACCAAATATCGCCGGGTTAGAACGTGCGCTGGAAAGCGGTGTAAAGCAAATTGCGGTATTTGGCTCCGCTTCAGAAGCGTTCAGCCAGAAGAACATCAACTGCAGCATTGCGGAAAGCCTCTCTCGCTTTGAGCCCGTTATCGAGCTCGCAAAGCAGCACAACATACCTGTGCGCGGGTATTTGTCTTGCACCATGGTTTGCCCATACGAGGGAGTAATCAAGCCAGAGCAAACCACCGCGGTCGCCAATACGTTGTTTGATATGGGATGTTATGAAGTTTCGCTCGGTGACACGGTCGGCAAAGCAACGCCTAATCGCGTTATCGCCATGCTGGATTCGCTGTTAACGCAACTGCCAAAAGACGCGCTCTCGGTACATTTTCATGACACCTATGGACAAGCTTTGGCCAATATTTACCAAGCCTTGTTAATGGGCATCAACACCATTGATAGTGCGGTTGCTGGTTTGGGCGGCTGCCCTTACGCGAAAGGTGCCAGTGGCAATGTTGCAACGGAAGATGTGCTTTATCTGTGTGAGCAACTTGGGATTGAAACAGGCATTGATCTTAAAATCATCAACCAAGCAGGTTGGCAAATTTGCCGAGCCTTAGGTAAACGGCCGATGTCGAAAGTGGCGTTAGCATTGGGTGATCCAAACAGCTTGTAAATTGCTCAACCTACGATAAACAACTACAAACGAGCATGTTTAATAACATGCTCGTTTTCTTTGAGCCGATTTAATCTAACCGAAACACTAAACAGAAGCGTGCTTTTCCTCTGCAAGGGTGTGGCATCCCCACTTCGCGATCATATTAAGCAAATCACTTTTCTGAACTGGTTTTGTCAGGTAATCATCCATACCTAATGCGATACTTTTTTGTTGCTGCTCTTGCATCGCATGTGCAGAAAACGCGACGATTGGACACCAAGGAAACGCACCACTTTCCTGTAACTCACGAATGTCTTTTGTCACGCCAAAACCATCTTTGTTTGGCATAGAAATATCGGTAATCACCAAGTCCGGAGAAAGCTGTTTATAAAGTTCAACGGCTTCAACACCATCTTCCGCCAACGTCAGTTTAACACCAGTGTCTTGCAACATTTTTTCAATCAATATTCGATTGATATGGCTGTCTTCTGCGACTAATAGGTGCAGGCTAGAAAAGTCAGGGTTCTCATCTGAGGAAAGTTCTCGACGCTTTTGTGTCTTAGTAGAAAACAGAGCTTGCAGTTTATGCTGCGTGACCGGTTGCGGCAATAAACGATCCCGCTCGCACGACCATGCCTGCCCTTCCTCCATCACGCAAGGTGCAAGGAACAGTACCCGTTTGGCGGCGGATTCTGTCGCATCAAGCTCATAGAGCGCATCTCTATCTTGAGCATTGTTTACACTCGCGAGGATACGATCAAAACCATCCAATTTTTTACCCAAAGACTGCGCAGTTGACCAATCGTTGGCATGAGTAACTTCAATGCCAATCTCTTGAGCTAAATGTATCAAGTGTTGCACGCGCGGTTGATAATCATCAATCAACAATAGTCGATTTGCACTCAGCTCTATCGGATCGGAAAGAAGCTGACTTTGCTTAGGCAACTGCAAACTAAAGCTAAAACACGACCCTTTGCCAAAATCCGAATGCACACAAAGCTCGCCGTTGTACATGCTGATCAAACGTTTTGAGATTGCCAACCCCAAGCCTGTACCTTCATGGCGTCTTGTCGCGGAGGTATCGACCTGCTCAAACTTATCCATAATATGAGCCAATCGATCTTCGGGAATACCAATGCCCGTATCACTCACGGAAAAATCAAAACCGTGCTCACTTTCTCTGACTTTGAGTAGCACATGGCCTTCATCCGTGAATTTCACCGCATTACCGATCAAGTTAAGCAAGATTTGATTAATCCGACCTTTATCACCGACCACGACCGTATTCATGGCCAATGGCATATCAACCAACAACTTGAGGTTCTTTTTATCCGCCTGATAAGCACACAAAGCGGTGCAGCTCTCGACGAGTGAACGCAAGTCAAACTCCTCTTCAACTAACGTCAACTTGCCCGCTTCTACTTTGCTGTAGTCAAGGATGTCGTTAATGATCGTCACAAGGTTGTTGGCAGATTTGTGCAGCAAGAGTAATAACTCCCTTGGCTCTCGACGGTTTTCGTTCTCAAGCAATATCTCGCTGATCCCCATGATCGCGTTCATTGGGGTGCGAATCTCATGGCTCATGTTCGCCAAAAATTCCGATTTGGCTTTCATCGCCTTTTTCGATTTATCTAAAGCAGACGACAGACGCCTCTCCATCCTGCGCCTGTCGGTGATGTCACGCTCTACCGCAATAAAACGTAACAGCCCGCCATCTTCATCAAACACAGGAGAGAGCTCCAACTCGACCCAATACGGGTGCTTCGACTTGGTATAGTTGAGTATTTCAACCCTAATAGGAGAGTGCTTACGGACACTTTTTGAGAGCAATGCCACCGTATTTGGGTCTGTGTCTGGCCCTTGGAGTAACTCGCCCGGCGATTTTCCAATAACTTCTTCCAACGTATATTCGGTTAGCTGTTCAAACGCAGGATTTACCCATGCAATAGTGCCGTCAGGGTGAGTAATGATGATGGTATCACGCGCATGTTCAGCAACCTCAGCAAGCTGCGATATTTTGGCTGATAACTGTTGCTGGGTGTGATGCTCTTGCTGAAGTTTAGTTTGCGCTTGCGCTAAAGAGCGTGACATTTGGTTAAACGCTTCGCCAACACGTGTAACTTCGTCATTGCCTGAAATCGAAATTTGCGAACCCGGACCTTGCTGTGAAACCTTGATTACCCCAGTACGAAGAAGATCGAGCCGCTTCATCAAATAGCTACCGAGAGCATACGAAAACATGGCCACCAGCGACATTTCAATAAAGGCGATAACCAAACTTGCATGAGTCGCAAATGAAAGAACTTGATGTACATGTTCAACATTCACACCCATTTCAACCTTACCGAAAGTCTGCTTTCCAAGAGTAATCTCTTGCGCAACATCGTAAACTCCATCGGTCACATCAAACGGTCTCACACCAGTATCAACACCGCTGTAATCCCCCTGTAGCGTCAGCTCGACGCCATCTTGATTAACAATACGAATGTAAGCCAGCTCGTGCTCACTCACGACAGAACGAGCAAAACTGTCTAGATAGGCTAAGTCCGTCGCAATCACCGCATCTCTCGACGCCTGAGCAAATACACTCACCAAGTGTTGGCTCCCAACCTCGAGGCTAGTCTCGTTGGAACTTTCCAACCAATTAAGCCCACTAATGATGAGTACACCGAGCGCAAGGGCCTCAATAAGAGCAATGCCAAGTATCGTTTTCGAACGCAGCGTCATAGGACAACCATTTATCTTGAGATTCCCAATTGAACAACATCTTGCCAATCTTGGTCTTGTGCAAGCTGTAACCCGTCAACGTTGAGTAAAGTAAAACTCTCCTGTGCTTTTGGATCATCATTAAGTTGCGAAATTGCCTTCCGTAAGGCAAGAGTAATCTCTTCATCGACATTATTTGAAACCGCAATAGCATGAGGCGTATAACCAGCAGTTGTATAAATGATGCTAAGTTGGTCTTTTATTTCACTCGGTAAGCTCTCAAAGGTACGCTTCACGCCACCACCAGCAATGTACAAACCTTTAAGTACCCCCAAATAGACTGAGTCGTGCGAGCCGACGTATTTAGGCGTAAACTTGATGCCTTTCTGCGCCAACTCTGATTGTGTGATGATAGAAGCAGCAAATGCTCGTGGAGCAGGAAAAGCGATGGTCTTTTCTTGCAGCTCATCAAGGGAAACCGACTTCCCTCGCCTTGCTACAATAATGCCTGTGATCCGCTTATTTTTCGCTCTTGCTAACGCCGTATAACCTGGGTTTTGATTCACCAACGTAAAGTGATATGGGTTCATGTATGCAATGTCGTAGGCTCCAGCCATCAAGCGAGCTTCGAATGTGGGAATATCACGTGCCGTGGCAAACTTAATCTCAACGCCAGCAAGATCTCCCCAGCGTTGTAGTAATGGCTGCCATTGTTGCACTAGTTTGGTCGCCGACTGTTGCGGTACGACACCAAAAACAATGGAAGGTTGAGCAACGACAGAAGGTGACCATATGCATAACACCGTAAGCAACGTAAATATTCGCTTGTGAAGCCGCCAAATCAACGTCTTTAATTGGGAGTTCAACAAAATCATCTCCTTATGTTTGTCTTTCGTTAAAGATAGATAGCTATCTGAAAGATTGCGAATTATCGGATTAAATTGCCTCGTGTCTCAGATACCATTTATACTCAAATGAACACCTACAACAGGAGCAGGTAAATGCTTATTACATTTCGTTGCCATAGCCACTCGAACGTCACTATGTTTGGCGATATTGCAATAAAGATGATCAAAATGATGGGGCATAGTGGCTCAGTACCAGGGTCAATTTCCGCTCAAGACATCCCTGATGCTCTATCTAGATTGACCTCTGCTCTCGCAGCACAAGAAGCGATAGAGCAGAACAACAGTCAAGCAATGGAAGAAGATGAGGAGCAAGAGGAACAAACGGTCAGTTTAGGACGCAGAGCATTTCCACTTATTGAGCTTTTAAAATCGGCTATTAAAGAAGAGTGCGAAGTGATGTGGGACAGCCAATAAATGCTCCAAATCAAGCTGTGGAGAGGAAAGCAACATCCAATCTATACTTTCCTCCCCTGCTAAAAGGAACTTACCCAATTCACTTCTCTATTTGAATGACTCTTAACGAGTGCTTACTCAAAACTAACCTATTGAATATAAATCAGTGATAAACATCTGATTTAATAATAAAAATCTCCTATTGACTGAAACACTCACTTATCATTGTGGCCTCAACTGCAAACCATTAATGGAATGATTGTTATGTCAGAACTGACTCGGATGCGCTCTGGAGAAACCTATAATTGCCTGGATGAAGAACTAAAGCTAATGCGCGCCAAAACTGCGCAACTTGTCTTCCAATTTAACCACGAGCCAAACCCAGGTATCCGTAGACAACTATTGGCGGAGATGGGCGTCCAATTAGAAAACAGCGCCTGTATAGAGCCACCGCTTCAACTTACCTACGGTTGCCACTTGTCCATCGGGGAAAACACCTACATCAACTGGGATGCCATTATTCTGGACAATGGGCAGGTTGAGATTGGCGCGAACGTCATGATTGGGCCTAGAGTGCAAATTTACACAGCCGCTCATTCACTGGATACACAAAGACGCTTAGCCGGAGATGAGATCGCCAAACCGGTAAAAATCGGCAATAACGTTTGGATTGGTGGGGGCGCAATCATACTGCCAGGTGTGACCATTGGCGATGAGGCCGTCGTCGGCACTGGCTCTGTCGTAACCAAAGACGTTGCGCCGGGCGATCGAGTTGCTGGAAATCCGGCGCGCTCCATTAAACCAAAAAACTGAAGCAAGTCGCTATTCCGCCAAATGACAGCGAATAATGTTGGCGAGCAAATTGAGAGCATGGACGTATTTGTCATTGAGCTCAAAAGAAGCGTTAAGACGAATACAGTGATCGTATTGTTCTGTCAGGCTGAACATCTTTCCCGGTGCGATGCTGATATTATCTTTTAGCGCTTCTCGATATATCTGCAAGGCGTCGATATGCTTGGGAAGCTCTAACCAAATAAAGTACCCGCCGCTTTGGCTTAACACTTTGACTTCTTCAGGTAACAGCTCATTAATCCGATCCGTCATCTTACTTTTACGTTCAAACAGCTTTTTCCGTAACTGCTTCAAATGCGATTCATAATTGCGGCTTGTTAAATAGTGCACCAATGTCATTTGCACTGGTGCACTCGTCGCTAATGTACTCATTAGCTGTAACTTTTGTACCTCTAGCGCCCGCTTTCCCGCCGCAACCCAACCAATACGTAGCCCTGCGATTAATGATTTTGAAAACGAGGAGCACAACATGGTATTGCCCGTGTCATCAAACATTCTTAGTGGGTAAACCGAGTCATTCTCGGCATGCAGTTCGCTGTACACATCATCTTCAATCACTGGCACATTATATCGCTGTGTCAGCTCAATCAGCTTTTGTTTTTTCTCGTTGGAGAGCGTAAAACCCAGAGGATTTTGGAAGTTCGACATCAGCCAACATGCTTTCACATCGTGTGTTTGCAGCGCTCGTTCCAATGAGTCTAGGTCAATGCCCGTGACTGGGTCTGTTCTTACTGAGAGCGCTTTCAAACCTAACCGCTCTAAGGATTGCAAAGCGCCATAGAATGCAGGCGACTCCACAACTACCCAATCTCCCGGTCTTGTACAAGCTTGCAAACTGAGCGTTAACGCCTCCAGCGCGCCTGCCGTAATGACAATTTCATCGGGTGAAATTTCAATGCCTTTCGCAGCATAACGCTTCGCGATGATGGTACGTAATTGTTCGTTTCCCGGCGGTAAGTTATCAAAGGCGGTGGAAATCGGCATATTGCGAGCGGCTGCGCTCATCGCCCGATTCACGTGATAGCGTGGATACAAACTTGGATCTGGATAGGCAAAGCCAAAATTGATCATGGATGGATTTTTACTCGCCTGCAGCACATCAAAGATAAACTCATTGATGTCTACCTGCTCTGTCCACGAAACCGCGGCTGGCGCTTGGGGTTCATTTGAACTCTTAATATTGGGAGCGACTCGATAACCAGAGCGCGGCTGTGAGGTGACCCAGCCTTGAGATTCCAGAATTTGATAGGCGTGCAACACCGTCATCAAGCTTAAACCCGAGTGTTCAGATTGGCGACGCAGCGAAGGCAGCTTGTCACCCGGATGCCATATCCCCGATTTTATCTGCCTTTTAAGCTGTTCCACTAACTCTTGATACTTCGCCAAACGCAAATCCCCTTCCCTAAAGCCGAATTCAAAATAATAACACTTCAATATTTAATCTGTTATAGGTTTATAGTCACTGTCTGTACCTACTTCCCTCATTCCACTCCTTTTAAAATAGCTCTCTCATAAAACTTAAAAGATCAAAGGAAGTTTAATGTTTGGCCTCGACGCATTTATGCTTGCACGGATACAGTTCGCCTTCACGGTATCCTTTCATATTATTTTCCCCGCTATCACCATAGGTTTGGCCACCTATCTCGCCGTACTGGAAGGCTTATGGCTAAAAACACGTAATCCCGATTACCAAAAGCTCTATCACTTCTGGTCGAAAATTTTTGCGGTTAACTTTGGAATGGGTGTTGTATCTGGTCTTGTCATGGCCTATCAATTCGGCACCAACTGGAGTGGTTTCTCCGACTTCGCTGGTTCTATCACTGGCCCATTACTGACTTATGAAGTGTTAACGGCATTCTTTCTCGAAGCCGGATTTCTTGGCGTAATGCTGTTTGGGTGGCGTCGCGTCGGCGAAAAGCTGCACTTTTTTGCAACCTCGATGGTGGCGTTAGGCACGATCATTTCGACGTTCTGGATTCTCGCCTCCAACAGTTGGATGCAAACGCCACAAGGCTATGAAATTGTCGACGGACGCGTGGTGCCAACCGACTGGTTTGCTATCGTTTTCAATCCTTCATTTCCTTATCGTTTGGCGCACATGAGCGTCGCGGCTTTCGTCAGTTCAGCACTCTTTGTAGGCGCGTCAGCCGCTTGGCATTTATTGAGAGGCAATCAAACGACTGCGGTAAAAACCATGTTTTCGATGTCACTTGGGATCTTAGTGTTCCTTGCGCCACTCCAAGCCGTAATTGGCGATGTGCACGGGTTAAACACCTTGGAACACCAACCCGCCAAAATCGCCGCCATCGAAGGACATTGGGATAACAGTGATGGCAAACCAACCCCATTGATTTTGTTCGGCATGCCAAACATGGAACAAGAACGCACAGACTATGCCTTAGAAATTCCTGTTCTAGGAAGTTTGATCCTACGCCACAGTTTAACTGAGCCAATCCCGGCGCTGAAAGACTTCCCGAAAGAGGAACGACCGAACTCACCTATCGTCTTTTGGTCATTTCGAATCATGGTCGGGCTAGGACTCCTGATGATTTTTCAAAGCTTATACAGCATGTGGCTACGAAAAAAGAACACGCTCTATACCTCGCGTTGGTTCCTCAAGTTTTCATTATTTATGGGGCCATCTGGTCTTATCGCAATACTCGCTGGCTGGTTTACGACAGAGGTTGGTCGGCAACCTTGGGTCGTGTATGGCGTACAAAAAACGCGTGATGCGGTTTCTGCACATGGAGACCTACAAATGAGCATCAGCCTGCTGTGTTTTCTTGTTGTATACAGCTTGGTATTTGGTTTTGGGTATTACTACATGATCCACCAAATCAAGAAAGGTCCCGATGCAATCGAACACGATGAGCACGACATGACGACCGTTTCAGGCCGCATCTAGAATTTGTCACAAAGTTAAGGTAGAAAATATGCATTTTGATTTATCCGTGATTTGGTTCGCGATCATCGTTTTTGCCACTTTGATGTACATCATCATGGATGGCTTCGATTTGGGTATTGGAATACTGATGCCCTTCATCAAGGATGAAAAACAAAAAGACGTCATGGTCAACAGTGTCGCGCCCGTTTGGGACGGCAACGAAACTTGGATTGTACTTGGAGGCGCATCTCTATTTGGCGCTTTTCCCATGGCTTACGCGGTGATTATTGAAGCACTAACCATCCCTTTAACGTTGATGTTGATTGCTTTGATCTTTCGTGGCGTAGCATTTGAGTTTCGCTTTAAAGCATTGGAAAACCACTTAAAGTTCTGGGATCGCTCTTTTATGGTCGGCTCGATTTTAACCACGTTTTTCCAAGGCATCGTTGTTGGCGCGGTAATTCAAGGCTTTGCGGTGGAAAACCGCGTCTTCGTAGGTAGTCAACT
>Ga0215265_1016_pt1 | contig 68728 bp, 61 predicted proteins | sample JAMX8_100Endo3_C_FD_182615 | JGI IMG/M metagenome (GOLD analysis project Ga0215265, IMG submission 182615) | Enriched cells of freshwater protists from Biology Centre CAS, Ceske Budejovice, Czech Republic - JAMX8_100Endo3_C3 | ecosystem: Environmental > Aquatic > Freshwater > Unclassified ... | reverse complement strand
TGCGTACTCAAGTTAAAGGCGATTGGATTGTTGAAAACGCAGAAAAGGCGGCGCTGCTCACTAGCCAAGAACTTGCGGCGCAAGTAAAAGTGAGTCAATCGAGCATTGTGAAATTTACTCAGCGTATTGGCTTTAAAGGCTACAGCGAGTTTAAGTTAGCTCTAAATGAAGAGATTGGCCGTAAGCATGCGATGCAGTCGACACCGTTGCACAGTGATATTTTGGCAGATGATCCTATCGCGGTTATTTCACAGAAACTGGTGAAAGCAAAAACAGATGCTATGTTTCAAACCACCAATGCGCTGTCTTATGAAGCTTGTCACCAAGCGGTGAAATGGTTGAGTGAAGCGCGTCGAGTGCAAGTGGTCGGGATTGGGGGCTCTGCACTGACCGCGAAGGATTTAAGCTTTAAACTGCTTAAACTTGGTATTACGGCGCTTTCTGAACAAGACAGCCACGTGCAGATTGCTGTTGCCCGCACGCTCTCTCCAGAAGATGTTCAGATCGCAATCTCGTTTTCGGGTGAGCGCAAAGAAATTCTCGTCGCGGCAGAAGCGGCAAAAGAGCAGGGCGCGAAGGTGATTGCGTTATCTGCTCCTGGGAGAAGCCGCTTGCGCGGTATTGCCGATATTACGTTTGATACGATTGCCAATGAAACGGAACATCGCAGCTCATCCATTGCTTCACGCACCGCGCAAAACGTGATCACCGATTTGCTGTTTATCATCTTGGTTCAGCAAAGAGACGACAGTGCCCGTCAGTTGATCAGCGATATCAGTACCGACATCAAACAGATCCTCACATGATCGCTTAACCAACAGCGAACTAAAGATCCGGATCGTGCATCAGTAAAGCAATAAAGGCGGGGAGATGCTTTTCAATGGTGAGATCGGCAGAAATTGCCGGTAACTCCAACGTGATGCAAGGTAAATCACGTTCACTACACCAAGTGCCGAATGAGCCGGGTGTTTCGTAGTCGACATCGTCAACGATTGGCAGTTGAAACTGCTCGCCGAGCCATTTGGCAAGGTTGGAATGTTTGGGATCATCTACAAACGCAAGCGGTTCATGAAACGACACCACAAACTTTGGCTTGCGCAGTTCAATCAAGTTAATTAATGCGCTAACTTCTGGCTCTAGCTGGTTTTTAGTGCCAGTTTTCACTTTTACGTCTCGAACGGGTGTGTGAGAACTCCATCGATACACTGTGCCATGCTCAGTCCAATTTTGGGTTGGAAACGCGCGATTGAGGTCCACTTGGTTTGCATTTGCGCGTGTGCCTAGCTGGTTGCCGTCCGGATTCAGTGACAGAATCACATCATGTCGTAAGTTTTCAGCAGGCAAGCTTCTTAGCGCGCAGGACAAACCTGCAATCGAGGCCGTCTCATCCCCGTGAGTGCCTGCTAAAATCAAACCTCGCGAAGCACTTTCGACTTGTGCCGGAAAATACAGTAATGGCGCACCAAGCACGGATTGACCGTATATTGTTGGCCGAATTAAAAATGCCGCTCTTTCCGTTCTTGGAATTAGACTCACCGTAATCTCCTGATTGATGAAGTAGTATCAATATCTAAGCTAATTAAACCTAGCTAAACCGAACCGTTTAAACTCGTCAACGGTAGAAATGTTAATTGTGGCACTTGCTTCACAAGACGCGTTAGGAGAACGAAAAACGATATGGATTTTAAAAAACATTCAACGGCGTTGCTGATTTCCTCTTTATTCACCCCTTTTCTTGCTACATCGGTTGCTGCGGAGACCTTACCTAAAGGCATTCAACTTGCCGCAGAACAGCATTTAGTACGTGCGAATGACGCAGAGGCGGCGACGCTTGACCCAGCGAAAGCCGAAGGTCTGCCAGAAATGCATGTGATTCGTGACTTATTTGAAGGGCTTGTGATTCAAGATCGTGACGGAAATATCATTCCCGGTGTGGCAGAATCATGGGAAACCAAGGACAACCAAACCTTTGTTTTTCACTTACGCAAAGACGCAAAATGGTCGAATGGCGAGCCTGTGACGGCGGATGATTTTGTCTATTCACTGCGCCGAGCGGTAGATCCGAAAACTGCTTCTCCAAATGTTTGGTATCTCAAACTCACCAAGATCAAAAACATCACCGATGTAGCAGAGGGCAAAAAGCCTTTGGACGAGCTCGGTATCAAGGCGGTAGATAAATACACCCTACGTTTTGAGTTGGACAGTCAAGTGCCGTACTTTGTTGCCATGACTGGGCACACGTCCATGATGCCAGTGCATCAAGCGACAGTGGAAAACCGCGACAAGCCGTGGAGCGATCCAGACCAATTTGTTGGCAATGGTTCATTCACATTGGATAAGTGGGTCGTGAATGAGCGCATTGAACTGGTTAAGAATCCAAGTTACTGGGACAGCGCAGATACGCATTTAAACAGAGTGACTTACATTCCGTTTGAAAACCAAAACGCGTCGATCAATCGTTATGCGGCAGGAGAGCTGGATATCACGTCAGATGTGCCGACTCATATGGCGCAGAAGCTTAAACAAGATTACAAGCAGGCTTACACGGTGGTGCCATTACTGTGCACGTATTACTACGCGTTCAATACCACTCGTCCGCCATTTGATGATGCGCGAGTGCGTCAAGCGGTGTCGTACTCCATCATGCGTGATGTGATTACGAATGGTGTCACGCAAGTGGGCAACCTTCCTGCTTATACCTTTGCGCATCAGTACACCGCCGGGTTTGATGCGACGCCGCCTGAATACAGTAAGTGGAGTCAGCAACAACGTGACGAGAAAGCGCGTCAGTTGTTAAAAGAAGCGGGTTACAGCAAAGACAAGCCGCTCGATTTTAAATTGCTGTACAACACCAGTGAGGCAAACAAATCGATCGCGGTTGCGATAGCGTCGATGCTACAAAAAAATCTCGGTGCAAACGTGGAGTTAGAAAACCAAGAGTGGAAGTCGTACTTAGTGGCGCGTAAACAAGGCAATTTCGATGTGATGCGTGCTTCCTGGTGCGGTGATTACAATGAAGCGTCTACTTTCCTGAGCTTACTTCGCTCAGGTTCTTCGGGTAACTTTGCACGTTACAGCAATGCAGCGTACGACAACGCGATGAACAGTGCATTGGCTGCAACTAATGAGAAAGCGCGCCAAGGATTTTACGATCAAGCTGAACAGTTGCTGGCGACAGATATGCCTATCGCGCCAATCTATTACTACATGCAAGCACGTTTGGTTCGTCCAACCGTGGGTGGCTTTGCAAAGAATAACGTAGAAGGGCGCATCTACTCGAAAGATCTCTACATCAAGAAGTAGCGCTCAAAACAAGCGATAAACAGAAGCCCCGAAGATGTGTCTTACGGGGCTTCTGTTTATTGTTAGCGAGCGGAGAGCTTGTCCACTAGCATTGCGACTCGTTTGCCAAGATACTCCGCCGTTGCAACATCAGAAGCATGCAACTGACCACCTTCACCACCTTGTGCAACAATACCACCTTGTACACCATAACGATTCAGGTTTTGCTCCCCAGAATTGCTGATCTTATCCAACCCGACCCACATCATGCCGTGTTGGTTAGCGAGCGTTTGTAGATATTGTAATGTGCAAGATTGGTCGCCATTCATTGCCCCACCACTGGTAAAGCCAGCCGCGATTTTGCTCGCCCATTTTTGGTAATACCAAGATTCACTGCTTGCATCTGCAAATGCTTTAAACTGCGCTGCTACACCGCCCATATAGGTCGGTGAGCCAAAGATAATCGCATCACACTCAGCAAGTTCATCCATTAGTTTAGGGTTCACAAAACGTCCCTCAATAATCTCACTGCCTTCAATTCGGTGAGAGAGGATTTCACATTCATCTTGCTGCTTAATGCCTTGTTGTTCAACGCCTGCGGCAATCGCGCGAGCAAGCTGACCAGTAACGTCGGTTTTAGAGAAATAAATAATCGCAATTTTGGACACAATGGTTCCTTTTTTCATTGTTGATTTTTAATCGTGCGACTAAGGCTAAAACCTCAAGCTAAGTTGAGGTCAAGAAGAGATTTGAGATAGATAAAGTACGAATTGGTATCTAAAGAGCTTTCTTATAGGGTAAGCCGACGGCATAACTACAGTGAATGCAACGACGATGAATATCGTGTATAAAAGCGTTAAAGGAAGATCTTAAAAATGTAGAAAACTCTCTTGGAAACAATGATAAAGGTACCGATACTAGTGATGATTAATAGGCGGAAAAATAGATTAAAATATGTAAACTCAGACCTGATCCAAGGCGGGAAAAGTACATTTCATCGTTTCTTAAGGCGAGGGATTATTATCATTATGGTAGGAGGCCTTTCTACAGCCTCTTCCACGGTATTTGCACACTTTATAGCGGGGGTGTTTGATGTGGATATGAATGTTCATCCAGAGAGCTTAGAAGAAAAAGTGCATGCACTACTTTTTGTTTCGGTCAGTCTTGTTTTTTACCTCTTTTCTGCCCTTATCTCGCTAAATATTAGTGGGTGGCTCATAATGAAGCTAAAAATATAAGCTTAACTAAAACCATGTCCTTGTATTTTAAGGAAGATGGAACTAGTGACGATTTTTTCTTTGCTTGCACCATCTCTATTTTTTGTATTTATTTAAGGTTCGTAAATAAGAAGCTTCCTTTGGTTAAAGTGGCGCTTTTGGTTTCGGCGATGTGTCATGTTTTTATCATGAAAGAATACAGTGGTGACCTTCAGCTTATACGTTTTGTCTCTTCACTGTTGTTCTCCATTAACTTTGGGTTATTTGTGACTACCAAGTGATATTAAAAAGCCGATGTAGATACATCGGCTTTTTAGTGGGTTATTTCTTTCTGCGAGTATAAATCCGAGATTTTGCTTTACTTGGCTCTGGCTTGTTTTTCGCCAGCTTTAGCACTGCTTTTTGCAAAATCTGGTTGTTTGGGTAAGTGATCAAGTTACCGTTATCGTGCTTAATTAACACGTGAAACATACTGATTTCTTGAATCTCGCCGCTGATGTCTTCGTCTTTGTCTACGACTTTAATGCGATCGCCCACTCGGTATGGGAAGACAAAAAAGATCAAAAAGCTGGCAGTGATGTTGCTCAGAATTGACCATTGCGCAATAAACGCCACACCCAATACGGCGAAAATGGACGATAGGAACAATGACACATCGCCATAGCCAATCCCGGTGATAATGGCAAAAACAGACGCGGTTAAAAATAAAAGCACGACGTTAAAACAACGCTGAATAAAACTCAGGCGGGCCTTTTTTACACCTTTTGAGGTCGCTAAGTTTAAAATGGCTCGATTGACGATTCTCTTCAGAATGCGATAAGCAATCAGGACAATAATGCCCATTAAGACTTTGTACCCGAGAGAGCCAGCGGTGAAATACTGGCTCACTTGATCTAGATGGATCCAATCATTCATTTCTTCAACTCGACGATATTAAGAAAACCGCTGTTATAGCTGATTTTCTGATGTAAGTAATCACAAATTTTCTCTCTCCATTTTTCGTCTCTCTACCTAGGAATTTCTCCCTAGAACCTACGGAGAGTTGTAGAGTTTTATCTATAGTGTGCAGAGCTTTGCTTCTGTTTGCGCTCACCGCATATATTCAACCAAAGTTGATGCGGTTTTAAAGTGTTTAATGTTTGAGCTGTATCTCATATCCGGTATTGTATGAGGCTAGGAGCGTATAAACGTGCTGAATATGATTTTTGTCCTGATAACCTAAGACGTGTTGAGTGAAATGGCTTGCTAGGATATCTATCAAATGGAAGAAGATGAAAAGGCGATTATGATGTTGGTCGTGATTGTGGGGCTAGTGCTCGTTTGGATAGCGCTTGAAGAGCTTAACTATCTTGGATTCTCAATAAAATAAGCCCCGTTAAACATGAGTGTAAACGGGGCCTTTCTCTTTTGTAAATGCTAATTTCGGTTAGCTAACCGCACGTACTTTGCCTTGCTTCAAGTCATTCAGCACTTGCGCTTTAGGACCATCAGCAATGATGCTGCCTTTCTCCATCACAATCACTCGATCAACAATGTCGAGCATCGACGTTTTATGCGTAATCAGTATCAATGTTTCGCTCGGTTTGAGCTGAGATAGCTGGTGCTTAATATGCATTTCAGAGCGGTTATCCATCGCGCTGGTCGGTTCATCCATGAGTAGGACGGGAGGACGGCCCAAAAATGCACGAGCGATCGTGACGGCTTGACGTTGACCACCAGAAAGCATCGCACCACCTTCACCTACTTGACGTTCTAAACCAGCTGGATCCGATTGTGTAAATGCGGTCACGCCTGCACGGTTTGCTGCATCAAGCACGTCTCGGTCATCGGTTAGTGGACGACCTAAGGTAATATTGTCGCGAATCGAACCGAAGAATAGATTCGAATCTTGAGGCACACAGCCGATGTTACGTCGAACATCAACGTGATGAAGCTGTGCAATATCAGTATCATCGATACGTACGTGCCCCTCAGTTGGCTTATACAAGCCCATAATCAAGCGCTCTAACGTTGTCTTACCCGAACCAATCCGACCGATTATCGCGACTTTTTCACCAGGATTTATCGTGAGAGAAATGTTACGTATAGACGCGACAGGAGAGTCTGGGTAATGAAACGTTACGCGATCAATTTCAATCTTACCTTGGATTATTGGGCGATGGATGTAGCGTTTCCCTTCTTCTTGCTCATCCGGCATTTCCATGACTTGATTGATAATCGTCATAGAAGACTTCGCCTGGTTGTAGCGCGTTGAGAGCAAAGACAACTGAACCAAAGGCCCTATGGCGCGACCACTCAACATGGTTGCGGCAATTAAGCCACCCATGGTGAGTTCGCCTTCTGCAATCAGATAAACACCGAGAATGATCATCCCAACGTTACTACTTTGCTGTACGAAGCCAGCCGCGTTCTGGATGCTGTCGGTAATGCGGCGGCTTTTGATGTTCCAGTTCGCCATGTGCGCCACCGCTTCTTCCCAACGGTATTGGAATTGGCTTTGCGCGCTGAGCATTTTTACGGTTTCTAGCCCCGCTAGACTCTCAATTAAGTTGGCGTATTTTTGCGATGCTAAGCGTGACCCCTCCTCTATAGAGCGACGTAGCGGTCCTTGAATCAGTAGTGAATGAACAATCAAAATGACCACGCCGACCATTGGAACATACACAAGATCGCCAGCCATTAGCCATATAATCACCAAGAACAGAATGGCAAAAGGCAGGTCAATTAGGGCACTGACGGTTGCAGACGTGAAGAATTCTCGAATAGACTCAAACTCTTGAAGATGGCGAGCGAATGCGCCGACCGAAGGCGGCTTGGACTCCATTCGGATGCCCATCACTTTGCTGAACAGTTTGGAGGAAATCAGAATGTCAGACTTCTTTCCTGCGACATCAATAAAGTAGTTTCTCAACGATTTGAGTATGAAATCGAATAGAAAGACAACAAAGATGCCGCTTGCCAATACCCATAAGGTTTCAAACGCGAGATTCGGTACCACTTTGTCGTACACCAAACGAGTGAACAGAGGGGCGGCAACGGCAAAGAGGTTGATGAGAAGTGAGGCGATTAAAACATCGCGGTAGATACGTTTTGACTGCCACAAGGTTGACCAAAACCAGTGACCTTCGTTGGTTTTGAGCACCTCGGGAGAGCGTTCATCGAAACGGAATTGCTTTTTAACTAAAAAGTAGCGACCAGTGTACTGCTCAAGTAGGTCTTCTAATGGAATGGAGATTGGCACCATTCCACTTTCTAAGGTGGTGACTTCGGCTTCGCGTGTCTCCGCGTTAATGCTGTTGAGAACGCATGAGTCACCGCCTTTAAGAACTAAGATTGCCGGCAGAATCAGGCTGGAGATGTTCTCCAGCTCTGCACGGTTTTCCTTGGCAACCAATCCGGCCCTTTCCGCTGCTCTTGGTAGCAAAAATGGAGTTAGCTTGCCGTCTGAAAGCGGAAGGCCATTGACCAGCGCTTCTGGCGAGTTAGCTAACCCATAGTAACGGCTAACGTAGATGAGCGAATTCAGTAAAGGGTCTTTCATCTGTGGTAAACCTTTTTATTCCTTGTCGACGATGAATCCTTGGAATACCTCAACAAAATGCTCGGTGAGAAAGTCCAACTGGATTTGAGTTTCAATACGCGACGCGATAGTCGTAATGCCTAGGTTATGAGCAGTACGAGAAATCGACGTTAGCGTGAATTTCTGTTTTTCGTCGTGTAAGTTGTGTGTGAATAGGTAATCGAGCTTCACATAGTTAGGGCGGAACTCTTGGATGTACTCCAATGACTGGAAGTTACGTCCATAGTTATCTACGCCAAACTCAGCCCCAGATTGGCGAATGGCATTACATAACAGCGCCGTGTGGTGAGGCTGATCAATAAAACACTCCTCTGGAATTTCAAAGTGTAGCTTAGAGGCCACTTTTGCGTGTTTTTCCAACATGCTGGTGGTCCAGCGAATGAACGATGGCTGAGACAAGCTGCTTTGCGCAATATTGATCGCGACAGGATCGGTTAGCTCGCCACTTTCTAGCATCTTAATCATCGACTCAATAACGTATTGGTCGAAAATATTGGTGGCGTCTAACTGCTCTAGTGCGAATAAATATTGGTTGGCACGGAACGTTTCGCCCTCTTTTTCGATGCTTGAGAACACTTCGTTATGGAACACTTTACCCCAAGTGTTCTTCGCTGCTTGGAAGCGGAATTTAACCCAATCGCTATGAATCGCTTCTTCAACCAGCGCTTTCCACTGCTGTTTACCCATTAAGTTAGAAGGTGTGTCACTGCCGATAAAGCCGTAAGCTTTGTCTGGTTGAGCTTTGGCTTTCGAGAGCGCATTATCCACCATAGATAAGATTTCAGAGCGCGTTTTTTGGTCTTTACTATGCGCAACACCTAAGGCTGCTTTTGGTTTGGCTAGACCTGTTGGATCAGTGTTCAACCCGTTAACGCAGTTCACGATGCTGTCCGCCAAAATGCGTAGTTCGCTTTCATCCATGTGTGGGAAAAGCAGACCAAATTCATCACTAGACAGGCGTGCAATGGTAGCTCCCGGCACATCAATGGTGTTTTTCAGACGTTGAGACAGCTCTTTTACGTGGGCATCGGCGCGTTGGTAGTCTTTTGTCTCGTAAATGTCACCAATGTATTCTGCATGGAGTAGCGCGATACCCCCTTGCGTTTGCTCTGCAAGCCATTGGTCTATTTGGTTGATGTAGAACGAGCGATTACCCAGTTTGGAGATAGGGTCGAGGTAAGCTTGAGCACGCAGTCGTTGTGCCTCTTTCGCTTGCTCTTTGAATGACAGCTCAATTTGAGCAGACATCATGTTAATGCCATCTACCACCGCGATCAGATCTTTAGTTCTTGGACGAGCAAGTGGTTCACCAAATTGGTTATTAGCGATTTCATGCATTTTCTTCACGATGGCCGCTAATGGTTTTAGTGAGCGACGGAGGATGTACGAAATCGCAATTAAACCAGCCAGGAAAATGACACTGAATGCAGATAACAAACCAATAAAGCCTTGCCAGAGCTGCTCGTAAGCTGCTCCTGGGTGGCTAATGATTTCCACTTCAGCAAGTTGCATCCAACCACTGGTTACTACGCGCTTATCGTGAATGGCTTTGAATAGATTCATGTCGATAAACCATTGTGGCACCGTACTTGGTTTAACCGGGTAAGTGCGCACGATTTGGTAGTCAGAATCTAAAGCGGTAAGGCGAACAACCGAATAGGTGCTGCCGTCAAACAGAGCATTAATCACGGATTCTACCGCGACTTTATCTTTGTCTTTAAGGTAAGGAGCCAATGCCAAACCTACGGTGTTAATGGTGTTGTTGACCTCTGAACGTTGCTGTTGTTCCAAGCTGTCTCGAGTCGTGTTGAATTGGATTACGAATACTGATGCCAACAAGAGTATAAAGACCGTAACCATTCCCACTACAAGCTTCTTATATAGGGTCATGTTTCTCACTCGTCATAGTTAATTTTAGGTTTATTTAACTGCAACTTACGTTCGCGCGAGCGTAAGTCATTCCAAAGGCTCAACCGTGATGCTTTCCCTGCCAGCTCTCCAGTGCTAGCAGAAGACTTCATCAACCACAGGTTTGTACCATTAAAACTGTATATCGGTAGCAAGTCGCTACGTTTAGAGGCTCGGACAATATCAGGATTGATATTGTCGAGAATGAGCGGCTCAGAGCTTGGGGTTGGGTAGTAAGCTAATACCATGTGAAACTGATTCAGTTCGATGGCTTTTACGTAGATCAAACGCATCTTAGAATCTGGTATTCCTAGCTCGAGTAACGAGAAGTACTTGGCGATGGTGAAATCCTCACAATCCCCTGCATTACTCCCTAAAAATTCGAGTGGCGTAGCCCAATAATCTGTCTTTCCCCACAGTTTTATGTCGTCAACAAAATATAGCTGGTTAAAAAAGTCGTTGACGCCAGCGAGCTGTTCATGTGTCTCTAATTGTTTAAATAAGTCGAGGTTTTTTCGCCATGTATTTACGCGCAATCCCGCACGTTCGCCGTACACCGCTGTGACCGTATTGACCCATTGTTGTTCTTTACTGCTTAACGCACCAATTTGGAACGAAAAACAACTTAAACTGATTAATAATGTAACTTTACGCTTCAAATTGGATCGCATATTCGACTCATATCACAAGTATACTCTTCTAAAGGGTTCGTCAGTGAGAAACAAGTGCTTTTTATTTAATCACTTATCGCTCAATACTCGCCGTTGTGAGTACCTTGGTGTGATTTACTCCTTCAAGGCGTTCGTTTTGGCACTTAAAATCGGTTTAAGTAGATATTCCAAAACGGTTCGCTTCCCTGTGATGATATCGACCGATGCCGTCATTCCTGGAATGATTGGTAAATCTGCATCTTGACCAAAATTCGTTTTATCGGTGCGGACACGAACGATGTAAAAGCTATTTCCTTCTTCATCTTGGGTTGTATCTGCGCTGATGTGCTCCAACTCACCTTCTAAGCCGCCGTATTTAGTGAAGTCGTAAGCCGTAAACTTCACGATGGCGTGTAGGTCTGGGCGCAAAAATGCAATGTCTTTTGGCGCAATTTTCGCTTCTACTAATAACGTATCTTCAGTTGGTACAATTTCGACGATATCCATGCCTGGCTGGATAACTCCCCCAACGGTGTTGATGTTCAGCGTTTTGATTTTGCCTGTGACTGGCGAGTTCACAACGGTTCGATTGACTCTATCTTCTAAACCCACTGCTGATTCAACCAAGGCAGATAACTGGTCTTGGGCGCTGTTGAGCTTTTCTTGCTGTTCTGAACGGAATTTGAGCGCAACATCAATACGATTAAGCATGGATTCTCGAATCGCTGATTTTAATACCGGGATTTTGAGCTCACTGGAAGTCATTTCGCGGCGGGTGTCGTTGACTTGGCGTTGTAACTTGAGTAATTCAATACGAGGCACAACACCTTCATCAGCCAACGGTTTGGTGATGTCTAATTCTTTCTTCGCATATTGATAGCTTTGACGTAAGTTCCTTACTCGCGCTTCAATCTCTACTAAGTCCTGCTGCTTTTGCTGAACTTGTTGGTCAATCACCGAAAGTTGGTTGCGTAAATTGTCTAAATCTTCGCGGTATTCAGCTTTCTGGCGCTGAGTGAGTTTCGGTTGAGTTTCTTCTAAAGTTGGTGGAAAGGTCAGTTTGCCATAATCGAGTACTACGCTTTGACGCCAGTTTTCCGTTTCAAAATCACGATTCACGGCAACACTGTTGATTGAAGCTGAGAGTTGCAGCACAGACGCAGTTAGGTTGGCAACTTGTTGTTCACGCTCACGAAAATCAGAGCGAAAGCGAGTGTCATCGATAAGAAGTAACTGCTGACCTTTTTCAACCAACTGACCTTCTTTGACTAAAATTTCTTTGACTAAGCCACCTTCTAAGTTTTGGACAACTTGAATCTGTGAAGAGGGAATGACTTTTCCCTGACCAACAGTGACCTGGTCTATTTCAGCCCAAGATGCCCAGCCTATTGCAGCAATAAAAAACAACACCATCACCCAGAGCATCAAACGTGCGCTATTGGGGGTGTTGAGGAGCAATGCTGCAGTTTTGTCGTCAACAAAATCCAACTCTTCATTGTTGAGTTTGTTGTAGTTATCTCGGCTCATCACAGTCCCTGCTTATATAAATGCTGATTATCTTTTTGATCTTATTATTATTAACCGATCATGTCAGTATGCTCGGCGAATAAAAATATGAGACGAAGACCATTCTCTCTCCGAATGAGCGTTTTCAATGCTTCTCTAGCAAAAGAAAAGTGAAGATATCGTCAGAGTATGGCTATTGCGCCTTGAACTTGGTTTTATCCAACTGATGTTTTTTTAGTTTGTCGTACAAGGTTTTGCGTGATACCTGTAATTCTAGTTGAACCTCTTTGAGTCTGCCTCGGTGTCTTTGTAGTGCATCGAATAATAAGCAATATTCAAAGTATTCTGTGCGCTGAGTCATACTCTGAATTTCGATACTTTTTTCACTGTTCCAATCTTCCATTCGGAAGGTATCTGGTTTGAGTGCGCGAAGTTCTGCAAATTGGCGCAGCTGCTTAATATTCTCTGGCCATTCTAAATCGGTCAGATGTTTGACTTCTTCTAAGCTAATGTGTGGCGGTTGAAGCTGATAACGGCTCGCTGCGTGGCGTACAAAGTGCTTATATAAAGGCCCTATATCTTCCTTTCTTTCATCGAGTGTCGGCAAGTGAATTAGAGTAGCCAGGGCTTTGATAGACGGATCGACTTGGGTTGTCGCACCAAAAACACGCTCAAGTTTCGGGTGGTTAAATAAGCATCGCCATTGTTCATGTGACACATGATCAGCACTATGTAAGTACAAGCTGCAATGGCTTTTTCCTTCAATCAAGCGATGTATGGCTTTATCGAGGGCTTCTAATGAAAGCTCATAGAGATCCTCACCAGAAGCGGCGATTAACTCGCTGTCTGGCGTTGCATGTATGTCGTGGGCAAATTGTGCGGCGAGCCGGCGACCTGTGCCATCTTGACCAACAAAAATGATCGGCTGGTTCGTTGGTGTGCTGATCAAAGCGCGACGAATGCTCACCATGGCTTTACTGTGACCAATCATTTTCGGACCAACATGAGTTTGCATGTCGAGCTCTTTTTTAAGCCAGATGTTTTCCTGCAATAGATTCAACTTATCACCAGCGTTATTGAGCGACTTCATCAGTTGTTCCGTTGAAAAAGGCTTTTCGAGAAAGTCGTACGCGCCGCTTTTCATCGCATCTACCGCGGTTTTCACATCTCCATGTCCGGTAAGTACGATAAATTGAAAGTGATCGTTTTTACTTCGCAACGTTCGCATGAACTCCAATCCATCCATCACAGGCATATGGATATCGGTGATGATGATCGCTGGCGTATTTGGGTCGATAACGCGCAAGGCTTCCACGGCGTTTGGTAAGCAGGTGACGTCTATTCCTTCAATAAGCAGTGCTTGAGCGACGGCATCACGAATATGTGGTTCATCATCAACAAAGAAAACGGGATTATTCATGGTTGTTTTCCACTTCTGGGTTGCGTTGGTTTTGGATAGCGATTGGCAGCGTCACGATAAAGGTCATGCCTCCTGCTTGTTGTTCCGTGTTCTGATGTTTATAAGCACTGAGTGAACCGTGATAGCTTTCTAAAATGCGTTTGGAGATGGTCAAACCTAATCCTAAGCCCTCTGGCTTAGTCGTAAAAAATGGGTCAAAGACTTTTGCTAGGGCTTCGTCCGACATGCCGGGCCCGTTGTCAGAAACAAGAATGTCACAGCTGTCATCATGACACTGAACGGCAATAGATATTTGCGGATCAATGCAGTAGTTTTCCATCGCTTGTGCAGCATTATGGAAGAGATTGATCAGAACTTGCTCTAACTCAACGCTGTGAATTGCTAGCTTCACATTATAATCGATAGCTGGGACTTTTAATGTCACCCCTTGTTTAATGAGTTTGTTGCTCAAAATGCTGGTGGCAGTATGTACTGCGTCGTGCAGTACCGCGATTTCATTGTGTGAATCGTGCGTGGCTTTCCGAGTGAAGACTTTTAAACGTGCGATCACTTCCGAAATAGTGTCATTGAGTGTCAGCATTTTGCCCAAATTGTCGGCGACCATTGGGTATCGTCCCATTGCCAACAAACGCTGTGAGTTTTCGGTATAGGTTCTTAGTGCGGAAAGTGGCTGATTTATCTCATGATTAATACTGGCAGACAGCTCGCCCAACAGTGCCAATTTCGCGGCTTGAGTCAGTTCTTGTTGTGTTTGTTTAAGCTCTTGTTGGCTTTGCTCATATTGGCGGATGGTCTGTTGTAGCTTTTGGTTGGCTTCACTCAGCACTAGTGTCCGTTGCACCACTTTTTCTTCTAGGCTCACATTAAGGTCGGTTAGGCGTGCCTTGTTCACGAGTGTTTGGAACCACGCCAACGCAATCAGCGCAATGAGCGCATATAGAATCAGGAAGACGATATCAGCCTGTAAAACGGCGGCAAGGACGGTGTTGTGGTTTATCAAGGCAACGACGCGAAATCCTTTATCCAATACATGTGTCGCGTATGCGAGGTAATTGGGTGAGAGGAGCAATTGATTATCAGCAAACTCGGTGACGCCACTTTGCGCGGTAAGCTCACCAAAATACTCTGGTAAGGTATCGCCATACTGACGCGTTTCGGTAAGCTCGTTTATCGCACTCGGTGACAGCGGGAAAAGTGCACGATAGCGCCAGTTAGGCAAATTGCTCATAAACACGACATTGTGTTTATCCGTGATGAGTACGTCCGTCGTAGTTTGCGAAAGACGCTGTTCTAACTGCTCCAAATTCACTTTTACCGTGATCACGCCAACGACCTCATCATTTACCCAAAGCGGAGATGAGAAGAAGTACCCACGTTTATTTGAACGAACGCCTAACCCGACATATTGAGCGGGTTCACCGCGTCGCGCATTTTTAAAATAGGGACGATAGCTAAAGCTGGAACCAACAAACGTATCTTCTTGCTGAAAGTTACTTGAGGCAATGACTAACCCTGTGCGGTCATGAACGTAAATCGTATCGGCCAAACTTTGTTTCAACCAATCTGCTAACAATAGGTTGAGCTCGTGAGAGGGCGATCCGCGTTCTACTGCTTTGAGTAATCTCGGATCGTGACTTAATAGGTTTGGTATCTGTTCAAACTTTGCCAGCTCGTAGTCGACTTCTTGCGACACTTGCGCCGCTTGCCTCTCTAGCTTTTGTTGCCACTGATCATGTTGGTATTGAGTTGCGTAATGATGAGTAAGCGCAAGCCCTGAAATGCCAACGGCACACAGCAGCAGTAGAAAATGGCGTAGGGCTTTAGGGTTGAGTAAGTTCACGATCAGCTCACTGGTTTTTTGTGTCATGGTATCAAATGACACACTGTGATGCTGTGAGCGGCAACGATAACAAGCACAATGATGTCCTTGTATTTCCTCAGTATCGGGAGCACAATCGACAAAAACGAGTGAAGGAGTAAAGATGGAACTTGCTGATATTCGTCGTGAGTACACCAAAGGTGGGCTACGTCGTAAAGATTTGAAAGCTGATCCTATTGATCAATTTAATCTGTGGCTAGAGCAAGCAGTTGAAGCGGGTTTAACGGACCCGACTGCGATGACAGTTGCAACGGTTGATGAAAATGGCATGCCGTTTCAACGCATTGTTCTATTAAAAAACGTCGACAAAAATGGCTTTGTATTTTACACCAATCTAGGCAGTCGCAAGGCCCAGCAGCTTGAGCATAACAGCAATATTAGTTTGCACTTCCCTTGGCATCCGTTAGAGCGCCAGGTTCATATTACAGGTGTGGCGGAAAAGCTCACCGCCGTAGAAAATATGAAATACTTTACTTCTCGTCCAAAAGAGAGCCAATTAGCCGCAATCGCGAGCAAGCAAAGTAGCCGTATTTCTGCTCGAGGTGTATTAGAAGGTAAGTTTTTAGAGCTAAAACAGAAATTTGCGAAGGGTGAAATACCGGTTCCAACCTTCTGGGGTGGCTTTCGCGTAAAACCACAGAGCATTGAGTTTTGGCAGGGTGGTGAACACCGTCTTCATGATCGCTTTCTTTTCTCCCAACATGATGGAAGTTGGGATATTGACCGTCTAGCGCCATAAACTCTCTTGCCTCATGAATAAACAAACACCGCCACTTGGGCGGTGTTTTTGTAGGTAGAAAGTGGCGCGAATTATCGCTCTCCATTCAACACTACCGATAATTGATGCTTAAGCAGCGTTTTGGGTACAACAGAGCCGTAGCCTGCTTCCATGGCTTTATCTATTAGTTCGTTCTTGCTGTTCGCTGCAAACTTATTACGTAAGCGTGCGACGTGACCTTCAACGGTTTTTGTTGATATGCCCATGACCTGAGAGATGAATTGTGGCTTCTTGCCGTAGAGCAAGAGGAAAAGCGTTTCTTGCTCGCGACATGTGAGCTTCTCTGGTTTTGGTTGTAAATCAGAGAAACGAAAGATGGATTGCTGATTAGGGTTGGTGCTGATTGCACGACAAACCCAATACCCGACTTCAATCACGGCGGTGTCGGTGAGCTCTCTTCCGTAGAAAATGGTCCCTACGATGTTACCATTGTCATCTCGCCACGGTGTTTTAGTAAAGATATGGGCTCGCCATCGGCCATCTGGATAAGGGTGGATATCAAGAATTTTGAGTGACTCACCAGTTTCGATAACGTGTTTATCTTGGCGTTGAAATTCTTGTGCACATTCAGTGGTTGGGCTCGCCATCTCAAAATCAGTTTTACCGACGCACTCCTCGGGCGACGTGTGTCCCAACAGTTCTGCGTATTCCTGGTTTACGTAGCGGAATACCGAATCTTTATCTTTGCATCCCCAACAACCTGGTAGCTGTTTAAGGAGGGATTGTTCTATGGTATCGACTGAAATATTCACAAAAGGACTCACTACATACTGCTTTTACCAATACAGAGACGTCCGTGTTGCGTTGTTAATATTGACATTGCCAAGTAGGCAGTCATGTTGCTAGAACACGTTCGTTGATTGGCGCTCAATCCAATTAAGTTCATGGTGTTCGATATTTTCGTCACACAGTGATAAACAACAACGAAATTGAACGAAGAATTTAATTGGGAAAATGGTCTGTTTCATTACAGATATGTGCGCTCACGGATGTCCGCCTGATGTTCGGCTTACAACTCGTATCGTCCTTGATCATGCTTCCTACAACTCAGTTGTAATTTAGTTGGCGTTCATATCACTCATCGAGAGGGAGAACGGCGCCTAAGTCATATGAGAGGGACAGTGAGACGAAAGCTATAATATCAGCTTATGCCATTGTTTTCATTGTTGAGAAGCGAAAAAAAAAGCCAGCCTGAAGACGGGCTGGCAACACAAGATATAATCTTGTCGACGTGTAGAAGAGGTTCTAAATTACCTAGCGAGGGTCTGCTAAGTAAGTTAGAGGTATCAATGAGATACCGAGAGCTTTAGATCGTATGCATCTTAAAGCTCGAGGACTAATGTATTGAATCAGAAGCATATTAGTAAGGGGGGAAATCCCTCTATGTTGATTTCAAGATGTGGCTTTGATCTGTTTATGAGGCGATTTATCTATTTTGAACCGCAGTGTTCTACCAAATAACGGATTGTTCGGTAACAAGGATCTTTATATCTATTGGTTATGTATACGTAAGGTGCTTCTATCTATCCGTTTTTGTTAATAAAATTGGTTGCTCATTGACCGTAAGTTAACCTCGCATGATCATCGTTCCGGAACTATGATCATGTAAACGAACTTGATCATGCTGTTTTGATCTTGTGCGATTGAGTTGGGGAAAAGTTGCAACCCAACAAGGAAGGTATATGATGCCAAGACGTAAGCTGACCGTGTAAAGACGACTGTTTAAAATGAGTGATTCAGATAACCCCAAAGCCCCGCCATATCAAGAGATTATGCTGCCTAAGCCAGCAGAACTGATCACACTTCCGTCTTATATGGACTGCCATGATCATTCTTACACACAGATCGTGATTGGTTTAAAAGGACAAGCCGAATTTGAAGTGCGTGGACGAGGTAATCTTGTCGGTCCTGGCCAAGGTTGTGTGGTAACCGCATGCTCTGATCATGCTTTCGGTGGCGTCATTAATCAATCGGATATTTTGGTGCTGAATATGCCAAAACCGACAAATGATGATCCTGAAATGCTGCAGAAAATCAATAATCTAGAAAGAGACCATGTCTACTTTCAGTTAGACGGTCAAATTCAGAAGCTGATACAGATGTTGGTTCAGGAAATGCGAAACCATCCGGACGACCTGCTGTTAAGTCGCGCGTGCAACGACACCGTGATTGCATTAATGCAGCGCCATATCTCGGCATTTGAGACTAGCCGAAAAGAGTCACGCTTTGATTTGGAGGCGATTGATCGCTACATCGAGCAGCACCTTAGCCATAAAATCAGTGTGGCTCAGTTAGCGGGACGAGTGTTTCTAGGGGAAAGTCAGTTCCATTGCTTGTTTAAGGAGCAGATGGGGATTACACCTCATCAATATGTTCTCGGAAAGCGTATCGACATGGCTCGTGAATTAATCGAGCAAGGCCACCTTTCTTTAGGGCAAATTGCCGAATTCACTGGTTTCTCAAGCCAGAGTACGTTTACTCATACTTTTACTCGCTTACAGGGAATATCGCCATCCCGCTATAAAAAACAAGTTGGATAACAACGCGTATTTTTAGGTCAAATTAGCAGCAATCAGAACAAAGCCATGCAATATGCATGGTTTTTTTGTGTTTTATTCACGTGACCTATCTCTCGTTTTGTTAAATTCTCTGTCCTTTGGTGTGACTGATATGCCACTTGATCCTACATTTTCTCTTAGAACGAGCGCTTCACAAAAATCTTATTGATATTCCTGACATTTTGTTGTGAATGCAATGAAAAAATTAAAATTTACAACACAAAATATTACCTATTTGAATGTGACTATGTGGATGTTTTGTTATAAAAGCGAGTTTTTGGCAAAAATGTCGTAGTTTTTGACAAGTATTCTTATCGGCCTCAAAATACACTGCCAGCCATTGATAATCCTCGAAGCGGTTTTCGAGGAGTGAGATTGAGGAACACACATGTTTACAGCTACGAACGTGTTGACACCGGAATTTATCGGGCAGCCGCTTGATAAGTTGTGGTCACTGATCTCGCCATTGTATATGGTGGACGAGTCTCAATGGCTAGAGCAACTATTGCCACTAGCGACGCCGACAGAGGATGAAAAATCGGCGATCACTACCCAAACGACCCAACTTATCGAAGCCATTCGTGCCGATAAGAAGTCAATCCAGATGATTGATGCTCTATTGTTGGAATACAGCTTAGATACTCAAGAAGGTATCTTGCTGATGTGTCTTGCAGAAGCATTAATGCGCATCCCAGATGCCGCGACAGCAGATTCTTTGATTAAAGATAAGTTGAGCGTCGCAGACTGGAAATCTCACCTGAAAAACTCTGACTCTGTGTTTGTTAACGCATCAACATGGGGCCTCATGCTAACAGGTAAAGTGGTTGGTCTTGGTGAGCAAGGCACCCAGAGCCCAGGTCAGGCTGTAAACCGTCTGGTAAATAAATTCTCTGAGCCTGTGATTCGTAAAGCCATGTATCAGGCAATGAAGATCATGGGTCACCAGTTTGTTCGTGGCCGTACGATCGAAGAAGCGCAAAAGAATGGTCGCCCAATGCGCGACAAAGGTTTCACCTACTCATTCGATATGTTAGGTGAGGCGGCGTTAACCACAGCGGACGCGAACAAGTACTTCAAAGATTACCTAATGGCGATCGAAGCGGTAGGTCGAGAAACTTACGGCAATGACACCAGTCCTGCGCCTTCGATTTCCATCAAGCTTTCTGCATTACACCCGCGCTACGAAGTCGCAAATGAAGAACGTGTAATGACAGAGTTGTATGACTCACTAATGCAGCTATTGAAACGTGCAATTGAAGTCGACGTTGCAATCACAATCGATGCAGAAGAAGCGGATCGCCTTGAGCTTTCTCTGAAGCTATTTGAGAAAGTGTACCGTAGCGATCTTGTGAAAGGTTGGGGCAAGTTTGGTTTGGTTATTCAAGCCTACTCAAAACGTGCTCTACCAGTCTTGGTGTGGCTAAACGCACTCGCAAAAGAGCAGGGTGACCTTATTCCGCTGCGTTTGGTTAAAGGCGCGTACTGGGACAGCGAAATCAAGTGGTCTCAACAAGCGGGTTACGCTAATTACCCGGTATACACTCGCAAAGAAGCGACGGACGTTGCGTACCTAGCTTGTGCTCGTTTCCTACTTAGCGAAGGTGTTCGCGGTAATATCTACCCACAATTTGCAAGCCACAATGCCCACACGGTGACGGCAATCGCTGTAATGGCTGAGCACAAAGAGTACGAGTTCCAGCGTCTACATGGTATGGGTGATTCACTGTATAACCATGTTATGGAAATGTATGGTCAGCCAGTACGTATTTACGCTCCTGTCGGTAGCCATGCTGATCTTCTTCCGTACTTGGTTCGTCGTCTGCTTGAAAATGGCGCGAACAGCTCGTTTGTACACCGTCTGGTTGATGCGCGTTGTCCGATTTACGAGTTGACTCATCATCCTGTTGATGTGTTGACGGGTTTTGACACGCTACACAACGACAAGATCCCATTACCTGCCGATATCTTCCCTGAGCGTAAGAACTCATACGGCGTCAACATTGATATCGACAGTGAGGCGAAGCCATTTGAAGCGCAAGTAGAAAGCTTCATGGACAATCAGTGGGTTGCAGGCCCGATGATCAATGGTGAGCGTTTTGCCGAAAGCATGATCAAGGAAAATGCGGCTGAGATCATCACCGCACCGTACGATCGCCGAATTGAAGTCGGCAAGGTGGCATTTGCAACTCTTGATCATGTTTCCGCTGCAATTGATGCGGCGCAAACTGCTTTCTCTGATTGGAAAGGTGTTCCTGTTGAGCAAAAAGCGGCTTGTTTAGAAAAGCTTGCTGACTTAATGGAAGAAAATCTGGCTGAGCTGGTGGCGATTTGTCACAAAGAAGCGGGCAAGACGATTCACGATAGTATTGATGAAGTTCGTGAAGCAGTGGATTTCTGTCGTTATTACGCGAAACAAGCGCAAAACCTACAGCCATTTGAGCTAGAGGGTTTCGATGGTGTGAAACGCATTTCTAGCCGTGAAGGTCTTGGTGTGTTTGTGTGTATCAGCCCTTGGAACTTCCCGCTGGCTATCTTCCTTGGTCAGGTAACGGCAGCACTGATTGCGGGTAACACAGTGGTTGCCAAGCCTGCTGAGCAAACAAGCCTAATTGCCGCTCGCGCTATTGAACTAATGCTTGATGCGGGCTTCCCTACTGGTGTGATTCAGTTACTTACTGGTCGCGGCGCTGAGATTGGTCATGCACTGACTTCTCATGATGCTATTGCTGGTGTGGCATTCACTGGTTCAACGGCAACTGCGCAACGCATTAACGTCACGCTTGCGGAGCGCAGCGCGAAACCGGTTCCGTTTATTGCGGAAACAGGTGGTCAAAACGCAATGATCGTGGACAGTACTGCATTGCCAGAGCAGGTGGTGCGTGATGTGATTCGTTCAGCGTTTGCATCTGCCGGTCAGCGTTGTTCTGCCCTTCGTGTTCTATTTGTACAAGAAGATGTAGCAGACCGTATGATCAACCTGATTCAAGGTGCGATGAATGAGCTGCATGTTGGTTTACCTTACCTACACAAAACGGATGTTGGTCCGGTTATCGACAGCAATGCAAAACAAAAACTCCTTGCTCACCTTGAGCAAATGAGCAAAACACAGACTAAAGTCGCTCAGCTACAGCTGGATGAATCGTGCCAGCATGGTGACTTTGTCTCACCAAGTGCGTTTGAAATCTCGGGCATCGATGTGCTGAAAGAAGAACAATTTGGTCCAATCTTGCACATTGTTCGCTTTAAAGCCTCTGAATTACCGAACGTGGTTGCGCAGATCAACAAGACGGGTTTTGGCTTGACGATGGGTATCCATAGCCGTAACGAAACCACGTACCGTTGGATTGAGAAACACGCTCGAGTGGGTAACTGCTACATCAACCGAGACCAAGTTGGTGCTGTGGTTGGCGTACAGCCGTTTGGTGGTCAAGGCTTGTCGGGTACTGGCCCGAAAGCTGGTGGTCCACACTACCTATTCCGCTTTACTCAACATCTTCTTGCTCAAGCAGAAAACGCATAAGGAGTCGCATTATGGTTCATCAGATCACCTATTTTAAAGATGCATTCTCTGCGTGGGAGCAGTGGAATCTGACTGATTTTGATTACAAATGCGAGCATGTTCTGGCATTTAAATCTGCATTAGAAGGGCAGCAGTCTACCGTTGCCAAAGTGGTTTCTTACCACTTGCAACAAGCATCAACTCTTCTTGCAGAAACTCACCAGTTAGTTGGCCCTACCGGGGAAACTAACGAACTGTATGCCGCAGGACGCGGTGTGGCTTTGGTGATTTGTGAAAACAACATCGAGCCTGCTGATAATGCGTTATACAGTGCTTTTGCGATGATCACCTGTGCCTTAATTGCAGGCAACAGTGTGGTCGTTTGCAGTGACAATGCAGAGCTAAACCAACTGGTTAAGCAAGCTGTAGCGTTGGCAAACTTCCCATCTAACTTAGTCCAGGTTGTTGCGTACGATGCGTCTGCCCCGTTGCTTGAGAGCGATGTACGTAGTGTGGGTTATGTTGGGCGTTCACAGGTTGAGCATGCGCTCAATCTTCAACTAGCTAAGCGTGACGGTGCAATCGTCGGCTTAGTTTCTGAAACGGATTTAGAGTCACCGAAATTGGCTCATGATCCTCATCTCTCGTTGCGCTTCATTACTGAGCGCACTCGAACGATAAATATTACCGCGGTGGGTGGTAACGCGACTCTACTCGAGTTGGGGAACGAAACTCACTAACCTGACTTGTAATGCCAATCTGGAGTAACTGGACTGAGAGCCGGTCCAGATTGGTTTTTTATACTCTGATGTATTGCTGAGACGGTAAAATATCAGGGCAGGCAAGGAAGGAAATAATTATAACGAGGACTATCTAATGATAGAAAATAGCTTTGCTATCACGTCCACTTTTGTGGCGTATTTACTGATTATGGTTGCTATTGGCGTTTACGCGTATAAGAGGACTTCCAATTCATCTGATTACTTCCTAGGTGGCCGTAGCCTAGGTCCGTGGCCTGCTGCATTATCTGCAGGTGCTTCAGATATGAGTGGCTGGTTGCTGCTAGGCTTGCCTGGCTATGCGTACGCTGCGGGTATCGAGGCTTTCTGGTTAGCCGGCGGTCTACTTCTTGGTACATGGGCAAACTGGCTCATCAGTGCAAAACGCCTACGTACCTACAGTATCCAAACTGACGCGTTAACGTTGCCAGAGTTCCTGTCACGTCGCTTCAACGATAAGTCGAAACTGATCCAGACAATCTCTGCGTTTTTCATTCTTCTATTTTTCCTTTTCTACACCAGCTCAGGTTTGGTCGCAGGGGGCAAACTGTTTGAGACGGTATTCGGTCTAGATTACACCTACGCTGTTATCATCGGTACGGTGTGTGTGGTTTCTTACACACTATTCGGTGGTTTCCTTGCGGTATCTTGGACTGACTTAGTGCAAGGCTTGCTAATGGCGGCTGCGCTGATGATTGTTCCTGTTGCAGTAATGGACGGTGGTCTAGGTCAGCTAACTTCTGATCTGCATGACATCAACCCAGAACTTGCAACGCTATGGAATGACGCCAAAGGCGAACCACTGTCTGCGATTGCTATCATCTCTTTAGCGGCATGGGGTCTTGGTTACTTTGGTCAGCCACACATCCTAGCGCGTTTTAAAGCGTCTCGTTCAAACAAAGATCTAACGACTGCACGTCGTATCGCTGTGATTTGGACTGCACTATCTATGGTTGGTGCAATGCTTGTTGGTCTTGTCGGTCTGGTTTGGGTTACGGGTCATCCGGGCACTCAACTAGAAGATGGCGAGAAGATCTTCATGTTATTGGTTAACGCAGTATTCCACCCTGTCGTTGCGGGTATGTTGTTAGCAGCAATCCTAGCGGCGGTAATGAGTACAGCAGACTCACAGCTTCTTGTTTCATCTTCAGCGCTTGCAGAAGATTTCTACAAGCAAGTATTCAAGCCAGAAGCCTCTTCTGAAGAAATCGTAATGATTGGCCGTATCGGCGTTATCGTGATTTCGCTTGTTGCGCTATTCCTAGCAATGACACCAGATAGTTCAGTACTTGGTCTTGTTTCTTACGCTTGGGCTGGCTTCGGTGCTGCATTTGGTCCTGCGGTTGTACTTAGCCTTTACTGGAGCGGTATGAACCGTAACGGCGCACTAGCAGGTATCCTTGTTGGTGGTATCACTATCGTAGTTTGGAAGCAGCTAACTGGCGGTTGGTTTGATGTGTACGAAATCGTACCGGGCATCATCTTCTCTACGCTTGCTATCGTTGTTATCAGCAAAGCGACAGGTGGTGCAGCGCAAGACGTATTAGACCAACATCAATCGTACGAGAAGAAACTAGTTGAACTAGACTAATTCTTCCTTGTACGAACACAAAGCCCGCTTATACAGCGGGCTTTGTGTTATCTGAATTTAATAAACGTTAATGGTGATTGCTTGAGGCCAGATTTTCACGTCGCTTTATTCTTTGTGAGTGTGTTAGTCACGACGAACTTTGGCGTAAATGACGGTGTTACTCAGCTCGCCAGAAGGCGCACGCCGAGCATTGCGTAGCTCACCTTCAAACTCATACCCACAGCGCTCAGCAACCGCACGACTTTTGCGGTTATTCGCATCGGCTAGAATCGCGATTCTTTTCGCGTCCAACGCTTCGAATGCATAGTTTTCAATCGCCGCTACCGCCTCAGAGATATAACCGTAGCCTACCGCGCGATCATCAAGCCAATAGCCAATCTCAAATGCCGGTATCTCTTGATCATGGATCATTAACCCAATGGCGCCGAGTAAACGATCGCTTTCCTTGTCGATTAGGTAGTAGCGCAACTCTTCTTCGAAGTTTTCAAAGTTTGCGATGGCTTTCTCTGTTCCTGCAATCATCGCTTCTAAAGTGAGCACGTGAGGTACCCATGGCAGGTAAACTTCAAGCGTTTTTTGGCTACGAACAACGGCCTGATGTGCTTCTTCTGCACGTTCCAAGCAAGCTGGGATGAGCTTTAAACGTTTGGTTTCCATGTCGAATCTCCTAGGTTTTTATACTCCAATCGTTTCGTAATGCAGGATTCAGAGCGTTGTCACTAAAAATCATTTAAACAGAAACACTTAGAGACATCTAGCCTTCGCAACAACATTATTCACTTGGTTTGTAAGGGAGAAGCTGAGAGAATTGAGGCGTTATAAACATAAAATGGTTTAATATGAAACTTCTAGTAAGAAACTTAGCTCGTGAGACGACAGAGCAAGACATCCGTACTCTGTTCTCAAACTACGGCAAAGTTGAGCTTTGCACCGTCGTGCTTGATCAAGAGACGGGTTTATCAAAAGGGTTTGGTTTTGTGATCATGCCGGATGAAGCCGAAGCCGTTGCGGCGTTGGAGGCACTAAACCTGTCTTCAGTACATAAGAGCAAGATTCGTGTGAAAGTCGCACAAGACTAGTATTTTTGCCTTTCAAGGTGAAAGATAAAACCAGCTGAGAGGCTGGTTTTTTAGTGCCTTAATTTTGAGAGGTTGCTACGGTTACTTGAGGCGAAAATATTTGCTGGTATACGCAGACTTCTCGTTCTTTTCCCTGCATTTTGATGATGTGATTGTCGATATACGTCATGCCCAACTTTTGAATGACTGATTGGGATTGTCTGTTTTCGACCAAGTGCATCGCTTTTAGGCCCGATAACTCAAAATGTGGTCTGGCAAACTGAATTAAAGCCATTGACGCTTCTTGAGCAAACCCATTCCCCCAATAATCGACGCCAAGCCAATACCCTAATGTGCCGACTCCCTCCGAGATGTTTAGCAGACTAACAGCACCAATTAACGCTTCGTCTTGTTGACGTTGAGTAATGGCATATATGACCCCACTACGTTGGTGATATACGCCAACATGGCTCTTAATCCAAACTTGTGCCATCGGATCTTCATAGGGATGAGGAATATTTGCGGTCATATCAGCAATGCTCTTGTCTCCTGCGAGTCGTGCGACTGTTGCGCTGTCTGTCGGATGAAATGGGCGAAGAATAAGCCTTTCTGTAGTGAGCGTTGGTTGAAGCGTCATCGTGCGTCCTTGAGATGAGTCAGTATCGTGGAAATTGCAGATTCACACTGTAAATCAGGCATGTTTAAACAACCAAGTAATGCCTGAATAGAAAATGTGAGTGAAAGCCCTATTTAAAACGCTATAGAACTGTTCATTGCAGATTGAAATAGCGAGTAGCAACAATTGCTTATGTGTGATGTGTCGTATTATTACACACATAAGTGCGTTCGTTCATAATAATGGTACAAAAGTTGAGGTCTGACCAATGTCTCAATTTTTTGATACTTTCGTCCAATTTTTTGAAGATAGGACACAAAAAATTAAAGGGGCTTTTTTATTGTGGAATTATTTTGAACAAAATATGTCAATTGTCAGTAGTACTGAAAAACAGGGAGAAGAGAAATGCCGGATATATATTGCGCAGCTTGTAGAAAATCAACGCAACATAAAGTGATCATGAAGCGTTGCGAGCCACAGCCCGTTGATTCGTTGACAGGTAAAGTGGTGAGTTTTACACAGCTGATGGCGAAATTTGTATCAGGTGAACACTACTACGAGATGGAACCACAATACTACTGCCGATGCTGTAATCATCGTGCAATTGGAGAAGTGATTCCTCATCCTACCAGGCATACGTCGGCAGCTCTCTAATTCAGAGCGATAGCTATGATTAATAGCTAAACAGGGCGGCTTGCCCCGCACGCCAGATCTATAAAGGCGTATCACACGCTTTCAAATTTGCGACTCTACGGGAGCCGCTAGATTACTTTTGTTCTTCATACTCGGTTATGGAGAGAGCGGCAGTAATCACAGCCCTTTCCTTCCTTAGTTATTTTCTAATTATTCTCTGCTGAATTTCACATGCTGTGCATTTGATGGTTTGCAATTGTTTAAGCAACGATTAATGTGATGCTTCCTGAGTGGTTACAAGGATGTGGTTAATGAGTTACCAATTGGACCGGATTGATTTACACATTTTGAGAGTGCTTCATTCAAGAGGCAGAATTCCAGTTGTTGAACTCGCAAAGCAGATCAACTTAACGACCTCGCCGTGTTCTGACCGCGTGAAGCGGCTAGAAAAAGAGGGGTATATCAATGGCTACCATGCGGAGCTGAATGCGGAAAAATTAGGGTTGGATGTGCAAGTATTCATCCATATTCGCTTAGACCAAACCAGTTTTTCCATTTTTGAAAAGTTTGCGAAAGCCGTCGAATTGATGCCGGAAATTGAAGAGTGTTATTCGCTCTCTGGGGACTTCGATACCATGATAAAGGTTCGTGTTAAGAGCATGAAAGCGTATCAGGAGTTTATGTCGAGTAAGTTAGGCACGCTTCCGGGCGTGATCCAGACTCGTAGTGAAGTGGTAATTGAAGAACATAAAACGGGATTTGGTGTTAATCCTGAGCTCCTTGGTTAGGCGAGGCATGCGTTGAGCCCCGTTATTTAACGTGACTTGGCGTATTACTTTTTCAAGATCAAAAAAGGAGCCGAAGCTCCTTTTTGATAAATCGGTGAGCGACTATGCGCCGATAACGGTGCTAATAACACCAATTAAACCGCCAAAAACACCGCCCCAAACGACTAGCCAGCCAAGGTGTTCTTTAATCATTTTTTGCACCATTTCTTTGACCAGTGCGGGTGTTAATTCGCTCAAGCGCTGATCAATGATGCCTTCAATGTTTTGCTTTATCTCATCCATCATAGCAGGAGATTCGAACTGCTCTTTCAGTGCTTCTTTGATGTTATCGCTCTTGCTCAACTCAATAATGGATTCTTGCATCTTTTCGACGAAAGGCTGCCGCATAGGTTGTAATGCCTCCGCTCCGCCAAACATCGCTAGCATGCCGCCAAATTGAGAGCCTTCGATCACTTCTACCAAAGAGTCAAAGGCTGGGTTTAAATCCACTTTCTCAATCACAGGTTGAAGATCGATGTTTACACCGCCCGCCATTTCTTTGTTCAAGAATCGATCGATGTTCGCTTCGGTAAAGAACTGCTCCATCATCAAGTTTTTGATAGCCAGTTTAAACTCTTCAAATCGCGCGGGGATCACGCCAGAACCGTATAATCCAGGCACTTTTTCAAACAGCATGTGGATGGCAAGCCAGTTAGTGATGGCGCCTGAGAACGCAAACAGCCCCGCATACCAAAGGTAGTCGTTTTGTAATTGATGACCTCCAGCCATCAAAGCGATAGCGAGGACATTCGTTAGCAAACTTTTGTTCATAGTGACCAGTTATATGTGAATATCGGAATAAATAAGTGGGCCTGATTCTATACCTAAGTCACATTGAGATGCTAGGTTTTGCCGTGGTGAGTGACCGTGCTGCGAAGGGATAAAAATGGATGTGCAGAAAAACAAAACCCGACAATTACTGTCGGGCCACTGCTTTTTCTTAGAAAAACTAAGATTCTATTTTTAATTTTAGATGCGGTAGATCTTACAACAAAGTTGGCATTTCCATCTTTCTGAGTAGCCGAATAGCTTGTCAGCCCAACTTGGTTTGAGTTGTACGATCTGCATTGAACCACATTTACACATAAGCTAATTACCTTATTGTTAATCTAATAACTAAGCCATCTATTGAGTATAGCTGTTTCTCAAAAAGTGAAATGACAAATGAAGACGGCTCAAAACTCTGTATTGTGTTCATTGCAATGGATACGCAACGAGGCGGTATATTAGCAGAAAAAATGTGAGCTTTATCATGGAGGGTGTTTCATATATGAGAAACTATAATGGCTATATGAGTATAGGTTTATTAATAAAAATGAAAAACGGCGCTTCATGCGCCGTTTCTATTGGGTTTCTCGCTAATTAAGAAACGTGTTGATTTTCTAACTCTTCAGCGATAAATCCGCCAGTTTGGTGCGCCCAAAGCTGGGCATAAATACCGTTGTTCGCGATGAGCTCTTGGTGAGAACCTTGCTCAACAATACTGCCTTTATCTAGCACGATGAGGCGATCCATTTGTGCGATGGTCGACAATCGGTGCGCAATCGCAATAACGGTTTTTCCTTGCATTAACTCATTCAAGCTTTCCTGGATGGCTGCTTCGACTTCTGAATCCAGAGCCGATGTTGCTTCATCCAGTACCAACAATGGTGCATCTTTGAGTAGCACACGAGATATTGCGATACGCTGACGTTGGCCGCCAGACAGTTTCACACCACGTTCACCAACTTGCGCATCGTATCCGACATTACCAAATGGGTCGGTCAGAGTTTCAATAAACTCATGGGCATGCGCTTGCTTAGTGGCTTTCAGCAAATCTTCTTCTGTCGCATCTGGGTTGCCATACAAAATATTGTCTCGAATCGAACGGTGTAGCAGAGAAGTATCTTGGGTCACCATACCGATCTTTGAACGCAAAGAGTCTTGTGTGACTTCTGAGATGTTCTGTCCATCGATCTTAATGCTGCCGTCTTCGACATCGTGGAAACGAAGTAACAAGTTCACCAAAGTCGATTTTCCGGCGCCGGAGCGCCCAACCAAGCCGACTTTCTCTCCTGGTTTGATGTTGAGATCGAGATGGCTAATTACGCCTTTGTTCTCACCGTAATGGAAGCTGACGTTATCAAAGTGAATGCCACCTTCAGTGACTACTAAGTCTTTTGCGCCTGGTTTATCTTTAATATCAATAGGCTTAGAGAGCGTTTTCATTCCATCGACTACGGTTCCCATATTTTCAAAGAGGGCGCCAACTTCCCACATGATCCACATCGACATACCATTTACGCGTAATGCAAGGCTAACAGCAATCGCAATCGCGCCAACGCTGATGGCACTATCCAACCACAGGTAAATCGATAAAGCAGCAACGGAAAACACCAAAATATAGTTTGAGATCTCTACAGCAACGTCGAAGCCGGTCACTAGGCGCATTTGACGATAGACCGTATTCAAAAATCCCTTCATGCCTTGCTCAGCATATTGGGTTTCGCGCTGGCTATGAGAAAACAGTTTGACCGTCTGAATATTGGTATAGCTGTCGACGATGCGTCCTGTCATTGTCGAACGTGCATCGGCCTGCGCTGAAGCGACGTCTTTAAGCTTAGGAACGAAATAGATTTGGATAGCGATGTAAGCGAGCAGCCAGACGATCATTGGGATCATCAAACGCCAGTCTGCCGTTGCTAACATAATGATCATGCTTGTGAAGTAAACCGTAACATAAACAAACACATCCATAGCTTTCATGACGGTTTCGCGCACAGCTAGTGACGTTTGCATGACTTTAGTTGCAACTCGGCCTGCAAAATCATCTTGATAGAAGTTTAAGCTTTGATTGAGCAAATACCGGTGTGCAAGCCAGCGGATAGACATTGGATAGTTGCCCAATAATGTTTGGTGAACGAGCAACGAATACACGATCACCAAAATGGGCATGACAACCAACAATAAGGTTCCGTAGAAAATTAAATCTGCTTTATTGTCTTGCAAGAACGTTTCTGGATTGCTGGTAGACAACCAATCAACCAATTGTCCCATCGCGCCAAACAACATAACTTCAACGACAGCAACAATCGTGGCCATCAAAGACATGATGATCAAAGGCTTTTCGTAGCCGCGGGTGTAATAACGTAAAAAAGCGAGCATCCCTGAAGGAGGCTGATCCGGTGTGGATTTGGGGAACGGCTCTGTAAAGCCTTCAAATCGTTTAAACATAACTCATCCTAAAGTTAAAACAGTGCCATTTGGGGTGGCTAAATCCATCGATTCACGTAGCTTTGGACGAAGCCGCGTGTATAAGAGTTTTTGGCTGCTCCTCGAGAAAGCAGACGGATTGACGAGAGGGGCGAAAAAATAGTCTAACCGATTGTGTTTTAAATGTAACTAGTTGGTTATGGGTGTGGTTGTCTATGGTTCTGATTCTTATGATGAATTCTTCGCATGTTCATCGCGATGCCATAAAACCTTAAACCTGCATAGTGACAATAAAATTTCGGGAGAAATAAGCTAAGTGCAGTGAAAATTACTTCTAGATAATTAAATTAATTGTGAAAACAGCAAAACTGAAGTTAACAATAAATTTACAATCTCCTCATTCTAGTGATAAGGAATGTATTGGATGCTATTACACGAATCAGTAACCCAATTTGCTAATGGGAAAGAAGAAAGCACGCAAAGTGCTCAGCGCCAAACCGCAAACTGCGTAGTGATGGTGCCACCGAAAGAGTTTCGTTTTAATGAAGAAACCGCACAAGATAATGAGTTCCAACATAAAGTGTCACTCAGCCAAGAAGAAGTCTCGCGTAGAGTGATGGCCGAGTTCGCGAGTATGGTAGCAACGCTGCGTCAAGAGGGCGTTCAAGTTGTTGAGTTTGATTATCCAGCTTCAGATGTTTCGACGCCAGACGCGGTATTTCCAAACAACTGGTTTAGCACTACGCCAGATGGCACGTTGTACACCTTTCCAATGGCCTGTGAAAACCGTCAAAAAGAAGTGCGTCCTGATGCGCTTGTGGCGGCACTAGCGCAAGCTGGGCGAGAAGTTCATCGACGTAGCAGCCTAACTGAATATCTTGATGAGCAAGCGTATTTAGAAAGCACGGGTGTGATGGTCTTTGACCACTTAAATAAAACGGTCTACGCCGCACTTTCACAACGTTGTGATCGTCTGGTTTTAGAAGATTACGCCGATCGTATTGGCTATGAACGAGTGATCTCTTTCCAAACTCGTTTGCCATCTGGTGCGCCTATTTACCATACCAACGTGATGATGGCCGTGGGTGAGCAGTTCTGCGTGATTTGTGACGAAGTGATCCCAGAATTTGAGCGTCGTTTTGTTCTGAAATCACTCGCCAAAGATAAGCAAGTGATCTCTATTTCGATTGAGCAAATGAACCACTTCTGTGGCAACATTCTTCAGTTGGAAACCATCAATGGAGATAAAGTCATTGCGATGTCGCAATCGGCATACGATGCTTTCTCTCCTGCACAAAGAAATCAACTTGCGACGCACGGTAAATTGCTGCCATTCGATGTTTCTACCATAGAATCTATTGGTGGTGGCTCGGTTCGCTGTATGTTGGGTGAGGTATTTTTGCCTAGTCGACAAGCGGTGTTATAAACAATATTGCGCAGTTTTGCTTGCAAATGCAGTTTACGTTCATTCTCTCCCAAATAATAAAACCGTTAGCCTCGAGGCAGTACGAGGCTGACGGTTTCACTTTCTAGCTTCTTCCTAGGATATTCCGAGCTTAACCCATACTCTCGCGCAAAGACTTGATGTCTTTGGATGGTGGCGCACCAAATAAACGGCTGTATTCACGGCTAAATTGAGAAGGGCTTTCGTAACCCACTTTAAACGTAGTCGCCATGGCATCGAGGTTTTCTGTCAGCATTAAACGCCGAGCTTCGCTGAGTCTTAATTTCTTTTGAAATTGCAGTGGCGTCATAGATGTCATAGAGCGAAAGTGGGTATAAAACGCCGATTTACTCATGCCACTGTAGGCGGCTAACTCACTGACACTTAACGGTTTTACGAAATTATTCTTCAACCAATCAATGGCCTTCGCGATTTGATGGCTGTGACTTCCTGCAGTCACGATTTGATTAAGACGAGCGCCCTGTTCGGTGATTAACAGTCGATAAAAAATCTCTCGCTTAATGATCGGCGCTAAAATTTTGATGCTTTGTCCTTCATCCAGCAGCTCTATTAAACGCAGAAAGGCGTCAAGTAATGGCTCCGACAACTCTCCAACCGCTATGCCTTTTTGTGCTTCTTTGCTTTGATTAAACGTCAGCTCACTATCGACAATAAGTTGAGATATTTCAGTCAGATCCAGCTCCATAATCACCCCTAAATAAGGTTTATCTTCACTGGCTTCAATGATGTTGGCGATAATCGGCAAGTCGACAGAGGAGATCAAAAAGTGGTTAGCATCGTAAACAAAGCTATCTTCACCCAACAACACGCGCTTTCTCCCTTGAGCAATTAAGCAAATACTTGGGTTGTGGGTGTAGCTTGTCGGTGGTGTTGGGGTTGCCCAGCGACTGAACCTTAATCCTGGAATTTCTGTGTCATATTGGTTCGCGCCATTTGCCCATTTCTCAATGTGCTTGGCAAGCTTTTCTATTGCACTGGCCAGGGTTGACGAAGTGTTTGACGGTACCTCTTGCATAAGTCAGTGCTCTCCTCTGGTTGGCCTCAGGTTCGGGGTTAACGGCATGCGATTTCTGCCTTTGTTGTTAACGCCTCTTCGGAGTCAATTAAGCATAGTTATAACAGTTCATTTCTTTAAGTAAAGAATATTGGGCAAGTGTCTATTTCGAGGTTAAGCGATCAGAGAGTGATCTTTCTGGTTGGTTTTTGAGCGGGTTAATTGTCTGTCATGAATTTTACTATTTAATAGTCAACTACTTATGTATAGATGAGTTTTTATTCCGCTTTTTCTAACCGGTCTCAAGTATGGTTGTCTTTTGTATTGGTTTGGAATATTGGGCAAGTATTAGCAATGAATAGGCTAACGGTCATCTATCAAAGCGCAATACAGTGAACCCATGGTTTGGTGAGTTGTAAGCACTCAAGAACACTATTTGGAGTCATGATGAATAACAAAAGCAATACTCAAATCCCTGACGTACTGCAAGCCGGTGTATTTCAAGGTCGAGGCATTTTCGAGTTTGGTGAAAAGAATGAAGCGTATGCGGATTACTTTACCGGTACGAGTTATCTGGCGTTGCTCAATCAGCCTGGTCTTATCGTGGCGAACGTAACGTTTGAACCAGGGTGTCGCAATTTTTGGCATATTCATCATGAAGGTGGGCAGATTCTGTTAGCGACAGGAGGGCGAGGTTGGTATCAAGAATTTGGCCAACCAGCACAAGAGTTGAATGTTGGCGATGTCGTGCATATCGCTTCAGGTACTAAGCATTGGCATGGCGCAGCTAAAGACAGTTGGTTCTCACATGTTGCAATAGAAATACCGGCTGAAGGCGCAAGTAATGAATGGTGCGAACCAGTCTCTGATCAAGAGTACATGCAACTAAAGTAGCCCGAGCAAGTTTTCAGTGAGAAAAGGGAATCTCGATGAGACAAGCATACCGTTTCAATCAGTGGGTGAGATGTGTTTTGGTGAGTAGTGCCTGGATGTTCCCCTGCATTGTAAACGCAGAAGTTAATAGCGCTGGATTGGAGGAAAATATAGTGAAAATTCGTTTTATTTTCGATGATTGCAGTGTTTTAGGTACATTGAAGAGCAGTGCGAGTACAGACGATTTTGTTCGTCAATTGCCTCTAACATTAGATCTACAAGACTACGCAAATACAGAGAAAATTGCTTACTTACCGAATAAGTTAACTCGCGAAGGCGCACCTTCTGGAACTCAATCAAAAACGGGTGACATCTCTTATTACGCCCCTTGGGGAAATTTGGTTATCTTTTATAAGGACTTTGGTTACGCGTCTGGGTTAATTAAATTAGGTCAAATCGATGATGGGATTCATTGCTTTATTTCGAAAGAAACAAACCGTGTCACGATCGAAAAAGTAAATTAATGACCTAGTTAACAATGTGAATTATTAATGTAGAAATCAGAACGTTAATAAATATATTTCTAGAACTTCTATGGATTAGAACACCGTTACATAATGGAATTTTGATATGAAAGCATTAAACAAATCTGTTAAATCAATATTAATATTGGTGCTCACTATGGCAACACTATGCACAACGAATATCGCTTCAGCATCAGAAATATTCAGTGATAAAGAGCGAGCTATTATTCCTATTTCTGCTTTTACTGCGAGTGGTGAAATAGAAAAACTAACACAAAGCCTTAATGATGGGTTAGACGCAGGCCTAACGGTCAACGAGACAAAAGAAGTGCTGGCTCAGTTGTACGCGTATGCTGGATTTCCGCGCAGTTTGAATGGACTAGCAACATTTATGACGGTGTTGGAGGAACGTAAAAGCCGAGGTATTACCGATATCTTAGGGCGAGAATCAAGCGCGTTACCTAACGATAAAACCAGCTTAGAATTTGGCGCTGAAAACCAAACACAACTTGTTGGTGCAGAAGTAAAAGGCGCGCTATTCGATTTTTCTCCGCAAATTGATGAATACCTAAAAGCACATTTGTTTGGTGATATTTTTGAACGCGATGTGCTCACTTGGAAAGAGCGTGAAATTGCTACGATTGCAGCATTAGCAAATATGAACGGTGTTAATAGCCAATTAGCAGCTCACTATAATATCAGTATGAATAACAATGTTTCTCTTAAAGAGTTAGAGGAATTTATTGTTGTATTAAATGAGTGCTGTGGTGAAAGTGTGTCTAACAATGCTCAATCGGTCCTAAAAACAGTTTTGGAAAAATAAATATTATTTGGCCAATCATATCAATTAGAAAGGAATTCGTTTTATGAAAAATAAATCATCATTGTTTATTTGGTCTGTGCTGTTGTCGACGGGATTTATGCTTCCAATCGCTCAAGCAGCCGATGGTAACTCATCTTCGCAGCAAGTTTATCGCTCTGCTGATCAGAAATCGTTTCAAGGACCTGAAAACCTATTTACCGGGAAAGTTAACGTCGAGATGTTGTTTCCTGAAAACGAAGTTGCAAACTACAGCGCCGCCTATGTCACTTTTGATGCAGGAGCTCGAACCGCTTGGCATACTCACCCTGCAGGACAACACATGATCGTCACTTCCGGTACCGCACTTACAGGAACGCGTGATGGGCATGTAATTCGATTTGCTGCTGGTGATAGTGTTTGGTGTCCTCCTGGTATCGACCATTGGCACGGTGCAACACCAAATGCGCCAATGACTCACCTAGTGGTTACGGCGTCAAAAGACGGTGAAAACGTTATCTGGAAAGAGCAGGTCACCGATGGTCAGTATGCAGCAGGACAGTAATAACCAAGGCCACGTTTTTATAGTGAGCGCAGAGCTTTTACTCTGCGTTTTTTATTGTCTTGTTGGGCCAACCAAGCGCATTTCCCAATCCTCGACTTCGCCAGTTTCTAGGCGGCGCTCGACCAACTTGCCCCAAGACTCGACTAACGGCAGTTCAGACAGCTTAGTGAGTTCTTCTCTATCTAAACAGCCAGTGAAAACCGCGCCCATGATGCGAGCCAATGGCCATTCTGGATAAGGTCTTTCACACAGAATAATCTCGTCACCTGCACCGATATCGCCTTCTTCCAATACTCGGAAATACCAGCCTGTTCGAAGCGTATCTTGCAGTCTTCTCGCCATGTCGTGTTGGTCAAATCGTACGTTAAGTTTCCAACAAGGCATGCGACCTTGCGACACTTCAAGTAGTGTTGAGCCGATACGGATTTTATCTTTCAAGCAAATCGTGGATTCGGTGACGCCCTCGGAGCTGATGTTTTCGCCAAAGCCGCCAGCGGATTGGAAAATAGTTCTTTCGCCTAATTCTTGTTGCCAGATTGGGTAGTGCTCGCTTGGGTAAATATGAAGCGCTTTTTGAATCCCACCATGAAAGCGCGGATCGCCTTGCTCATCACTGGTAAAACCAAGCTCTGTTGCGTGCTGGCGCTCGGGCAACACTTGTTTGTTGATTGCGCTTTGCGCTCCATGAGCATAAGGGACAGTTTTCCCTGCTAGCACAGCTTTTACGACGCCGATTTTCTTCATGTAACCTCCTTATTATTTGAATGAGAGATAAAGTGTTTACCTTCATTCGCGATGCGGAGCATGATAGCCTAGTGAACTTGTGTCGGAATAGGGATGAAAAGACAATCAACAATGCTAACTCGCCAAATTGATTCGAAGTCAGGCGTCATGACCTCCAATGAAATGATGGCCGCGAATCCCCATTCTCCTGTTTTGGTGAAAACCATCGACATGCCAAAAGGTTACATTGATGCGCTACATCAACACACTTGGCATCAAATCATCTTTCCTATCAAAGGGTTATTGCAAACGCAAACGGAGCATTATCAGCATTTGGTTCCGCACACTTCTGCGTTATTTGTTCCTGCGGGTGTTCAACACGAGTCGATTGCTCTGAGCAATACGATATTTGTTGGCATTTACCTCAACCCTGCGTTTGGCGCAACGTACGAGCCACAAGTGAGAACCATTGCTTTAACGCCGTTTTTAAATGAGCTTTTACAAGAGATCCGCAGACAGTGTGAAGGTGAGACAAGCCACGAAGAAGTGCTGCATTTGCTGGCGGTGTTGCATGATCAAATTTTGAAAAGCAACGTGCAGACATTTCAGTTATTACTGCCACAAGATCGCCGACTAAAACTGATTTTCGAGCAACTGACTGACGAGCCCGCGTTGAGCTGTTCGCTAAAAGAGTGGGGGGAGAAAATTGGGGCGTCTGAGCGCACTTTATCACGGTTGTTCGCCAAGGAATTCAACACTTCATTTCTGCTTTGGCGGCAACAAATTCGGCTGATTTACTCGCTTTCTTTGTTAGATGAATCGTTGCCAATCCAAGCCATTGCAGACCTAGTGGGTTATCAAAACGACTCATCCTACATCAAAGCATTTAAAGCCTATTTTGATATGACGCCACAACAGTTTAGAGTGAACGGCGCATCGCGCAGGTAGAAATACAGAGCTTCGACTTCACTTAATGTTTTTGAGAAGAAGCCATGAAACGTCCCTTTTTAATTTCAACTACATGGTATGAATAACAATGGCACCAACGATAAATACTCGAGTGAATCAATTCTGCTTTGGTCAGTCCAAAACGTCGCTGTCGTTGGAAAAAGAGCCCCTCAAACCGCTTGTTCAGGGCAAGATTCGGGTGCGACTGGAAGCCACCAATATTAACCCAAGTGACTTGCTTTCCATTTATGGTGTTGGGCAATACCGCCGCGTTCACGTACCACCTCGCGTGCCGGGATTTGAAGCGGTTGGGCGTGTGGTGGAAGTCAGTGGTGTTGGTCAAACTGACCTTCAAGTTGGGCAAAAAGTGTTGGTGGCGATGAGTGGTACTTGGCAATACTACATAGATGCTTCGCCTGAGAATCTTTTTCCGCTACCTGAAAGTTTGGATAACGGCTATGCCTGCCAGTTGTACATCAACGCGCTAACCGCGTGGGTTATCACCACGAAAGTGGCTAAGTTGAACAAAGACGATGTGGTGATCATCAATGCGGCGGGTTCGGCGATCGGTAAGATATTTGCCCAGCTTGCTCATTCACTGGGTTTTACACTGATTGCTGTGACTTCAAAGCCAGACGAGTATCCGTACGATACGACTCCAGTATTGGACGCGAAGCAAGACTTACACGTGCAACTGCAAACGCGCAAACTGCCACAACCAACGGCCGCTTTGGATGCGATAGGCGGTGAGGCTGGCACATATCTCATTCGTACCTTGAAAGAAAATGGCCAATACATCAACTACGGAACGTTGTCGTTAGCGCCTTATACGCCTGCGTTTTTTGAATCGATGAAGACCAACAACATCGACTTTAGCACCTTCTTTTTGCGATATTGGGAAGAGTCGGTAGGTAAAGGCGGGAGAAAAGCGGTATTCGCTGAAATGTTAGATCACTTTATTGCCAACGATATAAAGTTAAATGTAGCGTCTGAGCTGCCACTAGAGGATTTTCAAACTGCGATTGAAATGGTTGAGCAACGCTCATCGGCGGTGTCAGGAAAAATCATTTTGACGCTATGAATTACAGTGAGTCTGTTGAGAAAAGGGAGGATAAATCCTCCCTTTTTTGGTGGGTTATTTGTAATGATGGGACTATTTTAGATGGAAAATTTGTTCTGTTTCGAGCGATGTCATCGTACGTACTTGACGCCAAATGTAATAAAAAATACCGAACATCATTAACATGCTTGGAATTGCAATCATCGGGTAGCTGTAAAGCGTCATCTTACCCAACTCTTCATTAAAAGCAGCCGTGCCCGAAGGACTGGTCACGATCCAGGTCGCAAGGAAGTAGTTCATCGCGGATGAGAACGCAAAAGTACTCGCAAACAGATAGTTTGATGACATTAGACAACGTTCAAATGCCTCTGATTGACCGTTCTCTTTCAAGCGTTCGTTAATCAGCGATAAATTCAATACCGTGTCATTCAGTACTAACTTCTGCATCAGTGGGTAGCGGGTAAACGTTGAGCCCAAAACCGCTAAACCGATCAGGCCAGGGATCAGGGCTTCTTTCAAGGCTAACCAACGTGTATCAAGCTCTAACAAGCCAATGCCGCCAGTTAATAAAACACTGATAAAGCCAAGTACAGAAATAAAGTTAAATTTCTTGTTCCGGACAAGGTCCATACCGCCGTAAATGATAGGAAATAGCAAAGCGACAACCAGCGCCATTGCTGTTCCTAGGTGTTCATCGCCGCTAAACTTCATCAAGATAAAGGAAGGGATGAATACGTTAAAAAGAATCTCGAATAGGGGATTCGGCTTTTTCGCCGTTGTGTTACTCATAATGTTTTACTGACTCTACTCTATGTCGGCTGTTATTGTACTTTGACGAGAAGTGTTCATCTAGTCGCGCTTGATGTAAAGCGTTAAAGCGCCGAGTTGTGTAACGACTTATGAAATAGACCGGAGCATAGCCAGTTAGTTGACATGATTGACTACTTTTTTGTGTCTTAATCGCCCTCCCTCTGCGCAATGATCTGATTGCGTGCTCTGAATAATCGAGTCGCCACGGTGTTGTGATTAAGCTCTAAGACTTGAGCAATTTCATTATGATTAAACCCGACTACGAGTTTTAAGACCAATGGCTCTCGGTATTTGGGTTCGAGAATCATCATTTGTTTTTTAAGCCAATCTTGTGCCATGTCGTGGTCACTGCCAGGGTAGGTTTTTGCCTGTATTACACACTCATCAATATCGACAAAATCGTACTGCTTTTTATCAAAGCGCCGAGCATTCTCACGACGCAAAATGGTGATGAGCCAAGGCTTCGCGGCATTGGGATCATTTAAGTTATCAAAGAATCGCCACGCTTTCAGGAAGGTGTCTTGCGCCAAATCTTCAGCAAGGTGATGATCTTTGCATAGCCAATATGCGAGACGATAGATATCTTGGTATCGCTCCTTCGTCAGTGCTTCGTATCGTTTGTGTTTTTCCATAGGATTAAGATCAGAAGTGTAGAGCTGAGTAGCAAGGTAACCTCTGAAGCTTCAAAGGTTACCTGCGGTTTCGTCCTTGCCCGCTTAAAATGGTTGGGTAGAAAAACGTGAGTATTGAAGGGCGTCTGCGACTTCTTGAGCTTTAGATTCCGAAGTCATGAGATGCAGCAATTTAAGTGCGGCCTGATAGCTAACTAGGCTGCCGTTTGAGGTGATGACGCCCTCATCAACAACAAAATTCTGGTCGACCTGTACATCAACTGCTGGATAGTCTTTTTGTAATCCGTTTTCACCTCCTGCCCACGTCGTCGCTTTCTTACCGTTTAACAGGCCAGCCTCGGCCAATAGATACGCACCAGAGCAATTACTTGCCATCCAATCTGCCGCCTTTGATGTGGTTTGAATAAAGTGAATGAGATCCTTGTTTTCGATTAGCGCATCCATGTCGTAGCTGGATGTTAAAACCAGCACGTCGAGTTCCGGCTGATCGCCAATCCAAGCATCCACACCAATTTTTAATCCCTCTTCAGTGGTGATGGTTTTCTGTTCAGAGACGGAAATAGTGACTACTTCATAATCGCTAAACCAAGTCAGACGACTTGCAACGCCAAAGACCTCTAAAGGCGCAGTAACATCAGAGGTCAGTACGCCGTCGTAAACTAGAATGCCAATGCGTTTATCCGTCGCATGTGCCGTTTGAAGCACCCCAAAGAATAGGACTAAGGTCGCTATCAATAGTTGTAGTGCATTCTTTAATCCATTTTTACCCATTGTTTTTCCTCGCTAACAGAGCATCAAGTTATTGAGATTCATTATATTTGGGCTGATTGGTGATTGAAGAGCCACTTTGTCTTTACTAAAGTGAATAAAGTTCACGAATGGAATGCACGAGTTTTATGGATAAGATACGGTCCCTACGATTTTTTATTGCCACTTTAGAAGGTGGCAGTTTTGCTGCGGCCGCCAAAGCGTATGGCACAGACCCTTCTACGGTGAGTAAGGCCATCCATCGTCTTGAAAGCGACTTGGGAATACAGCTTTTCCAGCGTTCTACGAGACAGATCCGTCTGACAGATGCCGGTCGTCGATACGCAAATACCGCTAGGTTTGTACTGGACGAACTGACAGCGTGTGAGGATTCATTGAAAAGCCACAATGATGCGCTTTCAGGACTGCTTAAGATTAATGTGCCGGTCTCTTACGGTCGCCTTTACATTCGCCCTTTATTAAAAGAGTTTTGTCGCCGCTACCCCAGCATCACGATCGATATTCATTACGATGACGCCTACGTTGATATTATTGAGCAAGGGATTGATGTGTCGATTAGATCTGGTGTCGTTCAGGACAGCCAGTTGATTGTGCGCCAGCTTAGTCCTATCGATTTTATTATTTGTGGCAGTCAGGATTACTTAGCGCGCCATGGTGTTCCGAGTGGCCCGGATGTATTCAATGACCATTCTTGGGTTCGTTTTCGTTTTAAACAAACGGGAAAACTGTTGCCGATTCGGATGCCAGAACCAGACGGTGCAAGTGAGTATAACCCCGAGAGAAATTTTATTGTAAACGACGGCGAATCCATGGCAGAGCTTTGCGCAGAAGGTTTAGGGTTAACTCAGATTCCTCATTTTATCGCGAGAGACTGGCTCAAAGCGGGGCGTTTAGTGCCGATATTTCCGAGTATGCGCCAAGCAGGAAATGGCGTGTATCTTCTCTATGCCAACCGGGAATATGTGCCTGCTCGAGTGAGGGTGTTCATCGATTTTATCACCCAAGCGATACAGGAGATGGATGAAACGCCATTCCATACGTGGGCTGAAACGTTGCCGATTTACCAACCGAACCAAGGCGATTGAAAACTTCATGTGAGTCTTTGGTTAAAACACTCCAAGCCATATGGTGCTTTTATGGGTTTTTGTTAGGTTATTGGCCGTTATTATCGACAAGCGCAGTTTGCTCTTCGTCACTCATAAAGGAAAGACAATGCCAACTAAGATCTTAGTGCCAGTTTTGGCTCTACTTCTCAGCGCATGTGGCGGCGACGGGGAGTCGTCAGCACCTGTAGACAGCGGCTCTCAAAACACAGGTTCCACATCGTCACAAGGCACATTTGCCGAGCAGATGCTCGCAGCGGTCAACAGTGCTCGCTCTACTACACAGCAGTGTGGGGCAACCACCATGCCACCTGTTGGGGCCCTGACTTGGAGCTACGATTTGGAAAGCGCCGCTTATCGACATTCAAGCGACATGGCGAACAGCGATTTCATGAGTCATACAGGCTCCGATGGCAGCAATATGTCAGATCGAGTCAACGCAACGGGCTATGCTTGGAGCGCCATTGGTGAGAATGTCGCCGTAGGGCAAAGTTCCATTAACGCCGTCGTTAATGCTTGGTTATCGAGCGAAGGTCACTGCCTCAATATCATGAGTGCGGATTTTGATCAGATGGGCGCGTCGCTTGTCGAAAATCACTCTGCAAGCTACGGGTATTACTGGACTCAGGTTTTTGCTAAACAGCGCTAATGCGATAAAGAAACCTGATAGATAAACTAAAACGCCAGTAGTCACCATCTGCTGGCGTTTTATTGTTTACGTCTCTTTTAGCTTGTCAGGTTACGAAGTTTTGGATCATCCGTCAGGTATTCAACAAATTCGATCTCAAAACCTGCAGGGTCAACAAAATACACATTCTTGCGGTATGGCTCATCAGCCCCAGGTTGGGCAATTGAATAACCGGCATCGGTCAGTCTTTTTATGATGGCATCGACGTTGTTGGTCACATAAGCAAAATGCGCTAGCCCTACTTGGTGGCCGCCCAACTCGCGGTTCTCTCCTTCACCGTGGTCACTCATAGCAATGTATTGATACTCGTCGCCAAAATGTAGCCAGTTTCTTGGCTTACCACTCCATTCGCCTTTCCCCTCATCACGCACGTACCAATGTGGAAATGCAGTTTGATAAAACTTCAGCATTTCAGGGATGTTTTTCACGACTAAATTAATATGTTCTAGTTGGATCATGATGTGCTCCTTTTTGTCATTTCCTAGCCAACGATGAACATGCTAAAACCTCAAGTTAAGTCGAGGTAAAGAGCTTTTTTAAAATTTTTTAGGGTTGATATCTTTGGATCTTGATACATGGAGAGATTCGGTGGAGTGGTACTTTGAATCTGCGAGTTGGGTTAGGTGCTTGCAACCCTCTTTCATCTTTTGTTTGTTCGTGCTAATCATTTTCGAGCGAGTTTGTGGTGAGTAGATTCCCTGTCTCACCTAGGTTCGCGGGAATGACGCGAAGAGAGCGCTTAACGAACAGCGTCATTCTGAAGGAGCCTAAGCGAGTATTCAGAATCTATTTGCAGCGCGTTTTGATGCTGGTGGTGTGAATTGAATTATCCGTGACTGTAGAACTTGCCACCGTGAGCTCGGAGTGCTGAGATCTTTAGAGTTTGATACAAGCGCAGGTTAGGTGGGGTTGGTGGTTTGAGGTTGAGAGGAGGATCATGTTCAGAACCCTCTAACCGTTGATGCGTCACGTGTATGTGTATGAATTTCTCTCGTTCAAGCTTGCGGTGGGTAGATTCCCAGTCTCACCTAGGCTCGCGGGAATGGCGTGAAGAGAGCGCTAAACGAATAGCGTCATTCTGAAGGAGCCTAAGCGAGTATTCAGAATCTATTTGCAGCGTGTTGTGATGCTAGCGGTGTGAAGTTAACTGTCCACGATTGCAGAACCAGTCCCTCCCCTTTGAGCCCGGAGTGTTGAGATCTTTAGAGTTTGATACAAGCGAAGGTTAGGTGGGGTTGGTGGTTTGAGGTTGGGAGGAGGATCATGTTCATGAACTCTCTAACCGTTGATGCTTCACGTGTATGTGTGTGAATTTCTTTCGTTCAAGCTTGTGGTGAGTAGATTCCCAGTCTCACCTAGGTTCGCGGGAATGACGTGAAGAGAGCGCTAAACGAACAGCGTCATTCTGAAGGAGCCTAAGCGAGTATTCAGAATCTATTTGCAGCGCGTTGTGATGCTGGTGGTGTGAATTGAATTATCCGTGATTGTAGAGCCATTCCCTCCAGTTTGAACTCGGAGTGCTGGGGGATGTACTTACACCCCTCCCCAAAAACCAAAAAAGCCAGCAGTTAATACCTGCTGGCAAAGTCTTTGGGCTTCTAGGTTTTTTTTGATTTTATTTCTTGTTACTCATCGCTGTCACGGTGCCCCGATTGGTTTTCCGGGGAAGAAAACACCGCACCGTGCGCTTTGTGCTCAAGAAATTGGAGATTAACCTTGCTTACGGATTAGGTAGTCAAACGCGCCTAAGCTTGCTTTTGCACCCTCACCCATCGCGATGATGATCTGTTTATAAGGAACCGTCGTAGCGTCACCGGCTGCGAAGACACCTTCTAGGCTGGTTTCACCACGGCTACCAACTTCAATTTCGCCGCGCTCAGAAAGCGCTACTTCTGAATCTTTTAGCCATTCTGTGTTTGGTACTAGACCGATTTGGACAAAGATACCTGACAGTTCAATTTCTTTGATTTCATCTGTGTTGCGGTCTTTGTACTTCAAGCTTGTTACGCGAGTACCGTCACCCACAACTTCAGTAGTTTGCGCCATCGTGATGATGTCTACGTTTGGTAGTGAGTTCGCTTTGTCGATAAGCACTTGGTCTGCGCGAAGTACGTCTGCAAATTCAAGAACGGTTACGTGTTCTACGATACCAGCAAGGTCGATAGCCGCTTCGATGCCTGAGTTACCACCACCGATAACAGCGGTTTTCTTGCCTTTGAACAGTGGACCATCACAGTGTGGGCAGTACGCGACACCTTTGTTGCGGTACTCTTGCTCACCCGGAACGTTCATTTCACGCCAGCGTGCACCAGGGCTTAGGATGACACTCTTACTTTTCAGCGTTGCACCGCTTTCAAGTTGGATGTGAATCAAGCCATCATCTGTGTGCGCTGCGCCCATTAGTTTTTGCGCTTGTTGCTCAGTCACAACGTCTACGTCATATTCTTTTAGGTGCTCGGCTAGGTCAGTCGCCAGTTTTGGACCTTCAGTACGTTTTACCGAGATAAAGTTCTCGATTGCCATGGTGTCCATCACCTGACCACCGAAGCGTTTAGCGACAACGCCAGTGCGAATGCCTTTACGCGCTGCGTATAGTGCAGCTGCACTACCACCAGGGCCACCGCCGACAACTAGCACGTCGTATGGGTCTTTTTCGCTCAGTGCTTTGGCTGCTTTCTCGCTCGCGCCATCATCCACTTTGTTTAGGATTTCAGTTAGAGACATACGGCCTTGACCGAATAGCTCACCGTTCACGAATACGCTTGGTACGGCCATGATGTCGCGTTGTTTCACTTCATCTTGGAAGAGTGCACCGTCGATCATGGTTGCTTTCACTTTCGGGTTGATTGCCGCCATCATGTTGAACGCTTGAACAACGTCTGGACAGTTTTGGCACGACAGTGAAATGAACACTTCAACTTCCAACTCTTTATCTAGCGCTGCGATTTGTTCAATCACTTCCGGCTCTAGTTTGATTGGGTGACCACCAGAGTGCAGCAATGCCAATACCAGAGAGGTAAATTCGTGACCCATTGGTAGGCCAGCAAAGCGAAGTGCTGTGCCTTTTACTGGGTTGGTCACCGTCATCACTGGTTTACGTGCGCTTGCGTTGTCGTCACGTTCAACGGTGATAAAGTCGCTCATCTCTGCGATTTGGTTCGCCAGAGACAGAATGTCATTCGATGCTTTGCTTTCATCTAGACTAACCACTAGACGAACGTCTTCTTTTACATTAGCCAGATATTGTTTGAGTTGTTGTTGGATCGCTTGGTCTAACATAGTTGTTGTTACCTTAAATAAACAAAAGAGTGGTTACTCTGGATAAAATCAGTAGGGAGAGAGCAAACCAGGCAGAAGGTCGTCAAGGTATCTAACCTGGAATGCTCTCTAAGTTAAGCGTCAATTAGCATGTCAAATTGAGCTTAAATTCAGTGGCTTAGATTTTGCCTACTAGGTCTAGAGAAGGAGCTAGCGTCTCTTCGCCTTCTTTCCATTTTGCTGGGCAAACTTCGCCTGGGTGTGCTGCTACGTACTGAGCTGCTTTCACTTTGCGTAGTAGGTCTTCTGCGTCACGACCGATACCTTCAGCAGTGATTTCCATTGCTTGGATAGTACCTTCTGGGTCGATTAGGAACGTTGCACGGTCTGCAAGACCTTGACCTTCACGCATCACACCGAAGTTGTTTGTGATGTTGCCTGTTTGGTCGCCAAGCATGTAGTACTGGATCTTGCCGATGGTTTCTGAGCTATCGTGCCAAGCTTTGTGAGTGAAGTGTGTGTCTGTTGATACTGAGTACACTTCAACGCCGCGTTTTTGTAGCTCTTCGTAGTGGTCTGCTAGGTCACCTAGTTCTGTCGGACATACGAATGTGAAGTCTGCTGGGTAGAAGAAGAATACAGCCCATTTGCCTAGAACATCTTGTTCTGTTACTTCAACGAATTCGCCGTTTTTGTATGCTGTAGCTGCAAATGGTTTGATCTTTGTATTAATCATTTTTACTTTCCTCAGAATGTTTTAGGGTGAGCAGTTCTTGCTTTCGGAAAGTATATTCGCATTGGATTGTGTTTAAGGAAAATTGCTTGTAACTATCCTATTGATAGTCATTTCCTATCTTTCTTAATAGAGAAACCCGATGTAAGTGAGTTTGCTTTGATAGGTTTTATTGAAGAGGAAGGCCAAGTGGTAATAGAGAATACTGATGATGACCTTTAAGATATCGTCTGGCTAAGATCGAAAGAACCTGCATCTCGGCAGGCTCTTTCTAATAGGAAGTGGGGAAGCTGATGCTTTTATTTTTTAGTTCAGATTGTCGAGCACCTTGCCGCACAACTTCTTCAGCATGATCATTTCATCCAGCTCTAACGTGATTTTACACATCATGGCGTTTGGCACTGACTTGGCTTGCTTTTTGAGGTCACGACCTTGCTTTGTGAGGTTGAGTACGCGTACGCGCTCATCGGTGTCACTGCGACCACGTTCTACATAGCCTTTTGTTTCTAATCGTTTAAGCAGAGGCGTGAGCGTGCCTGAATCCAAATGCAGTTGCGAGCCCAATTCTTTAACGCTGGCGCCGTCTTTCTCCCACAACACCATCATCACTAAGTACTGCGAATAAGTCAGATCAAGTTCGTCCAGCAAAGGGCGGTAAGCTCGGATCACCGCATTTGCAGCACTATAGAGCGGGAAGCAAACTTGGTTTTCGAGTAAGAGTTTATCGTCGTTGGTCATGGTGTTGTCGGTGTAACACTGGCTCATTGGCGTTGCCTACCTGCTCACAGAGAAAGAGAGTAACAAAATCAATTGTGCACAATATAGTTGCAAACGATCTTTACTTCGATATAAGATTGTAAGCAATTAAATTGTGCACAACTTAAATTAAGAAGGACAATCGTATGACTACTCTATACAAAACTCAAGCTACTGCTTTGGCTGGTCGTAATGGTCAAGTAAAAACAGATGACGGTCTTCTCGATCTAGAGCTGTCATACCCGAAGGAAATGGGCGGCACAGGTGCGGCAACTAACCCTGAGCAGCTTTTCGCAGCGGGCTATTCAGCATGTTTTTCTAACGCTATTCTGCACGTAGCACGTGAAGGTAAAGTAAACCTGAAAAGTGCACCCGTAACAGCGGAAGTGGGCATTGGTCCGAACGATAACGGCGGCTTTGCACTAACAGTGAGCTTAGCGGTAGAGCTAGATATGCCACAAGAACAAGCATTAGAGCTAACGCGCATTGCACACCAAGTTTGCCCATACTCAAACGCCGTTCGTGGCAATATTGATGTTGCTGTTACAGTAAACGGCGAAGCGATCTAATCGATTTAGACATTATTTCTAATAGAAGGAAAGCCTGCGAACGTGCAGGCTTTTTTCGATTATTTGATGGCAGTGCAGAAGCTGACGTCTGCATGGTGCGTTTGTGGATCGTAGCTATGATAAAGTTCGAAGCAAGGTCGACAGTCGTTTTCAATACCAGATTCAACCACTTTGCTCATCAAATCATCCCATGCTTTAGGGTATTGGCTGAATTCGGTAATTTGCTGGCGCATCACCGCATATTGACCGCCGGGGAAGTCTTGCAGCTCAATGCCTTTTGGTACTTCGGTATCTTCTGGCACCATTAGACAGATGTCAGTACGACACTTCTCGTCTGGCGTGATTTCTGGGTTATCGTGATAAATGAAGATACAGGTATTGCCCGCCAAACCTTTCATTCCTGCCCATTGATACAAGCGACCTGATGGTTCTTCATAACCTTGGCCATAAGGGCCGTTAACGCGAATGTAAGCCAATTTTGCTTTATCAAAGTTTTGCGTTTCCATATTGTTGCTCCATGTTGTGAGTTCAGAGTCAGTATATGAATCGCTTAGGGCTCGTTCGTTTCCATTCTTGCGCAGTGCGTGTCCAATCTTGCTGTTTCGCGCGAGTTCAGAAAATTGCTGGTAGTTTTTACAATCGCGAAAGGCGGTTGGTGTTACGCCATAATGCTGCTTAAACGCTTTAGCTAGGCTTTGCGAACTAGAAAAACCGTACTCTAACGCGATGTTCAGCACTGGTTGCTTTGATTTGAAAAGGTCGTCTGCTGCCGCCTCTAGCCGTAAACGTCGGATGAAGTCGGCTAATGTTTCGCCTTGTACCGCCTTGAAGGTACGGTGAAAATGATAGGGAGAGAGGTTGGCTAGCGCTGCCACTTCGAGCAAATTGAGAGGATCGTTAAAGTGCTGTTCCAGATAGCGAATAACAGGAACGAGTCGTTGGTGATAATCGACACGCATGAGAGGGGCCACCCTTGTTTGATTTGCTCAAAGCGTACCGCAACGAAGCAAGGATTCAAGGCTAGTATCGAATAAATGCGTCGTAGTCATTTATTTCTGATTATGATGCATTCTGTTGCGGGTAGGAGATGGTTCTTAAGATGGCTTCTCAACGGTAATTGAAATCCGTTCAGAGCGCTTAATATCCCGTCAGCTCCATATAACCAGTCCCAGAATGAGAGCCCTCAATACGCACTGGGCCTTCCCAATAAGGCACAGAAAGGGGCATTTTCGCGTTCGGGTTGAGTGCAGAAATGGTAAGTTCAATTTGCTGGTTAGGAATCGATACTTGCCACTGGGTTGGATACTTTCGCCCTTGGATTTCTGTTTGCTTGGTCGCCTCTAACCGAATGTCTTTTTGTGGGATAGCGATGCCAGAACCATCTTGCTGCATCAGCCTTGCGCTGGAGTAACTGGCTTGTCCGGTTTTAGAATCCCGCAATTGGAACACCACCAGACTGGTCTCGTCACTCAACCTTAGGGCAAACCAGTCCCAGCCTTGTTGTGAGTCGAGTAAGAATTGCGAGCTCCACTCTCGGTCTATCCAAGCTTTGCCCGACACTTGATGGGTTTTGCCGTCGATCGTGACCTCACCAGAGACATCAATAAACGGTTGGCTGTAGTAATACGAAGCCACTTGACCATCGGCGCTTTTGGTGCTGTAACCTTGCTCGCCTTGTTTTTGATAAGGTGCGCTGCTGGTAAGCGTCAGCGAATATCCAAACTGTTCTGAGTTTGCATTCAATGCGGCAGGGAAGAGATCGGTGGTTGAAGAAGTCCACTGCCAATCGTCGAGATAAACCCGAAATGGTGAAGTATCAACACCTGCTAGAGAGGCTTGAGCGCGTGACCATTTCTCATCTGCATAGTGTTTGTCCTTCGTCGTGACCGCGCTGTGCGCCATGTAGATTTGCTGAGTTTGCCATTCGGTTTTCTTCACGTCATCTTCGCCCGTTGGTGGCGCAGCAGCAAAGCGAAATTGTGTCCATTGAACGCCAAGTGGATTGCCGTCTTCATCAATTAAGTTAGCGGTTAAGTACCACCATTCATGACGAAAATTCGGGTGCGCTTGATGGTCTGCTGGGAAGGTCAGTTCGACACCTTTTTCCACGGGTGTGAATGGGTTGCTCTCGCTTGGCGTGTCTCCACTGCCCAACAACGTGCCCATATTTAGCGTGCCCATATTGTTTTGTTGGGGATCTTCACAACCGAATAGGAATAAGCTGCTTATGAGTAGAGTAAGCTTGCTTGCCAATCGAACCATCACAACACCTCGCTTTGCAAACTGGAGACGACAGGCTTGCTGACCAATCGCCACAGCGGAATCAAGGTGGCAATCACCGCCACCAAGATGGTGATCGCCGCAATGCTGAGGGCATCACTCCAATTCCACAGATAATTTAAGCTCCAACCAAAAGCGCGCAAGGTGACGATGTCTGTCAGCACATAACCAACCATGGCTCCTAAAGGTAGGGCGATAACCAGAGTAAAACTGACCAGAGCGACGATCTGTCCGACCACCATGGTCATTAATTTACGACGGCTGACGCCAAGTGCATACAGCCTTGCAATGGCGGCTTTACGCGCGTCGAGCAACATAAAACAAGCACTGAACAAACCAATCACGGCGACCATCAAAGTCACGCCGTTGAGTGCGCGCGTAATGGCGAAGGTCTGCGAGAAAATATCTAACGCGATGGATTTGATTTGCGCCTGATCGTAGAGTTGACTTGGATGCAGATTCAGTTGCTCGCGCAGTTGGTCGTATACGACTTGTGGGTCATCTGAGACTTTAATACCAAGGCTTGTTGGCAGGTCGGTAAAGCCACTCTCTTGCCATAATTTGGGTGCTAATAACACTTCACCATTGGGTGAGCCATAATCGTGAAATATCGCGCCCACAAGCAGGTTCTTATTTGGAACAGCATCAAGCGTGAGCTCGCTACCCAGTGACAAACCCAGTTTGACCGCGGTTGGTTCACTGATCGCGACTGATTCACCTTGGTAAAAACGCTGCCAGAAGTTCTCCAAATGCGATTTGAACACCATGGTTTGCTCTAAGGTGTCTTTGTCTTTGGTACCAAGCAAAATCGGTAAGCCTTGCAGGTTATCGTCGACATAATATTGCTTGTAGACGGTCTCAACCTTGTCGAACAGCCCTAACGCGCGCTCCACATTAGCGATTTCACCCTGTGCGGGGCTAACGTAAATATCGGCGTGTAGTCTTTGTTCTAACCACTGTTTTAGGGTGGATTCAAAACTGCCCACCAGCGTATTCATCCCCATATTGGCTGTAACGGCGAGTAGCAGTGCCATCATGGCGAGAGAAAGCGGAGAAATCAGCTCACGCAGCTCTGCAAACAGATACTGCATCAAACCGGAAGTGGTGCGTTTTTCACACCAATTAGCTAAGACACTGAGCGTTTTGGGTAGATACAAAGGAATCGACACCACAAGCACGCCGAGCCACGCCATGGTAAAGCGGTGATGCTCACTCAGCCATAACCCTGCGAGTGCGAGAGTCGTCAACACAGCACCTATCACGAACAATTGGTTTTCGTTAGAAGCTTCAGGTGCTTGATAAAATCCACCATGAGAGGAGAGCGGCTGGCGCACTCGCTGTTTAAAGTGCTGCCAACACGCCAACAGGGTTGCGGCTAACGTGAGCAGCAGGGCTTGCGCCCACCATTGCCACTGCCAAGTGCCGGGCAGTAGTGTCGCGCCGTAAAGTTGTTCTAAAGTCAGTGCTACGGTCGGATGTAGCCAATGGCTAAGCTGCATGCCCAACACAAAACCGAGGGAAGCGCCGATGGTAACGAGGATAGTGAGTTCAACTAACAGCGCAGAGAACACAATGCTCGGCGCAACACCCGCCTGTTGAATCTGCACTAACAGCCGATTGCGTTTCAGCAAGCTGTACTTTACGCCGTTGTAAGCGATGAACAGCCCGACTAAAAAGGCAAGTAAGCTCATTGCTGTGAGATTGAGGTGAAAGCTGTCGGTCAGCGAACCAAGGTCTGTGCTTTGATTATTGGAAATCCATTGTCCTTGCTCACCAATCAGCTTCTGCCATTTTGTTTGCTTGTCTTTATTCCCTTTATCACCCGAATGGAAAACTGCAATGTAACTGAGCTGTCCTTGTTTATTGAGCAGTTGCTGGGCAAAGCCAATGTCCAGCAACATTCGGCTACCTAACTGCCATTCGTCAGGTAGCACCACCACTTGGGTTGGGATGTCGTCCAGAGTTAGGGTTTCTACCTCCCCTAGGTTTTGATGTTGAGATTGGCTCATCATCACAATTGGCTTGCCAGCTAAAAGCTCAGGTAAAGGTAAAGCACTGTCGAACAAAGACACGTTCTGTTCACTATCCGATGACTTTCCGTTTGCAGAATACCGAGCGCGTGAAGAGATGGCGGCAATCAACTCGCTACCTTGCACTAACCAACGTCGACCTTGTTCATCTCTCACTCGCCCTTCGATTACAGGTAGTGCTGCACTGAGCCCGTTTTGTCTAAGGGTGAAATAAAGAGATTCGGGCAGATAGTTTTGCCCTGCTGGTGGAATAATTAAGTTCTGAGCTTGTACGCTAAGTTGCTCGGTAGACTCCGCATAACTGCGCTTGGCATTGAGGTTGATGGCTTGCACTGCAACAAACAAGGTCACAGCCAGCACGATACCGATCAGAATTGCCGCGGCTTGCAGTGGCGCCTGCCGATAGTGCGCTACAAACAGATTCAGGGCGAGTCGAGTATGCGTGAATCTGGTGTTTGGTTGCTTAGCTTGCTTCATGATGTTGCTCATTTACATCACTCTGATTTTGCGTCAGTCCGCTTTGCAAACGACCATCCTTCAAACGCCCATCTTTTAAACGTAATTGGGTTTGCATGAACTCGGCACACTCAGGGCTGTGGGTCACCAAGAGCACAGCGGTATTGCCTTGGGTGGTGATTTCATTCAACAGTTTCATCACTTCTAAGCCCGCTTTTTGGTCAAGGTTTCCTGTGGGTTCATCGGCAAGCAGAAGTTTGGGTTTGTGTGCCAATGCTCGTGCAATCGCGACGCGTTGTTGTTGACCGCCTGAAAGAGCAGAAATATGCCTGTCGAGAAGCTGGCTGATGCCTAACGTTTCGACCAGATAATCGCACCAGTCATTCCATTTCTGTTGATTCAAATTGAGAGGAAAGGCGATGTTTTTCTTTACGTTAAGAGGTGTTAAGAGGTTGAATTGCTGAAAAATAACCCCGAGTTTTTGATGTCGGAAGCGGCTCCATTGTGGGTCTTTCCAAGCCGCTGCGTTGTCGCCGTCTAGCCACAACTCACCACCGGAAATTGGCTCAAAGCCAGCGATGATATTGAGTAAAGTACTTTTGCCGCTACCACTTGCCCCCGTCAGTGCGACACTCGCTCCCGAATTGAGGGTGAAGTCGATGCCTTCCAGCACACGATGGCTCTCTTTGCCATCGACAAAGCTTTTGCTGGCGTGTTTGAGTGTGACAAGTGGGCTTTCCATTTCCTCTCCCTACAATCAAAAGGTGTCGTTTCTTTTGGCAATGGTTATTACAGTAAGTTCTATAGAAACTTTAGCCAACAATCAGATAAAAACAGCGATTTACATCGATTTCTTAATAACTTGTACTGAATAGAGGAGGGAATAGATTAATCGAGAAAGGGATATAACAGGCATTAAAAAAGCCCGAGTCAAACTCGAGCTTTCAAAGAAATTCAGCTTGGTCAGCTTATACGTAGTACGCTTCAACTTCGCCTTTAAGTTTGATCAGCATTGGGTTACCAAAACGGTCTTTTGCTTTAGGAGAAGCAATTTTCACCCAACCTTCGCTCACGCAGTATTCTTCTACGTCTGTGCGCTCTTTGCCGTTAAAACGGATACCGATTTGGTGATCGAAACATTCTTTGATGAAGAATGGGCTACGTGGGTTACCTGCTAGGCGATCTGGTAGAGCTGGTTTAGCTGTATCTGTCATGTTTGTGACCTAAATTCCGTAAAAAGTGCGCCATTGTAGTCAGTGCACAGTGAGTGTTCAAGATATGTTGAGAGACTTAATACTAAAGCCTTTTGAAATAATGCAAAGTTTCCCGCTTTCAAAGTGTGGAATAAAAACACGGTCTCGTTGCTCAACGGTGTTTTGCTCTCGAAACTTCTCCTGCCACCCCTTATTTGGTTTTGAATCATGACTATACTCATTACTGGCAGTTCTAACCTTATTCATACAACTTAATGTCTCAGAGCATGCCACTAGTCGAGAAACGATTAACAAGGAAGGGTGAATGGAGACTGTTGAACAGGTTAATAAACGTCATTTATCGGATAGAGATACTACCTCTAGCACTTCTATTTTTCTTTGTATTCTAATCGTAGTGGCTGTAATCGCTCGGTTTTTTGTTGCGTTTAATTACGAAGTAAATTGGGACGAGTTTTATTACCTATCTTTTGTGCATCGGTTTATTAACGGCGAGGTGATTAATAGTTTCCAAACCTTTCACATTCACTTCTTTACTTGGCTGAGTGGTGTATCAGATAACGATGTTGACCAGATCATTGTGGCGAGAGTCGTTATGGTCTTCTTTCAATTACTCACGGGATTTTATCTATACAAGTTATGTCGATTGTACTGCAGCAAATCGGCGGCACTTTTTGCGGTGCTTGCCTATTTTTCTTTTGTTTATAATGTTCGTATGGGGGCCAGTTTTCGTACTGATCCTATCGCGACATGTATGATCATGGCGGCGCTGTATTATGTGTTTAGTACAACATTTTCTTGGCGTGTATCCATTCTTGCTGGTGTCCTTACGGCTGTCGCCTTGCTCGTCACTTTAAAGACCGCTCTGTATATCCCGACTTTTATAGGCATAGTTTTAACCTCGCTTTATTGGTCGCGAAATCGTAAGCGTTATTTTAGGCAAGTTCTCATGTATGGAGTCGCAATACTGGTTGCCTTTGCGATGCTATACAGTTGGCATTACTTCTCTATACATGGAGCGAGTTCGGTTGGTGATGCAGGAACGATGTTCGGTGCTGCGGATAAGACACTAAACCAGCGCGAGCTTTTTCCTCGATTGTTTTACTTTGTTCATTCAGTTTCGACGAACTCATGGTATTGGTTAGCTCTTTTCATTGGTATTGGTACTGCTGTTTATGCGTGTTTTTCGCAAAAGCTATTAAGTCGTGAGTCATCGATTAAGTTTTTGTGCCTAAGTTTATTACTCTTCACTTTGTTCTTTTATCGCAACGCTTTCCCATACTATTACGCTTTTATGCTTGCTCCAGTGAGTGCTTTGTTTGCTGTGGCTTGGGTTGGTATCCAGAATTTCACTAACGCAAGAGTTGCACAATTTTTTAATTTTATTGTTCCTTGCTTGTTTGCGGTATCCATTGTGGTGAATGGTTTTGTTTTACCGATAAAAAGCAACTTGGCCTACCAGCGTCAGTTTCTTGATGAAGTACATAAAATCTTTCCTCAGCCTGTTGCTTATATTGATCGATGCTCCATGGTTCCGACTTTTTCAAAACAAGGTTTTTTCATGAGTACGTGGGGTTACGAAGATTATATTGCGAGAAACATCCCCGTTATTCGCAATGCAATAGAGCAAGACAATCCGGCTTTTGTACTGGTTAATTCGCACTATTTAGATGTGTTTGGCCCTGACAAAACCGATAAAGGGCTATTAAGGCAAGATATTCAAGCGTTAAGGCAGAACTACATTCATCATTGGTCGCATCTGTATGTTGCAGGAAAGACGTTTGAACTGACGCCCAACTCTCTTAGTCGGGAAGTTAAGGTCAACATCGAGGGCGTATATACGCTTGAAGCTAGCAATAGTCTTATGATTAATGGCAAGGTTTGGTTGGCTGGTCAAGCACGGTACTTGGCGCGGGGGGGCTATGAATTAGTGTCGAAAGAGCCAGGTAAAGTCGTTCTGCGTTGGGGAGATAACCTGTACCGACCTCGCAATCTTGAAGAGAAGCAGAGGTTATTTACCGGCTTCTAATACGCACAGTAATGTTGATTCAGAACATGAGGAGCAAGCATGAAGTTAATTGTTCAAATTCCGTGCTTTAACGAAGCGGACAATATTGCTGATGTTATTCGCTCAATACCAAAGCGCGTTGATGGTATCGCTAAGATAGAGATTCTAATCATCGATGATGGTTCTACGGATGGTACTTCAGAAGTCGCACGCAAGTGTGGTGTTGAGCACATTATTACTAACCAGGGCAATAAGGGGCTTGCTTACTCATTTCGAAGAGGGATAGAGGAGTGCCTTCGTCTTCATGCTGATATCATTGTGAACACCGATGGCGATAATCAATATAATGGGGCCGATATTCCGCACTTGGTTAAGCCTATTATCGAGCACAAAGCAGAAATTGTTGTTGGTGACCGAGGAGGGTATAGCAATACACATTTCTCTGTATTTAAACGATGTTTACAAGTGTCGGGGAGCTTTATTATTGCCAAAGCGACGGGATTGGATGTTAAAGATGCTGTGAGTGGTTTTCGCGCAATATCGAGAAGTGCGGCACAACAACTTAATATCGTATCGGATTTTAGCTACACAATAGAAATGTTGATTCAAGCAAGTGCAAAAAGGATTGGTGTGGTTTCGGTGCCAATCCGAACTAATGAAAAAACGCGAGAGTCCCGTCTGTTTAAGAGCATTCCGCAGTTTCTAAAAATGTCGCTCTCTACCTTGGTCAGGGTTTATACCATGTATCGACCTCTGCAAGTGTTTTTGTTTATTGGCTCGGTGGCGATGATTTGTGGTGTGATTCCCATTATGCGATTCCTGTATTTCTTTTTAAATGGAGCGGGAGATGGCCATATTCAGTCATTGGTCTTGGGGTCAACGCTACTTATCTTGGGTTTCATCACTTTATTGATGGGGTTGGTGGCCGATCTAATAGGGTTCAATCGAAAGCTGACCGAAAAAGTATTGCACCGAATTGAGGTATTGGAAGAAAAGCTGGAGCATCAGGAAAAGTTGCCCACTTATCAGTTTGAAACCAAGCGAAAACGATCTGGAGAGTAATAGCGAGTTACCTCGATACTTTAAAGAAGTGAGTTATTTGATACGGCTTGCTTAGGCCTAAATAAACTCGAGATAGCGAAGAACAACATATCCCCTAGAACCGTGACGATTCTGGAAACAAGGACGGCAACTAAGAGTGTATCTTCAATACTCGGCGAATCTAGAAGTGTGATTAAAACAGCCTCTCGGACACCCAACCCTGCAGGAGAACCTGGGGTGGCAAACCCTATTAACCATGCGATGATGAAGTAACAAGATGTTTGTAAAAATGTCTCTAAAGTTGGAGTTAGATTGTCGTTTAGCGTAAAAAATATGAGTGAGAAAATGCCGCCCGATACCAAAAAAAAGCAGAGATAAAGCCCACAAGCTTTTAGGTAATTGCGACTGGCTATCAAGCTTAATATTGATCCGGTGATCACGATAAGTCCAGCGAATAAAGTCATCTCGTACCCCATTAAACTAGGGAAGTACTCATTCAGCAGAAAGACGCCAAACGAACCAGCCGCAATACCCATCAACCCTATTTCCCATAAGGTCGATTTCAGTAATACATTATTCTTAATTCCGTGTTGTACGCCAATTACTTGTCGGCTAGCGAATTGGAAAATGTTTCCAGGTAGATACTTAGCAATTTGAGATCCGCCAAACACCCAAATGGCAGTTGATGCAGACAAAGTATATTCACTGTTCGCGACTAAAAGTCGCCACGCCATAGAAAGAACATAATTGCCAAAGGCGTAGAGGCCTATGCAAAAAATAAATACCAGATAGGAGTAAGAGGGAATATCCTGAATATTCAGTTGCTGCGAGTATGTAGAGAGCTTGATTAATACAAAGGCGATGGAAAAAATAGTAATGATTCGCCCAACCCAACTTAATATGAATTTACTCTTATTATGTTTCATGATTCACACGCTGGCATAAAACCATGGTCCAAGGAATGGGAGAGCGTACTTCGAGAATCTCAAAGTGTTGATTGAGCAAAGTCAGAAAGGCATTCTTGGACCAGTGTTGGATATGTCCGGGAGTATTGCCCCAACTGTTTAAATATTTACCTCTTGCCATGTTTAACGCACACCACAACGGCTCTCTTGGCACACTAAAAATGTAATAGTCAGTATCGAGATCTTGCAATGTTGCTAGTGCTTGCTCGGGATGCTCTAGGTGTTCCAAGACCTCACAACAAACAACAAGGTCAGCAGAATCAGTCTCTCTAGCAACGTCATACACACTTTTTTGTTCAAACAAAATGTCTTCCAAGTTGTGTGCTTGGGCATTGTCTCTTGCTAGTTGAATCACTTGTTGGGAGAAGTCACTCCCTTTCACACGGATCCCTTGTTGATGCCATTTAAGTGCCCAGACTCCTTCTCCGCAGCCGATTTCGTGTATCGACTTTGGTGTGACCATATCAACCAGTTGCGATAAATGATGATCGAAATTGCTCATCATTTTTCTGGCGATGGGGTTCTGAGTATTGTATTTGTCGTAATAGTTTCCGACAGGGATTCCCTGCTCTTCGATACCTTTAGATATTTTCATGGCGTACTCAAATAAATTATCTCAAATGGCCAGGAAGTTCTTCTATTGATGAACTATGTTCTTCAGCCAACCATCTGACTTACAAAGCGTTACGCTTCCCTCTAGTAGAGTGTAGGATAATTTATTGTTTTGTTTGCCTCGTTAGAAAAATTCTACAACCCCTTTAAATACTGCGCGTTGGCTGTTGGTTGAATCATGGCATTCAGCGTTTGGACGGTTTGTTCGCTGTGTTCTTCAAGTAGAGCTAAGAACGCGTCAATCAACTCAGGTTTGCTTGCTGAGACTGTCGTTTCGGTCTGGATATCACGCAGATCGATCAACACATCGGTAAACAATTGCGGCAGATCGTGCAGTACTTGCAGGTTTAAGACGTTGTGCTCGCTGTAGATTGAATTGTGGCTGCCTTTTTGTTTTTGCACCACGTAAGGATTATCTTTTAAGTTGATGATAGACGTGCGTTTATCACAGCGTTTCAAACAACCTTTGTTGACCTTCACCTTACGGCATCCTTCGGTTTGTTGGAACAAACATTGGCGGCTCGTGAGTAGGTTATTTGGATGATAAATGCTGTAGAAGCTGCGCATGTTTTTCGGACGCTTGATATGGCGCATCTGCTTCATATTCAGCTCGTTAGAAACAAACGCGCCACTTGCCGCGAACTCGTCTTGAAGGCATTTAAACGCGTATGAGTTCACCGTGTTCATTTGTGGGCCAGCCACCCAGCCTAAGCCAAGCTCTTTTGCGATCATGCCGACGCCTGAGTTGTTGGTGATCAACAACTCAGGTTGGATGGTTTCCAAAAATACGCGCGCGGCGTGGTAGTCTTCGCCAATCAAAATGGCTGGGAACCAAGGTTTGAGCATTGGGTTGGCTTTGAACAACTCAATCATCGCGCTCAGTTCACCAGACAATCCCATTGGCAATTGATAGTAAACATCAATGTCTTGGTATTCGCACAGCATGGCTTCTTGTGCTGACGAGATCAGAACCGATAATTTTGGCGCACCTTGGCGAGGTTCTGGTTGAGGTAACGCTGGCAGAGTTGGTACATCAATCGACCCTTTCAAGCTGCTGCCGGATACTTGTGTCGAAGTGACATCGAACGACTTGGTTTGCTCTGCCACTTTCTCAATGATCGCGGTTTTGTCATCGTACAGTTTCTTTTTCACCGCTTGCACATCATCAGCAGACTGGCATTGATAAACCTTCGAAAAATGCTTTACAGCGTGGTCGCGCGGGTTGTCGATGTACATCGCCTTGCCGAAATCACCTTGCAAAAATGCGTTGGAGAAATCACGGTTGAACACCGTGTATAACTCTGTGGTGTCTTCAGAGAGTTCCAAACCTTCGCACAAGCGATCGATTTGCTGACGCCAATTGTCGACCACGGTATAGACGTAGTGCGATTTCTTGATTCGTCCTTCCACTTTTAAGGAATACACGCCAGCATCGGCAAGCGCTTTCAAGTCCCCAAAGGCGGAGTTGTCTTTCATATTGAGTGGGTAGTTGTTGTCTGTTTTGGTCGTTTCGTACTGTTCGCGACAAGGTTGGCTGCAGCGTCCACGGTTACCTGATGCACCATTGCGAGCGGAACTGATGTAGCAAATTCCGGAGAATCCGATGCAGTATGAGCCGTGGACAAACACTTCCATCATTACGTTGTGCTCGCGACCAAATTGCGCCAGATGTTTGATCTCATTGATGTTAAGCTCGCGAGATAGATTTACTCGGCTTGCGGTGAGCTGGTTGAGAAAGAGGATCTGGCCTTCGTTATGCGTGTTCAGTTGCGTTGAAGCGTGCACATCCAAATCGGGAAAGTGATGTTTGAGAATGTAGGCCAGACCGAGATCTTGCGCGATCACGCCATCGATTTTGGTGGTGTTCAGTTGGCTGAGTAAGCGAACAATCGCTGGAATTTCACTTTCTAAAATCAGCACATTCAACGTTAGGAAAATCTTACAGCTGTGCTGATGGGCCAACGTTAACACGCCATTTAAGTTATCTAAGGTGAGGTTGGTCGCTCGGTTACGAGCATTGAAGCGGTCGAGCCCACAGTAAATTGCATCGGCGCCAGCGGCAATGGCGGCTTTGATGGAATCTAAATCACCACCGGGTGCTAATAACTCAAATTGATCGCGTGTCACTACTTTTCTCTTTCTTACTAAAATAGGCTGCAAATGTTACGTATTTCACGCTTTTGATGCTCAGCTAGTTAACGCTTTATTAATCTGAATCAATTAATCCGTGTTACACGGTCGACTCTTGAGTGGGTAGAGTGCAATTCGCGATAGCGGAATCTGACTTCTATAGTTTTCCTACACTTGGTTTTTCTATATTTACAGTTTTCGACTCAGATAGAGAGGAAGGGACGACAAATGAAAAAAGTAATCATCGGGTTGGTCGTGGCGTTGACGTCATTGAGTGCGTTGGCTGGTGAGGGTGTGGTAACCGTTGCGAGCACGCATTCAGCAAAAGATACGGCGGATAAATTTGTCGCTATCGCGCAAGAAAAAGGGTTGAACGTCTTTGCGCGCATTAACCATCAAGAGAATGCCACGAAAGTCGATATGACGTTGCGACCAACTGAAGTTATCGTGTTTGGAAACCCTAAAGTGGGCACACCACTGATGATCTGTACGCAGGAGGTGGCGCTCGATTTACCCCAAAAAGTGTTGGTGTATGAAGATGCTGAAGGCAAAACGTGGTTAGCTTACAACGATCCTATGTATTTAAAGCAGCGCCATCATATTGAAGGCTGTGACGAGGTATTGAACAAAATCAGCGGCGTGCTGGGCAATTTAACCCACGCGGCGGCGAAGTAGGGCTGGTTATTGGCTTCGCTTTTTTTACTCCGAAAACGAAAAAGCCAACCTCACAAGGAGGTTGGCAAATCTTACCTAGACTGGGGGTAGATAAGATCAGGAGGTGGCGAGTACGCTGTGCACTTCTGACTTAATTGAGTCAGACTGCGTGCCGAAAATCGCTTGTAAACTGTCGCCAATCACTAACACATCTCGCGCGCCAAGTGCTTTTAGCTTAGCAACATCAACGTTGGCAATGTCTTTCACCGAGACACGCAGACGAGTGATACACGCATCAACCGACTTAATGTTGGCTTTGCCGCCCAATGCAGCGACTACATCCACCGCAATTTCACCAGGCTGTCCGGCAATCTTCACTTCTGCAATGTCGGTTTCACGACCCGGCGTTTTCAGATCCAACTTCACAATTAGGAAGCGGAACAAGCCATAGTACAGCGTCGCCCAGATTGGACCGATGATGATGAACATCCACGCGTTGCTCGACATTGGGTAGTAAAGGAAGAACTGGATCGCGCCGTGCGCAAAGTCAGTACTGTGTTTGATTTCCAAAAATGCGGTGATCGCAAACGCAATACCGGTGAGGAAAATATGGATCACGTACAGCACTGGCGCGACGAATAGGAAGGTAAATTCGATTGGCTCAGTGATACCAGTCAACCAAGAGGTCAACGCCGCAGACATCATCAAACCGCCGACGATTTTCTTACGCTCAGGAGACGCGCAGTGGTAAATCGCCAATGCCGCTGCTGGTAGCGCCCACATGGAGTACATAAAGCCACCAGACAGATAACCTGCGGTTTTATCGCCCGCGAAGAAGCGAGTGAGCTCACCGGTAAACTCTTTGCCGGTTTCTGGGTCTACATAGCTGCCGACTTCAAAGAAGAACGGTGCATTCCAGATGTGGTGCAAACCAACAGGGAGTAATGAACGTTCGCCCGCTCCGTAAACCGCCCACGCGAGTACCGGGTTTTGGTACGCTGCCCAATGAGAGAATGCATCAAGAAGTTGTCCGACAGGTGGCCATGCAAACGCGAGAATCGCACCAACGACGATCGCCGATAGACCGGTGACAATGGGCACAAATCGCTTACCCGCGAAGAAGCCCAAATATTCCGGCAGTTTGATGTTGTAGAAGTGGTTGTACATGATTGCCGCGACCGCACCGATAAAGATGCCGCCAAACACCCCGGTTTGCAGCGTCTCAACGCCCATGATGGTGGCGTCAGTTTCTAAGCCGCGCAAGCCAGTCACGATACCGAGCGATGCGTTCATTATAATTAGGCCAACTAAGCCTGCGAGCGCAGCGGCACCGTCATTGCCTTTTGATAACCCGAGCGCCACACCGACCGCAAACATCAACTGCATGTTGCCGAACACGCCTTCACCGGCAGCGAGCATCACTTTGTTGACCGCGTCTGGAATAAACGCAAAACCCGCGTTACCAATACCCAGCATTAAGCCGGCCACCGGTAACACCGCCACAGGCAGCATCAACGACCGCCCTATTTTTTGTAGTTGTCCAAATATACTTGCAAACATGGTTTCCTCCTGACGAATGCCAGTGTTGTAGGACCTGATTCCTTCAGGTCATGTTGTTTCACGTTAGGTCAGGATGATCATAGCGAGCAAGGCGGCGCCTAAGGTTACAAAAGGCAATCAGTTTGTAAGTGGCCGCTTACAAATCTCTTACACTGAGGAGTGAAAATTGTAATCGGCTCGATTGTGCATGGGCGTTTAAGAATGCATCATATTGGCCAGCGCCAAACTCAGGGACAGGCACAGGGACGGACACAGGGAAAGTAGGATGGAAAACAAGCAGATACTGGTCGTCGATGACAACCTCGACCTTCGCGAAGCGTTGTCAGATTACCTTGGCCACGCAGGGTTTGAAGTGCTTTGCGCGGAAAACGGCGGCGTGATGTGGCAACTGCTCAACGATCACCATCCTGATTTAATCATCCTCGATATTATGATGCCCGGTGAAGACGGCTTTACCCTGTGCCAGAAACTGCGCAAAAATTCCGATATCCCGATCATCATGCTGACCGCCGTCACTGAAGAAGCCGACCGAGTCGCAGGGCTAGAAATGGGCGCTGACGACTACATCACCAAATCATTCAGCCCGCGAGAACTACTCGCGCGCATCAAAACGATTTTGAGACGCAGCCAATCGACCGCCAATAGCAAACTGACGCGTAAAGTGCGTTTTGACGATTGGTTATTAGATACCGTAACCCGGCAACTGACCCACGTTGCTAGCCGCGAGGTTAAGCAACTGAGTGGCGCGGATTTGTCGCTGCTCGGTTTGTTCGTCAACCACGCGCAATCGATATTGTCTCGCGATGACATTGCGCGCGAGATCTGGGGACGCGATGCCGACCCGTTTGAACGCGGCATCGACGTGCAGATCAGCCGCTTGCGTCATCACCTTGAAGATAAAGACCGCTCGCTGATCCTAACGGTGCGCAATAAAGGCTACATGCTGACCACGGACGTGCATTATGAGAATTAAACGCTGGACGGGATCACTGGTCGTTCGCACCAGTGTGTTCTTGTTGCTGGTGATCATTCTGGCGCAGGTATTATCTGGGATTATCTGGTATCAACACGCCAGCGAACGCGATAAAGAAGGCCTGACCACCACAGTCAAAAGCTTAGCACTGAGCGCTTCTTCCACCATCGCTTTCTTTCAAACCCTCCCTTCGGAATATCGCCACTTGGTGCTCAATCAACTACGCAATATGGGTGGTACGCGCTTTTTCGTCTCACTCAACAATCACCAGATTGATGTCGACCCGCTGCCAGAAAGCGAACGCAAAACGTTGGTCATCAACCAAGTTCGTGAAGTATTAGAAAGCGAGCTGAGCGGCATTCCTAATATCGAGGTGGAGTTCACCCAGCGCGACAAACTCAAAGTATTCAACAACGAGCTACCTATCGATGAACTGCCACTATTGTGGGCGCATTATTCGCTTTCGTTTGGTGACCTCAATCCGCCTATTCTGGTGATGCAGGTCGAAGTCGCGCAGAACGAATGGTTTTATCTCGCGGCGGTGCTACCCGCGCCTTACATCAACCTAGAGACTAACTATTTTGAGCTGCGCCAATGGCTGACACTATTGCTGTCCGCACTAATGCTGTTGCTGTGTACCTGGTTTATCGTTCGCAAAGAAATTCAACCAATTCGAGAGCTGGCAAAAGCCGCAACCCTGATGTCGAGCCGATTAGATGTGCCCGAAGTCTCTGAGCGAGGCAGTAACGAACTGAAAGCGGCGGTACGTGCGTTTAACAAAATGAATCGACGCATCGACAGCCACATTAAAGACCGCGAAATGCTGTTCAGCGCCATCTCCCACGATCTGAAAACGCCGATAGCCTGCCTAAAACTGCGGGCGGAAATGCTAGATGACGACGCCGACCGAGAACGCTTTATCCGCCTGAGTAACGACCTAGATTTGATGGTCAAAGGCGCATTGCAATGCATTAAAGAGACCGATATCCACGAGGAAATCGAGCCGATCAATTTCACCCAACTGATTCAGCACATTTCCTCCAATATCGCCGATGCGCCGGACACAATTCGCATCCACGGCGAAATCCGCACTCACTTTGCTGGTAAACCGTTAGCGATTAAGCGCTGCATTCAGAATCTGGTCGATAACGCGCTCAAATACGGCCATCAAGCGGATATTACGCTGAGTGAAAGCCCAGAGTCGATCCAGATTGAAATTGAAGATCACGGTGACGGTGTTGACGATTTATTACTTGAAAAGCTCTGCCAGCCATACTTTCGCGCTAGCAACGATAAAGAAGGCAGTGGGCTGGGGTTAACCATTTCACAGAGCATTGCAAAGGCTCATGGTGGCAACTTGTTGCTGAGCCATTCTCAGTTTGGCGGCCTCTGCGCCACGCTGACTTTCCCGAGAGACTGACTATGAACAAACTGGCATTCTTGTTCCCACTGTTGCTCGCCCCTTTCGTCGCTCACGCTGAGTCGCCACAAGGGGTAGAGTTTTTACATTGGTGGACTTCTGACGGCGAGCAACAAGCGCTGCAAACACTCAAAGCTCAGCTAAAACGGCACGATATTGAGCTGCTGCAAAGCCCGGTGTTAGGCGGTGGTGGCGACAGCGCGATGACGGTACTGCAAGCTCGCGCGCTGGCGGGCAATCCACCGAGCTTCGCGCAAATCGAAGGGCCAAGTATTAAGGCGTGGGATGCCATCGGTATTTTGCACAACGTTAACGCGGTTGCCGATGAGCAACGCTGGGACGAGGTGCTCTACCCGCTGTCTATCGAAATCAATAAAACACAAAACGGCTATATCGCCCTGCCACTTACGCTGCACCGCTTGAACTGGTTGTGGGTCAACCACAAGCTGCTTAAACAACTGAATCTTTCCGCGCCGAAAAATTGGCAAGAAATGTTCGCCGCCATGGAGCTTGCGAAGCAAAATGGCATCGTGCCAATCGCGGTCGGTGAGCAGCCGTGGCAAGTCGCCCAACTTTTCGAGAACTTAGTGATCTCTACTGGCGGCGTTGAGTTCTACACCAATGCAATGGTTAAACTTGAGCGAGACAGCATCGACAGTGATACCCTGCGCCAAGCGTTGACGCAATTTCGCCGCCTGAGTTTGTTGATCGACAACCAATTACCCGACAGTAAGTGGGATACGGCGACCCAAGCGCTAGCCGACGGTCAAGCGCTGTTTCAAATCGGTGGAGATTGGATTTTAGGTGAGCTGCTCGCCAATCAAGTCTCAGTCCCGCAAGAGGTCGGCTGTTACCCAACGCCGGACAGCGATGGTGTATTCCTCTACAACATGGACAGCTTGGTGTTTATGTCGAGCAAGTCGTTTTCTGCCGAGGCTGCTCAGCAAACCGCAAGCGCGCTGGCAGACGTCGAGTTTCAAGCTAAGTTCAATAAGGTAAAAGGCTCGATTCCGGTACGTACTGATATCGACATCAGCGATTTTAATCCGTGTCAGGTCCAGTCATATCAAGACTTTCACTACGGCGTTAAACACAACCTCGCTGTGCCGAGTATGATTGATTCGATGGCGGTCAATCCGGTTGCTCAGCAAGCGATAAACTCGGAAATCTTCCGTTTTTACCGCAATCCCAAGATGGAACCCGACGAGCTGATAAAACGCATTATTGCTATTTCGCAAAGCGGTTAATGGCAATGAATTTGTGCCGAGTGGAGTAAAAAAGCCCCAATGATTGGGGCTTGAATAAAGCGAAGTATGCCGTTTAGAAATAGTGGAAGATCGGCGGTTCATGCATCAAGAAGTTTTGATGGGAGATGTTCCACGCATAGGCGCCCGCTAAGGTAAACACAACATAATCACCAATATCGACGTGGGCGACGTGTTGATTGCGTGCCAGCACATCTTTGGGCGTACAAAGCTGGCCGACAAAAGTTGCTTGTGCATGCTGAATTGGATGAGAAATCTCATGGTGTTGCTTGCTTTTCAGGATGACGAATGGATGATCATGGCTCTGCGCTGCTGGCGTGCGGAAGTGGTGAGTTCCCCCGCGTGCGATGACAAAGTTTTCGCCAAGATTTTGCTTAATATCGAGCACTTCCATCACGTAATAACCGCATGCCGCCGTGATGAAACGTCCGCATTCAAAACGCAGTGTCCAGTCTTGCACTTGCTCTTTAGCGATCAGGAATTCCAACTTGTCGCAAAACTCCATCCACGGAAAGTGTTGCTCAGGGTTTTGGTAGTTAATCCCCATGCCTCCACCCAAGTTGATCATCAGCTCACCGAGTTCAAACTTTTGTTGCCACGCCTTCACGACTTGGAAATAGCGCTGCATTAACGCTAAGTGACGTTCAACATCGAGCTGATGCGACATCAAGTGAAAATGGAAACCTTTCAGTGACACTTGCGGGAAATCGCGTAGCAACATCAAAGCATTGCTCAGTTCGGACTCGTCCAAACCAAAAGGAGTCGGCTTGCCGCCCATCGCCAACTTGCTGAGCGTGATGTCGCCAATATCAATGTTCATACGCAAAAAGATCGAAGCAGGGCGGTTGAGGCGCTCGGTTATTGCTCCAATGCGTTGCAGCTCGGTGAGGCTTTCGACATGAATTGCATCAACATCCAGCTCAATCGCTTGTTGCAATTCACTTGGCATTTTTCCTGGGCCACCGAAGATCAATGGCTTATCGAGTTGCTGCTGGTGGAGGTGTGCCAACTCCCCGCCAGATGCCGCTTCAAAACCATCGACATACGGCGCGAGCGTTTTGAGAATCGGGCCCGATGGATTGGCTTTGGCTGCGTAAAATAGCTCGACATTTTTCGGCAAAACGTGACGCAGTTGTTTGATGTGTTCTTCTAAGGCGTTTAGGTCATACACGTACGCGCACAAGGGTTGATTTTGCTGCTGTGCGAGCGTGTGAACTTGCTGGCTAACGCGTGTCGGTAGGGAGAGTGAATTAGACATGTTGCGCTCCTTTTTCGTGTTGCTGCCAAGGCGCGGCGACTTGGGTATAGCCCGACTCCTTATCGGCTTTTTGCATCAAACGCGTGGTGAAATTATTTTTGCTTGGGAAGTGACCGCCATTCAGCAACGCTTCTAGTTCCGGCTGTTTTCCATTCACTGATTGCCAACGCACAATGGCACTTTGCACCGCATTCCACAGCGTTTGCTCTAGTGGCTCATCACCTTCTGCGATGAAGAAAATCGCTTCGCTGATGTTGTTGATAAAGGTGCAGTATCCGATGCGATTCCAGCCTTGTTCGCGACTGTAGTAAACCGATTGTCGCGCGCGTTCAGACAAGTCAGTTAATGTTTCTGCTGGCCAAAACTCCGGCAGTAACTTGGTTCCTTCCAAATCACGAATCCAAACACAACACGGCATCTCTTGCTCAAAGCCAATCAAGGTGTTTTGCAAATGCGGCTCAAACGCCACCCCGTGTTTGAAGTAGTAGTTAAACACCCCCGGAATTAGGCAATGCAAATAGCGTTCAAACCACAGTGTCGCGATGTCGGAATAGCGATTTTGCGTTGTACGCGCTTTGTTTTTAAGGCGTTGAGCAATGCAACTGTTGCCGTTTTTGTCGTAAG